>JACCDR010479036.1_pt1 | contig 14366 bp, 17 predicted proteins | sample 7446431 | NCBI WGS metagenome assembly JACCDR01 (sample SAMN15323443, study PRJNA562643) | freshwater metagenome | isolation source: river surface water | place: USA:Blue River Watershed | collected 2017-08-17 | reverse complement strand
GTAAAGCTGATCGACGCCGCGCCGGACTGGCTGTCATAGACGAAGGGCGCGGGGTCAATCGTGTCAACCGTTGCGCCCGCCGCCGTCTTGATGACCACTTTGACCGCCGTGGCCCCGTTCGTGTAGATCGGCCCGAACCGCCCCGCCGCATCCGCTTCGATGGGGTTTGCATTTTGAACCGACAGCGCCGATGTGGTATATGTCGCAAGCGGGGTCGTGGTGCCGGTCTCATAGGTGTAGATCAGCGCCCCGGCCAGTGGGTTGCCGTTCGCGTCGTTCGCGGTGGCGCGTTGCTGTAGGGCTAGGACTTGAACTGCCATGGGGGCCTCGGGCTAGATGGATGCCAAGTGAGATTTTGAGCCTGCAAGTCGCGGCAGGCATCTTGATCGCCGCAGCCATCATGGCACTGGCGAGGTTGTCATTCAGGCTTGCCGCGAAGGGCGATTATGGCCTTGCGTTCTGGGTCGGGTTGCCCGTCGCCCTCGTTGGCGGGGGCCTTATTCTGGCTGGTATGGGAACAATCGCGTGGTGAGTGTGTCGGCCATCGGCTGAATCAGCGGAAAAGCAAGCGCGTTTGCCCCGACAGCACCCGCCCCGGCAGGAATGGACTGAATAACCCGTTGTGGCCCCGGCTGGAGTAGCGCGCGTGTTGCGGCGTTCTGCGCAAGGTTCTGTGCCCCTTCGACAGCCCCACCAGCAACGACAGCGGCACCAGGATTCCCGCCCGACGCCGCGAACCCAAGAAATGCCGACAGTGTTTTCCACAACTGCCCGACTAACCGGGCGTTTTCGTATGCCGTGCCAGACGTGTTGATGGCGCGCGGTGGTGCAACCATTCGCCCTACCGCCCCCGCAAACCGCGCCATTAGCGCCCGCTCTTGATCGTTGAACAGCGTGCGAGACAGATCGCGGGTCAATGATCCGTTGATGAACTCATTTATGGATGTGCGAATTTGTTGAGCCGCAGGCTGCGTTGTCCCTTGCGTGCGGGACACGAGTTGCCGGAATGCCGCTTGCCGGATCGCGTTCCACTCGTCACTTGTATCGCCAAGCACATCGCGGACTTTGCGCGCAATATTCGCCGTAAACCCGCTGCCACCAAGTCTGCCAGCAGAGAACAGCCACCGCACCGCCTGATCTGGCGTTGCTTCCTCGTCAACCATGCGCTGAATAAACTTAGAAGCCGCGCTGTCGCCAAGGAAGGTTTGCCGATACTGCGCCCACAACCCCCGCGCATTCTCGGCAAGCCCTTGGATCACTGCGGGGTCGCCTTCTGTCATGGCGGTTGTCATCAGGTCGTCAACACGCTGGTCAAACACGTTGATCAGTTCGCGTATCGCAAATTGGTCAGGTCCAAGGCTTCCCTTGAAAGCGTTGTTACGCAGTTGGACAAGGTCTTGCCGAATGCGCTCGATGTCCATGAACGGCACCGTTCCGCGCTCCGCGCCTGCGGTCATTTGGCGGATGTCGTCCAAAGCTGCTTGCGCGTTGGGGGTAAGCTGGTCCGACAGACGCCGCCCAAGGGTCGAAAGACGGGCGTTGACTTCTTCGGCAAGGTTCATGACCGCAGTGCCGCGAAGCCCACCGCCAGCGGCTTCCAAAGCCTCATATGCGGCCCCTGCCGTCCGACGTGCAGCGTCTTGAGCCGTGCGCAATCCCTGCATGACAGCGCCCGCAGCATCGCCTTGGTCAAACCTTAGCCCGCCGCTGAGGTTTTCGGCTATTGTATCGCCAGCTCTGCGCATCGCTGCGTCTTGTTCAGCAACGGCATTCCGAACGGTCTCAGCGGCCCTGCCTTGGCCGATCTGCCGGGTGCGCTCCAATGCTGCGAAGTCGTTCGGGTCGCCGGTTACGTTGGGGCGCAATGCAGGGATGCCAAACTCGCCCATTTCAGCAGCAACACGCGCGTCCGCAGGGTCAACCAATCGCGCGGCCTGACGGGCAAATTCGCGCTGGAAATCGTCCGTCACCTGTGCGGGGTCCACGCCCATTCGGGCCAGAAGTTGCACGCCTGTCTGCGTCAGTTGCCCGTTGTTATACAGGCGACGGTCGCGGATGAAGTTGCCGATGCTGTTCCCGAGTTTGCCCATGACCATGGCAACAGGCGTAGCGATAGCGCCACCAGCCGCACCGATGGCCGCGCCAACGGGAACGCGGGACAGCCTGTCGGTCATGCCGCCTTCGCCAGTGTTGAAGGCATACAGCCCGCCAGTCCCCGCGCCAACAGCCGCCGCACGGCCAAGGTTGCGCAGAAAGCCCGCGCCCGCCTTGTATGTCGCGCCGGGGAGCAGGATGCTGCCGCCGATCTCTGCAAGGATGGACGCGACGGGGTTGCGTTCGCGGTCCTGATCCAAGACGGCGCGAACCTGTTCGGCCCGCAAAGCCCCCTGTGCAGGCCCGCCAGTCAGGGCCGATGCCGCCGCAAGGATTTCGTCGCCTGCGCCGAGCGACACGCCCTGCATCCCGCCGCCAATGGCCGCGTCGACGGCGCTACGGTCCATGCGCGCGGCGTCTTCGCGCGGGTTGCGATACTGGCCCGTCGAAGGGTCGTACATGAACCCTTCCGGCATATTGGCGATCATTTCCGGCGTCGTCCCGGCAGGGTGCCACTGGCCGTTGATCTGGATGGGCGGGGCGTCCATGTTGACCGGGCTAAGCGCACGCGGAACTTCCGTCACGCCGCCTTGGCTTGGCGGGTTCGGGTTCACCGGGTTCATGGATGACACGGCGTTCTGCTGTTCAGAGGTAAGGCGAGGTTCAACGCGGGCAGGTTGGACACGAAGCCGAGCCTGCGCTTGCGCTCGCAAAGCCTGCGCTAGAAGCTGGAGCCGCTCAATTTCCGTTTCGGCCATTCATTGCCCCTGCGCGTTGATTTCGGACATTCTGGCGATGTAGGTGCGCAGTTCTTCTTGTGACAGTGTGGTTGGATCAACCGCAACAAGGTCTTCAACGCTCATATTCTGCCAGTCTCTTTGTCCGGCTTGCGCCTCAGCCGGAACGTCCGCGCCCGCCTCGTCTGCAAATTCTAGCGGGTCAGCGGGAAGGTCCGTAGCCCCCGGTTGGAAGTTGCCGCCGGAAGCCGCGACAACCGCGCTTTCATATGCAGCACGAAGCTGCCGCTTGAAGGCAATCGTTTCAGCAGTATCGCCGGGGCGTGCAAAGTAGGTTTCGGTGATCCGCTGAATTTCTTGCGGGGTTGCCGCCGCGCCAGTCGAAAGGCGCAATGCCCCTTCGGCCCAAGCCATCGCGGCGGCTTGGTACTGTTGGCCGTCCTGCGACTGGAAGAAGTTGCCAGGAATGCCCATTGCGCGGGCCGCAGCGTCTTGCAGGTTAGACGGGTCGTAAGTCGTCTCGATCCGGTTGATGACGGGCGCGGCCACGTCCATCATCGTGCCGAAAAGTTGGATTTGCGACTGGCGTTCAGGGATGTTGACCGCACCTTGCACGCCGGGGCCTTGAGCAATATTCAAGCCACCTCCCGGCGTGACGTTGATTGCCATACCAGTCGGGGCAAGGCTTTGCATCCCGACTTGATACTGTTCTTCCGAAATCAGCCCGTTGCGGTAATCCGCTTCCAGTTTGGCAATGGCCGATTGCGGATCAGGCATCACGGCGGGGGCCTTGCTGTCGATCTTGACTTCCTGCCGCGCTGCGCTTTGCGCATCCACCCGCCGCAGGGCTTCCATCGGCGGCAACAGGTTGTTGATCATCGTATCGCGCTGGCCGAACTGCCCGACAAGCTGCGTCTGTCCCGTGCTGGTGGCCCATGCGTCCCAAGCCTGCGGCGACGTGGCGCTGATCATGCCGGACAACATCTGCTCACCTTCGGTAAGCCGCTGCGCCCGTTCACGCTCGTCCAGACGCATGGCCCATTCTTGCGCCTGCATCTGCATATCCTGCCGGGTCGCATCCATCTGCAACGCCCGCGCATCCATCCCCTGCCGCGCGTCAGCCACGCCAAGCGCCGCCATCGGGTCAATCCCCGCCAGCGCGTTCAATGCGTTCGGGTTGCCCGCCAGGATGTCCGCGCCCTGCGTCTGATACAGCCCCGCCAGCGCGTTGATGCGTGACGCCTCGTTGCGCTGCATGGCGGCTTGCTGGCCCATCGCCAAGGCATTCACAAAGTCCGGCTGAACCCCGGAAAAGGGGATGGCTGTATTCATCTGCATTTAGCGGCGTCCCCACATGGCAAGTGCGTTCGGAAAACGCTGCTGCATCGGTCCCGGCTGGTAGTTCATCCCCGGCATCAGCGCATTACCCTGAAACGGCATAGGCTGGCCGTACACGGGCGGCTGTTGCTGCGGGGGCATCGGCTTGGGCATCGGCGGGCGGGGCATCTGCTGGCCAAATCCGGGGCGCTGTGACGGCATGGGACCGGGTTTGTAGTTCATCGGCATTATCGGACCCCTTGAAGCTGGTTGGCGTAGATCGGCGCTTGCAGGCTTTCCATCAGCGCGTTGCGGTAGCCCTCACGCTGGCGAAGTTGGGCTTGCTGTTGCGCGGCAAGAGCGTTCGGCGGCGGTGCGTTCGGGTTGAACGGCGTGCCGCCCGTCCATTGCGACGAGGCAAGCGCGTTCGTCTGACCCGGCTGATACGTTCCCGCCAGCCGTTGGGTTTCCTCAAGCCTGCGGTCCATGTGCGGAATGCCGGGGCGCAGAAAAAGGTCGCTGGTGAGCCGTGCGGCTTCTTCGGGCGTCTGTGCCGCAAAGATGCGATCCGCCGCGCGCCGTTCGGTGTTCTGCAACTCCCACGTCAGGAAATCGAGTTGCGCGTTCAGGTCGTCCAGCGGCACACCGCGATCCTGCGCGAATTGCTCATACTGGACACGGCGCGGCCCGGTCCACTGCGCCAAGCCGTACCCGCCGCGCGACCCCGGCACGACAGGGGCAATCTCGTTGATGCCGGGGTTGAAGTTGCTTTCCACGGCAAGGTTGCCCGCCATGCCGATTGCGGCAGGCAGCGGCACGCCCCGAGCAACAAGCCCGTCAATGATCAGGGCCGGGTCAACCATCAGTAAACCCCACCGTATCCCGGTTGCGGGGGCGGCTGCGTCTGGCTACCCCACGGGTTGGGCGTGTTCATGTAGCCATACATGTTGAAGCCGGTATTCACGCCGCCCATCAGCGCGTTATAGGGGGCCATGTACCCCGCCGCCTGCGTGTTGCCCATGTTGGCGTAGGCGTTGGCCATGTCGCTCGAATACTGCGAGTTGATCCCGGCCAGCGCGTTGAAGGTGTTCTGTTCCGCCGCGTTCAGGCTGTTCCCATAGTTCCCATAGGCGTTGTAGTTGTTCGCGCCTTGGGTCGCATAGGCGTTGTTCATCGTGTTGCCGTAGCCCGCCGTTGCCCCGGTGTTGAGGTTGGCGGTGTTGGCGTAGATGTTCTGATTGGTCGCCCCGGCTTGGCCCGTCGCCTGCGCCATTCCCGTCGAGGCCGAATAGCCCCGGTTGGCCATGTCCGTCAGACCGGCCATATACTGGTCGTATTCCTGATCGGCCAAGCCGCTGGCGGTGTATTGCAGGGCTTCCATCGTCGCGCCGGACATCGCCCCGCCCGCCGCAGCCGCAGAGCCTTCAACCGCGCCAAGCGCCTCGTTCACCTGGAACTCATAACCGGGCGTGGTCTGAAACGTGCTTTCGCCCGGTGCCAGCCCCATGTTGATGGCAAGCTGTGCGTTCGCGTCATAGCCGGTATCGGCATAGGGCGACAGGTAGCCCAACTGCGCGTTGAGCGTGCGCTGCGATGCGCCGAGCGCGTCCGACTGATACCCCTGCGCAATGGCCTTCTGTTCGTTCTTGACTTGCGTGGCAAGGGCATTCTGGTTGTTCAGCGTCTGCTGCGTAGAGCCAAGTTGGTTGTTTAGCGTCTGTTGGGCATTGGCATATTGCGCGTCGAGGTTGCCCTCTCCGCGCATAACGCTGTCCTCGTACATCCGCGTCATCAGGTCGATTTGCGCCTGTGTCGCGTTCTGCTGCGCGTTCGCGGCCTTGTTCGCGGTAGATGCGCCAAGGAGGGCGGTCGCCCCGCCGACTGCAACCGATGCCCACATTGTCTTATTCCCCTTCAATCAGGAGTTTGGCTTCCTTCGCCTCTTGGAAGGTCAGCCATGTTTCGCTCTTCTCGATTAGCTGTTCTTCCAGCTTCTCAAGGTCGGTTTCGTCGGTCGCGTGGATGTTCTGAAACACGCAATCTTCCAGCGTGTAGCCAATCTTGCGCCCCGGCCCGCTCACGAACATCAGCGGCGCTTCAATCGTGGACGGAATGCCATCCGGCCCCACAACCCGCATTTTGCCTTTGACGAGGACGTTGGTGCAGGCAAACTTGTGCTTGTGCCCGATGATCAGCGTCCCCTTGGGGATGAAACCTTCGCGGATGTAGATGCCTGGGCCGAAGAAGTGATTGAGCGGAAGTTCAATCTGTTCTTCCGGCAGTAGCGCACCCTCAAGGGCTTCGATCTTGTCCGGCGTCGTAAAAGCGTCGATTTCTGTCACCGCGCGCCCGTTTTCGTTGCTGCCAGCGACCGTTTGGTGTATCATTGTGGTCTATCCCAACAGGAGCACAGCATGTTTGACGAGGAAGACCCTCAGGACATTTCGTATTTCAACAAGATGAACTTGGATTTCAGTGAGTGGGTTTGGAGCGAAGACGACGACGTTAACGCCTTCATCAACGGGCTTGTGACGCGATGCTTCAAGAACACGCTTGAAGAAGGCGACTACCATCCGACGCTTTCTATTGCAGTTGTTGACGGTCGCGCTGCCTTTGAGTTTCGGTGGGCCGCATTTGGCGAGGTGGTCGTTTACAATGACATGCCGAGTGTTGTCTGGGGGACTGACGACATGTCGCAAGAGGAAAGAATCACGATTGCAGAGGCTCTAGAAAAGGCAGCGCGCCAACTCCGCGAATATGACGCCCCGGAGGATTAAGTCGGTGCCTCGAACTGCACAAACAGGAACCCGGTCAGGTCTGCCGTTGTAGGCGACCAAAACGAGGTAGCGACCTCAAGCCCCACCGCGTCAAAGGCGTTGAAGGCGTAATCTTCCGCCGCCGCCCATGCGATCATATTGGCCGCGCGGTTGACGCTGGTGCCGTTGATGACAACCGACCCGCTATTCCATGCCGCGCCCGTGCCGTTGATGCGGATGCGCGCGGTTGCCGTGCCGGTGACTTGGCTGTCGTCCAACGTAACGCTGATCCCGACAACCCGCCCCGCTAGTGGCATCACGGGATCTGTCGTGCTGCGGTTAAGTGCCGTTCCCGTGTTGAAGAAAGCCTGCGTAGCTTGCGTGGTGGCCGATGCGGGCAGGTCGTTGATGTAGAACGGTCCGACCGTCAGAATGGGCCGCTGCGCGATCAACAGCCCCTCATATAGCCCTAGCAGGAACTGGTGATGCTCCGGCGTGGCCGTCATGTTCGGCACGATGGGCTGACGGGCGAAGGGCGGGACGATCATAGCGTGTTGAGCCAGTCGGTGATTTGCTGACGATCGCGCTGTTCTTGTTGCTGTTGCGCCAAGGCGTTCAGCCCCATGACGGGCAGGGCAATGCCCGCGCTCAGGTTGGCAAGGTGCGATAGGCGCGGGTCAAAGCGGGCGAATTGGCTGCGGATGTTGCGGGGGTCAAAGGTGACAACCTCAAAGTTCCTGACTTCTTGGGGCGTCAGCCAATCGGCTGCGTCTGGGTTTTCAAACCGAACGCCAGAGTATCCCGCACCTTTTAGCCTTCTTGTGATTGCTGCCGACTGTTCCGGTGAAGTCGCAAACTTGTCTGAACGCCATACATACTCATTGGGTCTGCGCGCGGTGAGGGGGATGACGTTCGGGTCGTTGCCAATGTCAAACGCAGCATTCCCCGTAGTAGTGTATTCGGCTGCAAGGTCCGGCATAGCTGTCGAATAGACGCCTTCGCCGTAGAAACTTGCCTCCCGCGCGCCTGCCCGATTTACATCAAACGCGGGGAAATCTTGTCCCGTTCCATGGTACAACGGCGTACCCGTATCAAACCCCATCTCCCGCGCCCGTGCCATGCGGCTTGCCAAGTCCATCGGCATTTCCGCGCCCGTCGCGCCCGCCTCGTACAGCCGCCACATTTCCTGCGGATCAACGCGAGCCATCATGTCGTCCGTGACTTCCGCCGCGCGACCTTCCGCCAGCATCCGCGCGACCTCTTGCGCGGGCGTCTCAGTTACCGGCCCCATCATTGAACGGGCAATCGTCGGATCATACGCCGCCAGCGCGTTGACCGACTGGTCAAATCCTTCCCGCAGCGCCCCGACGTTCCCCGGCAGGAGCATCATGCCGCCCGCTGCAATCGCGGTTGCAGCCGCCGTCGCCGCGTCCATCGGCGTTTCCGCGTTGAACAGTTCCCGCCCCGCGTTGCTGGCGTCCATCATGTCCGCGCCTGGGGTCATGTAACCCGCCAACAGCGCCGCCGATTGCAGCGGATCAGCCGCAGGGCCGAGGTAATAGGCCAAGGCGTTACCGACCCGCTGTTCCTGCTCGTTCAGCCATTGCCGCCGCGCCTGTCCGGCTTCCGGCGTGAAGAAGTTGGCCAAAGCGTTCAGCATCACGCGACATCCAACACGGCCACGCTTTCAAACGGGCACTCCACCGCGTCCGAAAACCTGACTTCGCAGACAAAGTTCCGAAACTGCCCCAAGGCCCGCCATGCAACCTGCGTGGCGTATTCCCCGGCTTCCCCCGTTGACCGCTCTTTCGCCGCGCTCCACGTCATGCCACGATCCCGCGAAGTCCGCAGAGTGGCCGTTCCGGTAAACCCCGTGCGGAAGTTCACCTGAAACCGCGTGGCCCGGAAACGCTTGTTTTCCCCGCCTACAACCCGAGACACCGCCGACCGGATCAACGCGCCGTTGTAGTCCTCATTCGTCCGCTGCAAGGCGCACAGGTCGCCCGTGTCGTTGCAAGTGTACCATGTCCCCGACTGTTCCGCCGCGTGGCGCATGAGCCAAGGGCCGAATACGCCCTCCCCGCGTTCGTGCCATTCCGCAGTTGTGGTATCCAACACCCAAGCCGGACGGTCGCTGAACGTGATAACGCAGAACTCCCGCCCTTCATCGCGGTAGTACCAGCACGTCAGCGCATTACCGCTGGCAATGGCCGTTTCAACCGGGGGCGTCGAGACGGGTTGCAGCATCCCGCCCGCCGCGCAGAGGTACGCCTTGCCATCGTTGCTGACGAAGAAGCCGCCCGTGTCCGTCCGGCACAGCAAGCCGAAGTCTAGCAGCCCCTTGTCAATCGTCGCGCCCGGTATTGCCGCAAACCGCTGCGAGGATGTCGCCGCCGCCGCGTTCGGGTAAATCCGCTCTATCGACCGTTCCTTGAAAATCCAGAACTCAGGCCCGAACGTCATGCCCCGGATATTCTCGTCATCCCGGCTTTCCGTGGTCGCAAAGTCCAGACCATCCAGCGATGTCGGGTCCACAACGTCCGACCACTGATAACGCCGCCCGTTCCGTTCAACCAGCATTGTCGCCTGCGCCAGAAAGTCCACCGACGCGAAGTCAGAGAACGCCCCCGTTGCAGGCTCCGACAGGCTCACACCGTCCCAGACAAAATACCGGCCATTCGCAACGACAGTCACCTTGCCGTTATTGCCGGAAATCGTCGTCTGCGGGCTGTCGGGTATATCCGCCAGATAGGTCGCCACACCCCCGGAAACCGACCACAGCGCAGCGCCGAAAGCCATGTAGATGGTGCCCTGCACAACGCCCATAGCGCGGCACATGGCCCCCGTCACATCGGCCAGCTTGGTCATGCCCAGAACCGACTTGACCGCCTTCCGCGTGTCGCCCAATGGCTGCCGATAGCAGTTGTAGAGCCGCCCCGGATCAGCCGCTACGTTATCGCTGTCCTGAACGCTCTGGCCTGCGAACTCGATCAGCACAACTCGTCCCCGACGAAGTAGATTGACCCCTCACGATCCCCGGCCAGCGCCTCTTGCAGCGTCAAAGCAGCGTTACCAACCAAGTCCTGCGACGGCGCAACACCGAAGTCGGCCACCAGCCGCAAAGCAAGGTTATAGACCGTCGCGTCCCACCACTCAGACGGCACGTCCACCGGGTCATCAAGGTCAACATCGGCCAGTTCGCGGGCATAAGTCACTTGCAGGGTTTCCCCCGCCGCCGTTGCCAGACCGGGCCAGATATACAGCGTCCCCGCTTCCTTCTGCCGGTCGTAATAGAACTGCGTCGGCGTGCCCGTGGCGGACTTGTTCGGAAGCCGGTCGTATTCCTGCCGGGTCAGTTCGATCATCGGCAGGTCAATCCCCGAACGCCGGAAGTTGACGTTGTGGATTTGCACCGGGCGCGCGGGCGTCATGCTGTAGCTGACAGCCGTGGTCAGCGTGACCGACAGCGACGATACCGACCACAGCAGATAACCCCGGTTCTGCCAGGATTTCAGCAGCCGCTCCAGCGCAAGCCGCGCCGTCTCGACCTCATCCGCCGTGGGCGTCTCGTCCAACGCCACCGCGCCAATCTTGCGAAGGGCTGCGCGGCATATGGCTTCATTGGTTTGTGTCGCCGTAACCATGAGTCACTCCAGCCATACCAGCGCGTCCACCCATCCCCGCACGTCGTCCCAATAGAGTGCGCCGACTTCAACGGCGGGCGGTTCGGGACGGGTCCAAGGCGGGGCCTGCTTGTCCTTGCGCCCCCGCAGCATGTCCTGCGGGTGACGCGGCTCCCAACAATCCCGGCAAGTGCGAAGCCCGTTCCATTCAAGGCGCAGTTCGGTGTTCAACCCGTCCCTGCCGCACCTGTCACACACCGTCTTCCACTTGCCGAGATGGTAGGTGGACATCAGCGGGTGCCCCAGACCCCGAGATAGTCAATCGACATGGACCGCGTGCCGGTGATCGACCCGGACAGTTCAAACGCGGCGAAAGCCATCTCTGTCGTCGGGATGTTGGTCGTATGCGATGCAACAAGATTGCGGTTCACATAGAACTCGACAAGCGTCGTGCCGATAACCTTGAACCCGAGCCGGATGTCCGTTGCGTTCACCATGTCAACGCCGCTGTCGGTGCTGGTTTCGGTATCCGCCGCCTCAGTCTTGCAGAGGATTGACGCATCCCCGTCGTTGACCTGAAACCCGATGCGGTTGGATGCCGTCAGAACGGCTTCCGGGTTGGTGGCGAAGTTCTGCGAAAGGCCGACGAAGATGTCCATGTCAGCCACGGACGAGCCTTGCAACAAGGCTTCAAACCAGATGGTCCGGCCAGCCGCAGGGAGCCAAATCTCGTTGCCCTGGATCGACGCGCCGTCATCGTCTGTCGTCGCCGCCGAAGTCAGCAACAGCCGCCCGTTGGCTGTGTCAGCCGCGATAGCGACAGTGGCCGACGAGTCCTTGACCACGGTGTAAAGGTTGGTTGCGTCGGCAGCGACTTCCGTAAAATCAAAGAACTGCTCGACATATTCCGGCGCGAACGCTTGCGGCAGGTCGTTGAACCATTTCCGCGCTTTCGTGTTGCCGTGAAGGATCGTCCCGTTAAAGCGGGTGTTGGACATGATGTGTTCCTGTCGTTGATGAACGTCAGCCCGCAGGCTGTCAGGGTGAAGGGCCAACGACAGGAACGCTGTCAGTCAACCCATGCGAGGCCCACAACCACGTTCCTAACGAGATTGTAGTCCAGATTAAGGGCGCGGGATATGTCCCCAACCCTATCTCCAAACGCAGAACGCCGTTTGATTTCTTCGGCCAGTTCTGCGGTCAAAACCGTTGTCCGCCTGTTCCGCCCCTGCTCTGTTGCGGTAGCCCATCGGCAATTGTCGGGCGAATATGCCGCCTCGTTGTCAATCCGATCAATCGAATGACGAGGCGACGGCTTCGGCCCCATATCTTCAACAAAGGCCCAGAAGTCTTGCCATCTGTCGCAAACAGTTATTCCGCGCGCGCCGTAGTTGTGGAAATCTTTGTGCTTGGTGTCGTGGCATCGCCGGATCATGCCAGCCCAAAGTTTGTAAAGCGGATGGGACGTTCGCTGCCCCCAATCTTGGGGACGGTTCACAACATCAACGCTGCCGTGCGATTTCATCCGAATGCGGTGCTTGTCGCAAAGCCCCTTGGCTACCGCGCGACCATCGCACCCATCAACCGTGCAAATCGTGAACTTGCCCTTTTTGACATACTCAGGCGTGCCGTTCTTTTTCTGCCGATAGTAACAGGGCAGGCAAAGACCCTTCACAATCTTTTTGTCAGCACCGCAGAAACTGCATGGCATAGGCCACCTCCATATTGATGGAAGCAGCCTACACCTATTTTATTGCCTAGTAAACGTTTGACTAGGCCCCCGGCGACGCGAAGCACCCTCTCCAATCGCCCCAACCGAAGACATACCGCTCGACCGCCTTCATGCAGGCATTCATGGTGTCGAAATCGTTGTCTTGGCTGAACTGCACGCCCATCCGGTTCTGATAGATCAGACCTTCTTCGGCGTCCGTGGTGATGAACCACGCATCGGCGTCCGTCAGGTAGTCACAGACAACGATCCCGCCCGGAAGCATCCCGAGGGACTTCATGGCGTTGATGTCGTTGTTCGCGGTGCCCGACTGGTTGGTGCTGGACACGATGCGGGTGCCCTCAAACTCCAGTTCCGGGGGGAGAATGAGCTTCTGCCCCTTCAACTGGATGCGCAGGCCACGGCTGTCAGTCGCTTCGCGGATTTGCGTCAGAAGGTCCTCAATCGAGGCTTCCGACAGGTCCGCCGCGACGGTCAGTTCGTTGGACTGGTTGCCGGTCAGGGTCGGGTGATCCGTCGCGATCAGTTCCTTGCCGTCGCCGCCCGCGTAGGTGGACGTGAAGGCGCGGTTCAGGATGTTGGCTGCGACGTTTTCCTTGGTCTGACGCATTGAGCGGGCCAGCTTTGCGGCTTTGCGGCGCGCAACGTCTTCATACTGGTTGTCCGCGATGGCTTCCATCGACACCTTGGCCCCGAGGGCATAGGTGACGTTGGTCAGACGGGAAACGTAGCCCTGCGCGTCGGTGTCGTAGGAAACGGAAGCCGCTTCCGCCTTCACCGGGGCGAGGCCGAACCCGGTTTCTTCCACGCGCTCTTCATACGCCTTGTCCGAAGACTGCTCGTTGAAGATCATGGAATACTGCGTCGGCTTTTCCTTATAGGTTTTGCCGAAGAAAGCCTTGACGCCAGGCCAGAGGGCTTTCGGATGTGCGCCGGTCGTGATGGCCATGATTACACCCCCACCGCTGCGTCAACAAACGCATGGTTGTTGAGCCGAACCAGCCACCGAGCGTTTGCCGATCCGGGATAGTTGTTCGGCGCGTTGACGGCGCGGATGATAAGCGCGTCGTCGTCGGTGTCCGAGGTTTCAGACAGTTCTGAACTGTCCAGTTCAATGGCCGAACGGCCCGTGATCGTGCTGCCCGAAGTGAAGCCGGTGAACGTGCAAGTCGCGCCGACCGGAGCCGATGCAAACGTGCCGTCTTCCTGCACTTCAAACAGCAGGTTGGGGTCGTCAGCGACGAGGACATAACGCGCGGTTGAGTTGGCGCGATAGGTCAGGCTGTCAGCCGTGGCAGGCACGACGCCCACAACGACACCGACAACGGTGTTGCCGGTCGCAACGTTGCCCGTGACAACGGGAATGCCCGTGCCGGACTCCATCGCCCCGGTAAACTTCACCAGCCCGCCGACATACACCGCAGCATCGGTGTCAGTCGCGGGAATGGCGTAGATGTTCGCCGCCCCGTTGTAAGGAGCGCCGGACACATACCCAACGGGCCGCAGCCCGAAAGGTGCATCTGCGTTCGTGGTCATTTGGGTGATCCCTGGTTAGCCCCGCTGGATCGTGATGCCAGACGAAGGGACATAATCCGATTGAGCGCCGCCCTCGCGGTCATTACCGCGACGAAGCTGCGCCAGTTGCTTGTCTAGTTCGACTTGCTTGGCCTTCTGATCTTCTTCCCACCAAGCCTTGCGCTTGCGGCAGAGATACGCGAACAAAGCACTTCCATCCGGCTTCATTCCAACGATCTGCGACACCGCATTGCCCATGTCGACGCTGTCATCTTTCAGGTTGTCATCGTTCGGTACGAAGTCCCAGTCATCCTCTTTGGTCTTCGCCATAAGCCGTGCATCGTTGGCGTTGATCCAACGATACTTGAACTGATTGAAGTCGAGACGCGATTTCAGGACGCCAAGACGGCGGCCAGTCGTTTCGCCACCGCCAGCCTTGCGCCGACGTTCCCGCCCTTCCGGCTTTTCCTCGCGGGTGCGGGTCACGGAAAGGGTCTCACGCATTGTAATACTCCAGGTATTGCGCCTTGCCTTTGGCGTCATTGGTGAAGTCGCCACGCGCAACGGCACGCTGGAACGCAACCTTTGCCTCCGG
>JACCDR010645370.1_pt1 | contig 14368 bp, 18 predicted proteins | sample 7446431 | NCBI WGS metagenome assembly JACCDR01 (sample SAMN15323443, study PRJNA562643) | freshwater metagenome | isolation source: river surface water | place: USA:Blue River Watershed | collected 2017-08-17 | reverse complement strand
GGTCCAGAACGCCCCCAACATCGTCATCACGCTCGGGGCCATCGCGACGGACTCGATTTACAGTCAGGCGCTCGACCTCATGTTCACGGTCAGTCCGCCCGTGACGGCGCGGGCGGTCCAGGGCAAGGCGACGGATGCCGTCGCGGGGCTCCAGCAACTCATCGACTGGGGCGTCAAGAACGAGTGGGGCCTAGAGTTCGCCGCCAAGCACACCGTCATGGACGACGTGCAGCTTGGCACGGGGGCCTACTACATCCCCTTCGTCGAAACCAAGAAGAAGACCAAGACCGAGCGCGTGACCTCCCGCAACCCGGTCATCCTCCCCGTGCCCATCGAGGACGTGCTCGTCCCGGGCGGGGCATACGGCGACTTCCAAAAGACCAAGTGGGGCGCCCTGCGCTTCTGGTACACGCGGGGGGACTTGGCCGACCGCTGCAAGTCCGAGCGCTGGTGGACGCTGGACGGCGTGCTTCCGGCCGGCTCGCAGGGCTGGACCCGCACCCGCCGCGAGTTGCTGGGCAAGACCACGAGCGGGGCCCGCATCGCCAACCTCTACGAGATTTACCGCATTTGGGCCCTGTACGACTTCGACGGGGACGGCTACGACGAGGACTTGCAGATCGTGTGGGACCGCACCTCCCGCACCATCCTCCGGGTCAGCTACAACAAGTACGATTACCGCCCCGTCGAGACGATGGTCTACCAGCTTCGCGCGCACCTGTTCTACGGCATCGGCGTCATGCAAATGGCCCGGCCGTACCAGGACGAGACGACGGTCGTCCATAATCAGCGCGTCCTGAACATGCTGCTGGCCAACGCCCGCATCTGGAAGGGCAAGGAAACCAGCGTCCCCGACACCATGACCATCTTTCCGGGCAAGGTGGTCACGCTGGCAGACCCCGACGACCTCAAGGCCGAGGCCATGGCCGACGTCTACCCGTCGTCGCTCGTCGCCGAGCAAGTCACCATCTCGCTCGCGGAGCGCCGCCTGGGCGTCAACGACCTCTCGACCCCTCGGCCGAGCGCCGTGCTGGGCTCGCGGACCCCCGGCATCACCGCCCTGAGCATGCTCCAGCAGATCAGCAAGCGCTTCACGGCGGCGTTCAACGAAATGCGCATGGCCACGGCCCGCGCCGTGCGTCAGTGCCTCTACCGCTACCAGGAGCGCCTGCTCGCAGGGGACCGCGAGACCGAGGCGCACCTGACCCGCGTCCTGGGCGATAAGGCGCAGGGCGTCATCGACCTCCTCCGCGACAAGGACTTCGATGAGTCCATCGCCGTGGAGTTGACCGCGAGTAGCGCGAGCGTCAACCGGGACGCCGATCGGCAGAACGCCATCATGCTCGTCAACCTCCTGGGCCAGTATTACCAGCGCACCCTGGAGTTAGTCGCTATCGCCGCGAACCCGCAGACGCCCCCGGCCGTGCGCGAGACCGCGACCAAGATCGCGGAGGCGGCCGGCAAGATCATCGAGCGCACGATCCGCACGTTCGACGTGATCCGCGATCCCGAGGTCTTCGTCATCGACGTCGAGGCCGAGATGGACGCGGTCCAGGGGCTCAGCCAGGAGGGCCTCCTGGGCGTCACCAACATCCTGTCGCAACTGGGCATGGGCATGGCCGGGGCGCAGGGCCAGCCGGGCATGGCCCCGGCAGCGCTCGGGGCGGGCCCCGCTCCGCAGGAGGCCAACGGTGCCGCAATGGTCGGATAGCCTGGAGCGCGATCCGGCGGCGCTCGCTGACTTCCTGGCGTGGCTTGACAAGCGCAGAAAGGAGGCCATTACCGCCGGGTTCGACAACGCCACCGACATGATCCAGGTCGCGGAGGCCCGGGGGGCGAAGAAAGTCCTTGACGAGTTGGAACGCTGTGCCAACATGAACGCCCGAGAAAGGCGAGCAAACCATGGATATGAGTCAAGTGTGGCGCTCAGCACGACCGATTAGCGGCGGCAGCGACAACGACGAGCCCGAGGCCCCCGAGGGGGCCGAGCCCGAGGCGCCGCCGGCTCCCGCGTTCGTGACCCAGGAGACCTTCGCGCAGGAGGCGGCACAGACCCGCGCGACGCTCGCCGCCCTCAACGACACGATGGCCCGGCTCAACGAGGGCTTGCGGGCCCCGGCGGCACCGGCCCGGGTGCCCGACGCGGGCAAGCGCATGACCCGGGAGGACTGGCTCAACGCCATCAACTCCCAGGACGTCGTCGCCCTGGAGCGCTGGGACACCGAGCAGAAAGAGGCGCTCATCGCCGAGCACGTCGCCCCGCTTCGCGACCAGGGTCTCGGGGCCATCGCCAACCTGACCCGCGACACGGTCACCCCGGGCCTGCCGTACTACAAGCGCTACCAGAAGGAAATCGACGAGGTCGTGAACACCTTCCCTCCGGGCATGCGGATGCAGGCCGAGGTCTACCGCACGGCCCACGACTTGGTCAAGGGTCGGCACGCCGAGGAACTCATCGCCGAGGCCCGCGAGGCGGCGCTGCGGGGCCCGGCCGAGCCCGACGCCGTGCCGCAGGGCAACGGGCGGGGACGGGCGCCCCGCGCGGATGCGGTGCCGGCGCCCGACGACCTCGCGGACGGCATGTCCCGCGCGCTGCACGGGGCGGGCAAGGACTCCGACACCATGGCCCGCAAGATGGGCTACGCCGACTGGAAGGACTACATGACCAAGACGAAGGAGTACGCCCAGTGAGCAAGATCATCCCGCAGGGCCCCAGCCCGGCCGACTTGCCGGCGGGGGACGCGCGCCGCGAGGCACAGAAGGCGGCGGCCGACACGCTCGCCGAGGCGGCCGAGGCCCGCGTCGAGGCCGAGCGCATCGACCCCCGGGCCTTCAAGATCGAGAACGAGATCGCCCGCTACTTCAACGAGTTGGAGGTGACGGACGCCCAGCCCGAGTACGAATACTGCTGGGTCCAGGCGGGCTACCACGGGCGCTTCATCAAGATGAAGCAGACCGAGCGGGTGCCCGAGGGCGGGCGCCTCGTCCCCTGCTGGGAGGTCGTCCAGGGCGACATGCCCGAGTGCCAGGAGCTTCGGGGCATGGGCGCCGACAGCACGCGCCGGCTGGGCGACGTGCTCCTCATGCGCTGCCGCCGCGACCGCTTCCTCAAGCTCAAGAGGATGCGGGACGCGCGCCGCGACGCGCTCTACAACGGGACCACCACGGAGTTGGAGGAGCTTGGCCGCCAGCACCGCAACCGGGGCGTCATCGTCCACACCAATCTCGGTGATGCGATGGCGGACGGCCGGGGCGCGATGCTGCGTCAGCAGGGCCTTCAGATGGTGGATTCCATGCTGCGCACAGGGTCCGTCCCCGGTCTCGGTGAGCCGGGGTCTCGCTAGGGGGGCGCTAGCGCCGACCTAGACCACAAGGAGGAACACCATGGCACTCACGAGCAAGCCGAAGCAGGCCAGCGTCGTCCGCCCGGCCGGGCTGTCCAGCATCCCCACCTTCCACGGCGTCGAGAAGGCGTCGCAGACATACAAGAAGGGGGCGTTCCTCATTGATGACGACGCGGGGCGGCTGACGCCCAGCACCTCGCCCATCGACGCGTCGGCCGTCGCCAAGCGCGCGTTCGGCATGGCGCTGTTCGACGCGACGGGCGTGACCGGGGCGGACGTCCCGTTCGTCTGGCTGGGCCCGCAGACCATCATCCGCATGACGCTCAGCGACTCGACCGCCGGCACGCACACGCTCGCGCAGGCGGATCAGTGGAAGGTCTACCCCATCACCCTCGACCCGACCTTCTCGACCGGCATCTGGTATCTCGACGCGGCGGCCGTGTCGGACACGGGCGGGGGGATCGTCGTCGGCTTCGAGGACGCCATCGGCACCGTGGATGCGATGGTCTACGCCGTTCTCTCCAACTCGGCCCGTGGCGGCGCCAACGCCGGGTCGGCGATCTACTAAGCCGCTAGCCGAGCGCTAGCCAAAGGGAGACACCGCACATGCCGCCTATCGTCAGGGGAGCGTTCAGTCCGCTGCTCGCGCCTGATCTCCGCAAGGTCTACGTGGAGACGGGCAAGGAACGGCCCATGGAGTACCCGCTGTGGGTCAACGTCCCGCCCATGGAGTGGAACCCCGTCCGCGACCAGCAGATCAGCGGCCTGGGGACCATGCCGGCCAAGCCCGATGGCACCGACTTCGTGCTCGACCAGCCGATCCTGGGCGGCAACAAGTCCTACACCGCGACGCCGTTCGGCCTGGGCGTCGAGATCACCTGGGAGATGTGGCGGGACGACCTCTACGGCGTCATGCGCGAGTTGATCGCGGGGCTGGCCCGCGCGTCGCGCAACCGCAAAGAGGTCAGCGCGCATGCCGTGCTGAACAACGCCTTCTCGACGTCGTTCGTCGGGTTCACGCCGAGCGAGTCGCTCTGCTCGACCGCGCACGTGGGCCTCGATGGCGTCTCCCGGGCCAACCGGCCGTCCCCCGACATTCAGTTCGGCATCACCGGTATCCAGGCGTCCATCAACCGCTTCGAGTCGATGACCGACGAGCGGGGCCTGCCGCGCCTCATGGCGCCGACCATGGCGATGATCGGCCCGCAGAACAAGTACGTCGCCCGCGAGGTGCTCGGCTCCAGCGGCAAGCCGTTCACGGCGGACAACGAGATCAACGCGCTCATCGAGGAAGACCTGTCGTGGATGGTGGACCACTACTTCTCCAGCGCGACGATGTGGTTCCTCATGGCCCCCAAGGGCACCCACGACCTCAACTTCTTCATCCGCGACGAGCCGATCTTCGACTCGTTCGATGACCCCCGCACCAAGAACGCGGTCTTCACGAGCTACCAGCGGCACACCGACTCGCAGTTCGGGGCGTGGCGCGGCATCGACGGTAGCACGGGCTAGGCGCCGCTAGGCGCGAGGAGACGACACATGACGGCGACTCGTGGTGTGCCGCTCCGCTACCCCATCGACGGGGTGCCGGATGCGGGACGGACGTTCCGCTCGGGGTTCAGCGGGCTCCCGCTGCAAGTCCTCAATGCCATCGGCGAGGACGGCCTGGGCGGTGTCGTGGGAGTCTTCGAGGACTTCTTCGACTGGATCGGCCCCGTGGCCGAGGGGGCACAGGCCGGGTGGCTCCTGAGCGGCCCGACCGGCGCCGCGACCATCGTCCTCACGGACGACCGGCGCGGGATCGCGGTGCTGACGACCGACGCGACGGGCTCGGCGGTCGCCACGCTCCAGGCGGCGGCGGCGCTGACCGCCGAAAACTTCCAGTACGACGCGACCAAGCGCATGTGGGTCTTCGCCCGCTGCAAGCTCCAGACGGTCGCCTCCATGGAATTCTTCTTCGGGCTGGGCACGGGGGATGCCTCGCCGACCACGACCGGCACCTTCCCCAGCGACGGCATCTTCTTCGAGAAGGCGTCGTCGGCGACCGACCTCGACTTCCACGCGCGCAAGGACGGCACCTCGACGGAGCGTACGAGCATCGGCGCGACGCTCGCGGACGATACGTACTTCGTCGTGGGCTTCATGGTGGACGACAAGGGCAACATCATGCCGTACCTCAACGGCACGGCGCTGACCTCCAAGGCCATCGCGGCGGGCACGGCGAACATCCCCGCGTCCGGTGACCCCATGGCGCTGATGATCGGGCACCTGGGCGCCTCGCTGACCACCACCATCGACTGGCTGCTCGCGATGCAGGAGCGCTAGCCGTGTCGAGCGTCAGCAAGGCGCAGCACGGCTTCATGGGGCTGGCCCGGGCGGTCAAGGAGGGCAAGACCAAGCCCTCCGAGGTGCGCCCGGGCATCCGCAAGAAGATCACGAGCGCCGCATCGAGCATGAGTCGGGAGCAGCTTCGCGACTACACCGCGACACGGACGGGGGGTCTGCCCCGGCACGCCTCGGGCACGATGCCCGCCGGCAAGCCGCGCGCCGCTCGCTCGGCCTAGCGCCCCGCTCGCCCATGTCTAGCGCGGGGGACGTCGCCCGTAAAGTCCTCGCCGCCATCGACACGACGGCGGGGCACCTGCTCGCGGTCCAGTGGGTCGGGGCCCGCTACACGCAACTCTGTTCGCGGGCGAGGTTCCGGCACCTGCGCCGGGTGAGCAACCTCTACATCCCCGGCCCGGTCACCGCTGGGACAGCCGGGTTCACGGACGGGTCGCCCATCGTCACGGGCGACGCGACGGCGGTTGCCGCGTGGCAGGCGTGCAACGACTTGGCGGGCCGCCACATCCGCTACATCACCAATTGGTACGAGGTCGAGGGACTGGCGGGCACGAACCTGCGCCTGACGTCCCCCGCCAGCGAGGGCACGAACGCCGCGACGGCGTACCAGATGATCCGGCGGTACGTCCCGCTGGACCCGGCCGCCCGGTGGATCAGCCGCGAGGGCGTCGTGCTGCAACGGACGTGGCTCCCCCTGCGCAACATGCCGCTCGCGGCCCTCGACTACTCAGCGCCCAGCCGCCCGCTCGTGGGACCGTGGCCCGAGTGCTGGGCGCAAGTCTCCCCCGCGCCCGACAACACCATGCGCCTGGAGTTCTACCCGGCGTCGGGGCAGGCCGAGACCGTGTCGTACGTCTGGTGGGCCGTGCCCCCCACGCTGAGCATCGACACGGACATTGGGCCCACCATTGACGACGACGTCCTGGTCGATGGGGCGCTCATCGACGCCATGCGGTACAACGCGAGCCGGGCAGCGAACGCCGGCAACGTCGAGTTGGCGGGATACTGGCGCAACGAGTACCGCGCCCAGTCCCTCATTTGGGAGCGTCGCATCCTTGAGGGCATCCGCACCGACCGGGGCGTGGACGACGTCACCATCATCCTCCAGTTGAACAACGCCTACTATGGCACTCCGCAAGACATTGTGACGGCGCGCGACCACGTCTGGTACGGCTGGCGCCCGTGACTGTCGCGGCGGGCGTCCTCGTCGATCAAGTCCTCCAGCGCGTCCGCGATGAGCACGCGACGGGCACGAGCCGGCCGCTCGTCCGCGACCTCCTGACGCACTGTCAGCGCCTCATCAACGCCAAGCTGGGCCTCGTGATCGAGTCCATCGAGTACGAGACCGTCGCCAAGCAATGCGTCTACCCCCTCGCGAGCGTGGTGCCCCGGGCGCTCCGCATCGTCGGGGTGCAGCAGGGCAACCGTGACTTGGTCGAGGTCAAGTGGCAAGAGTTCTGGTACTTGCACCGGGCGTGGCTGCGCGACACGGGGCAACGGCTGGAAAACTTCGCCCTCGTCGGCCGGGACATGCTCATCCTGTACCCCGCGCAGCCCGAGCCCCGCACCGTGACGCTGCGGTGCGCCGTGACGACCGCGCCGCTCACGAGCGATGACACCCCGGTCGAGGCGCCCATCGAGTTCCATCCGCTGCTCGTGGACTTGGCGACGGTCGTCGGGCTCGTGCGCCAGCGGACGTACCTGACGCTGCCCGAGTTGACCGAGAGCATCAAGAGCCGGCTCGCATGAGCAAGGCCAGCGTCCTCGCGCTCGCCCAGGAGCTTGCGAACACCCAGGCGTCCGCCACGAACCTCGACCAATTCTATGACGACGTCGTCAAGGACGTGGCCCAGCAAGCCCTGTTCAACGTCATCGAAATCATGGACGCCCCGGCGGGGCAAGCCGTGTACGTGAAGCCCGACCGCACCTCGCAACTCCTGGGGGTGTTCTTCGATGACACCATGCTCTCGCTCGTCACGCTCCGCGAGCTAGAGGCGACCCGGCCTCAGTGGCGGGACTCGGTGGGGCGCCCCGTGGCCTACCTCATCGAAGACTTGGGGCACGACGAGTTTCAACTGTACCCCGCGCCGGTCACGACGGGCGACCCGGTCGTGCCGGTGCATGGCGCCCCGTTCGGCCTGGACTACCCCGCGAACACCATCGCGGTACTGGCGAGCGAAATCCGCGAGGACATGCCCGACTGGCTCGACTTGCCCCTGGCGCTCATCGTCCTGTCGCGGGAGTTCGCCCGGCCGTCGCCCCACATGGACAAGACCTTCGCGGCGGCATGTCGCCAACTCGGGACGCTGTTCCTGTCGATGGTGGCCTAGCGTGAGCGCTCAGCCCGCCCCGGTCGTCGTCCCCGAGGACTACCGCGATGACCCGGCCATCTGCCGCCTCGTCGCCGACGTGAACAATCAGCTTGATGCGCTGTGGACCGCGCTCGCGTTGGCCGAGTCGCGCATCGTGGCGCTCGGGGGCTAGCCATGCCCGTCGAACGCTTCCGCTGGCGGCTGTTCATGGGCGGGTGGTTCGGCTCGGGCTCCCGCGACGCCCAGCCCGAGGGCACCCTGCGCCGGGCCATCGGCATTTCAGAGACCAAGACGACGGAGTTGCGGTCGCGCAAGGGCTCCACGGTCATTGCCGACATGGACGCGCACAGCGGCGCCCGCTTCGCGGGCTCGCGCTACCAGGGCGTCACGACGACGTATCACCGCAACGGGAACCCCGTGCCGATCCAGACGGGTCTTGACGGCACCAAGTTGACTCAAGTCCGCATGCAACCGACGCTCGACTCGGAGGACTACCTGTTCGTGGCGGGCGGGGGCCTCCTGTTCAAAGTGTCGCCCATCGGGCTGGCGTCTCAGTGGGGCATCACCCCGCCCCCGGACGGGTTCACGGCGGCGATCAACGCGCTGAGCACCGTCACCATCGACGCGATGGACAACGCCGCGTCGTGGACCGGCACGGGCGCCGCTCTCGCGGACGAGGCGACGATCAAGCAACAGGGCACCAACTCGATGAAGATGACCGTCGCGGCGGCGACGACGGGCGTCGCGGCGAAGTCCATCACCGTGGACTTGTCCGTGTACGGGAGCGGCGTCGTCTCGGCCGACGAAGACTTTATCTATGTCTGGTACCGGGCGGACCACCCCGAGAACATCGAGCAAATCCAGTTGTCGTTTAGCCTGGGCGGCACGACGTTCGCCTCGGACTACTACTCGCGGGAGGTGCTCGGGAGCGCGGGCCCGTACACGAGCGCCGAGTTATCCAAGCAGTCCGTGGGCCTGGGCTCCCAGCCGCTCACGGGCCCGGTGCTCCCGGCGGGGGACTTCTCCGACACGTTCGTCTTCGGCCCGAACACGAGCGAGGCGCAGCAAGCCGTGCGCCTGCAAGAGTCCGTGGCGCAGACGACCGTCCCCAACACGCTCGACACGTGGACCCTGCTCCGGTTGCCCAAGTCCACGTTCCAGCGGAGTGGCACGGCGGCGCTCGACCGGGGCGACGTTCAGGCCGTCCGCCTGACGATCCGCACGGCGGCAGGCGGGGGCGCCGTGGTGTACTGGGATGACCTCAAGCTCGCGGGGGCGTACGGGCTCCAGGGCACGTACCGCTACCACGTGACGTACCGCAACACGGCGACCGGGACGCGGAGCAACGGCAACCCCACGGCGGTCGTCGCCCCGAATGTGACGCGGCAGTCCGTCGCGCTGGCGGGCCTGCCCGTCTCGGCGGACCCCCAAGTCGATCAAGTCGAGGTGTGGCGCACCGTGGGCAACGGGACGCTGTTCTTCAAGATCGGGGACGTGGCCAACGGCGTGACGACGTTCACGGACGACGTCGCGGACGCGGCGACGCTGGACTCGCGGCCCAACGCCCCGCTCATGCAAGATACCGAGTTGCCCCTGGACAACACCCGGCCCAACGACTCGTGGGACGACTGCGCGGGGCCGTTCCTGGGCTCGATGTTCTACGCCCGGTCGCCGATCCCCGGCGAGAAGGGCTGGGTCTTCGTGTCGCCGCCGGGCCGGGCCGAAGCCGTCAGCGCGTTGCTCTCGCTCGCGGTGTCCAGCGACGATGACCCCGTGCTCAAGGTCTGGATATTCAACGGGGCGGTCTACGCCTGGACCCCGTCATCCGTGTACCAACTCGTGGGCTCGGGCCCGTTCATCCCGCGCAAGGTCTACGGGGTGCCCGGGACACCGTGGCCCATGACGATCACCAACACCCCGTACGGCGTCGCGTACCTCGCGATGGACGGGCCCCGGCTGTTCGACGGTGTGGGCAGCAAGCTCATTTCGCCGATGCCCGTCGCGGGGCTGTTCCGCAGCGAGTCGGTCGAAGACATTGTCTTCACCCTGTAGAGGAGTGCGACGTGGCTGACGAACAGACGCCCCCCGAGGAGTGCCCGGCCCAGCAAACGTGCTCCATGCACCGAGCGGCGACGGAGTGGCTCGCGGCCGACGACGTGATGAGCCTGCGCACGAACATGGACATTTTCTGGACCCTGCGCTTACGCGCGTGGTCGCGCTGCACGTGCGGCATGTTCTCCCGCATCACCAAGGTCTTGGGGCTCAAGTCTAATGGGTGACGTCGTCCTCAATCGCGTCCAGCGCATCCCGTTTCTGTATGGCGGGTGCGGCATCAAGGGTGTCACGTGCATGGGCAACGCCCAGGCGCTCGTGGTCTTCGAGGAAGTCTCGGGACTTGGAAGCAACCCCCAGCGCATCTTCACGAGCGAGGACAATGGGGCCTCGTGGACCGAGGGCGCGCCGTACCTCTCGGACGAGAGTCTGTGGGTCGGCAAGGCGTTCTCCACGGGCCTCGACACGGTGCTCGTCGGCACTGAGGGGCCACTCCTGTGCATGACGCTCCCCGACCCGGTGCAAGGCATCGCCCGGACGACCGATGGCGGGGTGACGTGGGCCTCACCCGTGGACGGCGACCTGTCCAACTCCTGCGCCTGGACGTACGACGGTATGTTTCATCTGCTGCGCCTGTCGGCGACCGAGGTGTGGGCGCTCGGCGCGATGGGCGCGTTCGCGAGTATGCAGCAGATCATCAAGTCCGTGGACAACGGCGTCACCTTCCTCCAGGCGACGTTCGATCAAGTCGAGGCAGGCACGACGACGGGCAAGTCTGGCGTGGTCGTGGCCCCCGGCATCATCGTTCTTGGGGGCTCACGGAGCGGGCAGACGGCGCGCGTCTGGCGCTCCACCGATGGCGGGGCCAACTGGAGCACCATCGTCCTGCCGAATACGCAGCACGCCGCGTTCGCCGGCTCGACCGGCATCGTGGACTTCCTCTGGAGCGACGGGACGAACGTCGTCGCGGCCGGGTCGCAGCGTCGCGCGGTGGCGGGCTTCCCGCCCAAGGTGTGGCGCTCGACGGACCAGGGCGCGACGTGGGCTGAGATTACCGACTCCATCCCCAACTTCACCGCATCGAACCAGAACCCCGTCGTGGAGGGCCTTGACCTGGGTGGCGGGCGCATCCTCCTCGCGCTCAGCGGCCGGCCCGATCAACTCGGCGCCTCCAACTATCGCTTGAGCGAGGACGCGGGCGTCACGTGGGCTAACGCCACGGTCGGGGCGCACATCGAGGCGCAGAGCGTGGCGGTCTTCCCGTTCCAGATGGCGCACATGGACGATGGCTCCGTCATCGTGACGCTCGACTACCTGGGCGGCAACAAGAACGAGATTTGGCGGGGCATCCCCGACTTCGAGTCAGCGGGCCCGTGCTCCGAGTTTGAGCCGCCGGTGCCCCCGCCGACGCCGGTCGTCCCGCCATTCGAGTTGCAGGCCCAGGCGGTCCAGGGGCGCATCAGCACCCGCATCGTCGGGACGTGGCGGCCATGAGCGAGTACCTCGTTTCCAACGAAATCGTCACCCTCGCGGTCAACCTCGAAGACGGCTCGTGGCGCGTGGTCGAGGTGGACTCGCAACTCGGGTGCAAGTTCTTCTGGTACGAGGCAGACACGGGGCAACTGATGACCAGCGGCTTGGGCAAGGTCATTCTGCTGGAGCGCCCCGGCGAGACGACGGACGGCGTCGCCGCGATCTACTACGAAGTCGAGACGCCGGGGCACGCGCTGCCGGCGGGGCAAGTCGGCGTCGTCCAGCGCGTGTACGTGGACGTCAACACGCGGGGCGACGCGCTGACCCCCTGGCTGGTGATCGACGGCGGGGACGTACTGCCGCTGCCGAAGGTCGTCAGCACGACCAAGCGCGAGGTGATCGAGATTCCGGCGGGCAACGTCTCCGCGCGCATCGTCGGCGTCCGACTCCAGGGGCACTTGACCCGCCGAGTGGACCTCTACGAGATCGCGGTCGAGATGAGCACGGGCGACCAGGAGCACCTCGCGGCCGGGCGCCAGGGCGCCTAGGAGGCTAGCTAGCCATGTACCGCTATGACCCGGGCCCGGACCACGACCTCGCGGTCGCCGGCATGTGGTGCCGGATGCAGCGCGACGGGGACTTGCCCGGCCTGTTCACGCGGGATTCGCGTAACCTCGCGAGCATGCTGGCGATGATCCAGCCCCCCAAGGTCATGCTCTTTGAGGCGGACGACCGGGGCATCTGGCTCGCGGTGTGGGGGGAGCAGGTGCTCAACTCGCTGTTCACCGGCCTGTGGATCGCCAAGGAGCGGCGGGGGACGCCCGGCGCCCTGCGATCGCTCCTGACGATTCATAGCGAAATACTGAGGGTATTCCCGACACTTATGGGCGTAACATGCCAGCCGCGCCTTCTAGCGCCCCACCGTCGCCTAGGCTACAATGTGCTAGGCGAGGTGCCCGGCATGTGGGACGGCAACCCGGCGTGGCTGGTGATGCTGACGCGTGAGGGGCACGAGGCCGCCAAGCGGCGCCTCCTGCGCCCGGCGCTCGCGGAGGAGGTGACGCGCAATGGCTTCCACGGGTAAGGGTGGCGAGGTCAAGAAGTCCTCTGCCGAGGAGGGCTTGCTCAGCGTCGCCACCAACCTCATCAACCAGAGCGAGCCGCTCCGCAAAGAGGTGCTGGGCCAGACGCAAGAGGCCCTGACGACCGGCGGCATCGGGGCCCGCCTGCCTATTGTCCAGAAGGGCATCGAGGCGTCGCGGGCTGCGACGAGTTCGGCGCTAAGCCAGCTAGACGCGGACTCGGCGCGCAGCAGCCTGGGGCGCTCGGGCTTCCGCGATCAGTTGCGCGCCAACACCCTGCTCAGCGGCGAGTTGGCGACGCAGGCCATCCCCCAGGACGTCGCGGCACAGATGATCCAGGTCGCCCCCACGCTGACGATGGGCTTCACCGGCCAGGGGCTCCAGGGCTACGGGTCGGCGACCGGCGCCGCCAACCAGCGCATGGGCATCAGCGCCCAGCGCGACATTGCCAAGGGCAACCAGCAGACTCAGATGGTGACGAGCGTGCTCGGCGCGGCGGCGATGGCGGGCGGGTGCTGGATCGCGGCGCGGCTGTACGGCTGGCACACCCCGAGGTTCTACGCCGCGCGTCACTTCATCTTCGATCAGTGGACCCGGCCCGCGTGGCTGGTGCGCTGGGTCCGCGTGACATACCTGCGGCACGGCGAGGCGCTCGCTCAGCGCCCGTGGGCGGTCGCGGCGCTGCGTCCCCTGTTCGCGGTGGCGTGGCGGCTGGGCCGCCGGGGCTACGAGCGCTCCGTGATCGAGCGGCGCCTCGGGGTGCGCCAGCCGTGAGCATGGGCAAGTCGGGCTCGGGCCTGACCGACCCCAGCACCGTGGGAGCGGGAGGCGGCGGCTCCGCGTGGGCGCAGTACCGTGCGGGGGAGCACGGCGCGTACACCCCGGCGGACCCCATGGGCGAGACGACGGGCCAGTCCACGTACGCGTCGAGCATGAGCCCCGGGGCGACGTCGGGCCCGACCAACGCGAGCGTCGCTGGGGGCGGCGGCTGGGGCGACCTGTTCAACCTGTCGGACGAGGATCGCGCGGCACTCATGCGGTCGCTGGCGCACGGCGGCAGCGGGGGGCAGAGCGGGTACAGTCAGCCCCCGGCGATGCCCGGCATGTCGTTCGACCCGGTGCAAGTCAAGGTCAACCCGCTCGGCTTCGCGCTGACGCCGCACCAGCGGCGCCTGCTCGGCGCGGGCATGAGCGAGGACAAGGCCCGCCAGTTCCTCACGGGGCAGATCGCCTCTGGTAACACGGCGTACGGCCCGTACACGCTCGATCAACTCATGGCCGCGCGCCAGTTGAGCGGCAAGTAAGGGAGCCCGTCATGGCCATGGGACTGGCGCAGTTCGTCGGGGCGCTCCTGGGGATGGGCGTGCTCGGCGGGATGGCGGGCAACGCCCAGCGCTCGCTCAAGGCCGAGGCCGAGGGCCGGGCATTCACGATGCAGTTGCTCCAGAAGGGCCTGTTCGACAAGATGACGGCGGGGGACTTCGACCCGGCCGTCGCCGAGGATGCGCTCAAGCAGGCGGGCATCCCGCAGAAGCAAATCCCCGGCGCGCTGACGCTCATCTCGGGCATCAGTCAGGCGGCCCGTGCGCAGCGCGACCGGCAGATCGCGCAGGAACGGTACTTGGGGATTTACCCCGAGGAGGGGGGCGCGGCGCCGAGCGGCCCGCAGTCATTCCTGGGCAACGCGACGATTCCCCAGCCGGGGCAGGCGCCCGGCCCGCAGACCGACCCGGCGGCGCAGGCTCGCGCGGATGCGGCGCGG
>JACCDR011695380.1_pt1 | contig 14374 bp, 14 predicted proteins | sample 7446431 | NCBI WGS metagenome assembly JACCDR01 (sample SAMN15323443, study PRJNA562643) | freshwater metagenome | isolation source: river surface water | place: USA:Blue River Watershed | collected 2017-08-17 | reverse complement strand
ATGAGACCGGTGACGAGATTCATGACGTCCGTGTGGTCCTTGATGAACGCCATTTCGAGATCCATCATGGCGATTTCGGAGAGATGGCGCGTCGTCGCACTTCGCTCTGCACGGAATGTCGCACCGAGTGCGAACACGCGCTCGAAGACGCCTGCCATCATTTGCTTGTAGAGCTGAGGGCTCGTTGCGAGGTACGCGTATTGGTCGTTGAAGTACTCGACGCGGAATACTTCAGCACCACCTTCAGCGTCGCCACCGACGAACTTCGGTGCCTGGAACTCAGTGAACCCTTGGCTCACGAGGTACTCACGGTATGCCTTTGCGATGGTGTGCTGGACTTTAAAGATAGCGCGCTCGCGTGCACGACGGAGCGTGAGCGGTCGGTAGTCGAGGAGTGTATCGAGGTTGAGGTCACTCGTCATATCAAACGGGAGTCCCTCTGCCTTTGCGAGCACGACAATGCCGGTGATTTCGAGCTCGATGTCACCGTTTGCGACGTTCGCGTTCACCATCTTCTCTGGGCGCTTGTGGACGACGCCAGTCACTTCGACGACGTACTCTGACTTGAGTTCTTGTGCGATAGCGAGGACCTCAGGCTTTCCAAAGACAACACCCTGAACCTTCCCGGAGCGGTCACGGAAGTCGAAGAAGGCGACCTTGCCCTGATTACGAGCGACGTCAACCCATCCTTGTATGGTGACGGTGCTTTCGACGTGATCGCGGAGTGCGCTAATGAGTGTTCGTTCCATAGAGTTTGTGGTGAGGAACGGAAAACCGCCCCAGATACACTAATTGAATAATCGTACCTGTAGGGGCGGTTCCTGATGAGGTCCGCGGTGCCACCCTACTTCCCTGCCATATTCGGCCCAGGCGCTTTAGATCGCTCAGCTACGAGACCATGACATGGTTTCGGTGGGTGTCAGCCACATGAGCGGTATGCATGTGATTCTATAAGTCACTTGACCATAGGTCAAGTGGGTACATTTGACATGTGGTATACAATAATGCATAATGCATTTTGGTTTACGGCTCAACAACTTGCAGGAGCTCGATATGTTCGATCATGAAACCGTCTACTCTTCTTGGGAACAGAAGGCGTCTGCTGACGCAACAAAGTACGGGCTACCCACTCCGTTGATTGGTGCTCGTTTTACGTTCTACACAGAAGAACGTCTGCTTCATGGCACAATCGTGGGGATGGAATACGGTGATGATGGACTCCCTTTCTTGCAAGTGAGTCCGCGAATGTTCGCAGGAGACAAGGTCACCTCTCTCTACCCAACCCAAACGGGAACATGGAAGCTCATCACCATTTATGGCCGTGGTGACGGCAGCAAGAGCTACACGGAGGGTGTCGTGCGTTTCGAATAGGACTTGGCTCGCAGCAACAGCAGAAGGTTCGCTCGCGGGCCTTTTGTTTTGTCTGGTCGGGTCTCTTTCGATGTAAAAGCAAAAGCTCGCCGGGGGGCGAGCCTTTGGATTGTTCAGGAGCCGATGCCGAGATAACTCTCGGGCGTCACGTCACCGGTGATGGAGAGTTTGTGTTCCTGAATGAGCTTGATAGCTGCGCGCAGACACGCGATCTGCTCCTTGAGGAGCTTTCGCCTGTTTTTGGTGATGTAGACCGTGCAGTCGTAGACGAACGAAATCGACCCTGCGGTGATTCCTGCTTCCCATGCCTGACTTTCTGGACGGACAGCACCCGTGGAAACTTCTCTGCGAGGTGTCTTCACACTGTCTCCTTGTGTTGGAGGAAAGAACAACTATACACAGAAGCTTACAGTCTGGTCGTTTAGAGTGCAATTCCAACCTTCTGTCGAACTTCCGCCATCTTCTTTGAAGCGCGTTCGCGGGCGCGCGCGGCGCCATCCTGGAGAATATTTTTCACGTCGCTGTCAGAGATCGCCGCGCGCGCGTCACGCATTGGCGCAATGAAAGTATCAATATCTTCGATGAGCGCATCCTTGAGATTTTTGTACTTCCCTTTGTTCTCTTCGTAGAGCGAAGCAAGCTCGCTCTCTGCCTTGAAGAGTGTATGGATAGCGAAGACGTTCTCTGGTCGATCGCCGGACGAATCGGTCACAATGCTCATCACTGCTTTCTGAACCTCCTCTCGGGTGCCAAAAAGTGGAATGGTGTTCTTGTAGCTCTTCGACATCTTCTGTCCGTCAGTTCCCGGAACGATGCCGACACCCTTGAGGATCATTTCCTGTGGTGGCGTAAAGGTTTCTCCGTATGCGATGTTGAATTTGTTCGCAGCTTCACGTGCGTACTCTATGTGCTGACGCTGATCCTCTCCTACAGGCACCACTTCGGTATCGTAGAGAAGAATGTCGGCCGCCATGAGCATTGGGTAGTTGAAGAGTCCTGCAGTTGCTTCGATACCTTTCGCGGTCTTATCCTTGTACGCGTGGGCTTGCATGAGGAATGGAACGGTGACGAGGCACTCAAACATCCATGCGAGCTCGGTGTGCTCGGGCACGTCTGATTGCTTGAAAAGGATTGCTTCCTTTGGGTCAACTCCTGCGGCAACGTAGTCCTTTACGATATCGATGATATTTTGACGTAGTCCACCAGCGTCACGGACGGTTGTGAGTGCGTGGAGGTCGGCGACCATGAGATGGCTCTCGTAGTCACGGTAGATGTCGGTAAAGGGCTTCAGTGCTCCGAAGTAGTTTCCAATATGGAGTGTGCCGGAAGGCTGGAGGCCGGTCAGTAGTCGTTTCTTGCTCATAGTAAAAATAGTAGCACGTCTGCCAGATTAGTTATCGTCTCCTTGCGTGGTAATGTCCACCCCTTCGTCAGCATCGTTCTTGTGCTTCTCTCTGTACGCAATGCGAACTTCCCTCTTTACGTGCGGAATTCGTGGAATCGCTATTGAGGCGAGTGCGGCGACGATGGCTATTTCGTGGTACTCAAAACCAATCGCCATACCGATGGCACCAGAGAACCACACACTCGCAGCAGTGGTGAGGTTACGCACCTTCGGACCATCTTTGAGAATGAGTCCAGCACCGAGGAAGCCGATACCGGTGACGATTTGCGCAGCAATGCGAGATTGCGATGCCGGGTCAACGGTCATCGACATGAAGGTAAAAAGCATCGCTCCACAGACGACGAAGATGTTCGTGCTCATTCCAGCATCTTTTCCACGTATCTCACGCTCAGCACCTATCGCTGCACCAAGAATAATGGCTATAAGGAGATCTATAGTGAATCGAATGACGAGTGGGTCGCTAAAAGAAATATAGGTTGCTATATCCATAGAGCCACAGTATAGCCAAAAAACACGAATTGGAAATGATCTACGACTTGTTCTTCAACATGAAGAATCCGGTCGCTACAAGCGCTCCCAGGGTGTCCGCAAGCATATCCTTCTGTGCGTCCCAGATGTCACCCTGGCTTCCGAGGTACGCTGCGCCTGCCTCTGGTGCTGCGCTTGCCGCGTAGACCCACTCGATGAGTTCGTAGCTCATTGCAATGGTTGCAATAGTGAAGACCGGATAGGTAAAGAGGAGGAAACGATTCGTCACGAGCTTCTTCGTGTAGAGGAGTTCTGCGACCGCAAAAGCGTAGAAGCCTACCGTGAAGTGTGCGACACGGTCGAAGTGATTACGCTCAAAATCGAAGAGTTCTGTGATGAATCCGAACGGCACGTTCGCAAAGGTCCAGTGTCCTCCTATGGTATGGAGGTAGATGAGTACGAACATGAGTGCGTACGCGGTGTTTGAAAATCGTGTACCACGAGCGTAGAGAAAGAGAATGATGCCGACGATGATCCATACGGTGAGATTTTCAGCGAACCACGTCGCTCTATCGACTGGATTTATCGCAAGTACGAGAAACAAGGCGATGTATACGCCGAGAAGACCCATGAGGAATTTATTTTGCATATCTTCTAGTATACTCCTCCGTTTTCGTCGTTTTGGCGTATAATACAAATAACTTATTTAGGCTAAGTTTTTCATTATGGATGAGACACAGGCACCACAGAGTGCCCCACAAGGAGGTACCCCGGAGCCAAAGAAGGACTACACGAAGTACATCGTCATCGGCGTCGTCGTGCTTGCAGTACTGTACGGAGCACAGATGTTCCTCTCGCCTGGACGAATGGTGGAACGACATATCGAGCGCGCTATCGAACGTGAGACCGGTGCTGATGTCGATATCGACTACGATCGCGGCATGATGGGGCGCGGTGAGACGAATGTCACCTTCTCGGGTGAGGACGGAGAGACGTACGAGATCTCTGCTGGCGAGGACGTTGCTATCCCTGACACATGGCCACGAAGCGTTCCTATCCCAGGAGACGCAAAGGTGTCGTATGCGGGAACGATGGGTATGGGCATGGGTATGATGAATGGCCAGGGTGGTATGTCACTCGCATTCACGACGACTCAATCGGTCACTGACATCACTGAGTACTACAAGCGCGAGCTCGTAGCGAATGGTTGGACCATTGCAGGGACGATGGCAACTCCTGATGGCTCCATGGTGAGTGCGACACGTGGTGAGAATGAGACGGTCGGCGTGTACGTCGGAGCGTCACCTGAAGGGACTACAGTGAGCATAACGACACAAGCAACGAATTAGAATAAAAAAGACCCGCGCCCCAGAGGGCGCGGGTCTTTTTTATTCCTCCTCTTCGCACACCTCTTCCCTTGCTTCTCGCACGATACCCGCTTCCCTGTCATCAACAAGGCTCTTTTCGAGCTTCACGAGCACCGTGCACACTTCCTCAAGCCGATAGCCCTTCTCTATGAGCTCGGCTGCCTTCTTAAGAACGAGATTGTCGTCTTCGGTACTCTTTCTGAGTGCTGAATCAAAGAGTTTCTCAAATGGATGCGCCATGATCGGTGCATTATACGCCACTTGTGGTACTGTGTGCATGCTATGAATAGTCCCCTTCCCGACATCGAAGCGCTCACCGTGAAAGCGACAAAGAACGTGAAGGACATTCTCGATATCGCCATTGAGTTTGCTCCACCCCGCAAGGCACTCGTCATCTACGACACCGAGAATGAGCTCACGAATATTCTCACGAATGCCTATCGAAACGCGCTGCCGGATGCGACATTCGTCGATTTCAATACGCGTACAAAGGAGGAGATCATCGCGCTCTTTGATTCGCTTTCCCCACGCGACCTCGTCGTACTCATCCAGACGAGCGATTTCAGACTCAATGAGTTTCGCATTCGTATCCAGCTCTTTCAGCGAAAACTTAAGGTCATCGACCACCTTCATTTGTACCGAAATAGCCACGATACATGGGAGACGTACATCAATGCGCTCGCGTACGATACCGACTGGTACCGCGGCGTCGGACACCGACTCAAGGATGTCCTCGCGAAGACTGAGACACTGCGGGTGCTTGGCGATGGTACCGAGCTCACGATAACTGGCGGACTCGAGCTCCCGAAGCCGAATCTCGGTGACTACGCCGGCATGGAGAATATTGGCGGCACCTTCCCTATCGGTGAGGTCTTCACCGAAGCGAAGGACCTCACTCGCGTGAATGGCTCGCTTCTCATGTATGCGTTCGCCGATACGACCTTCAACATTCAGATGCACGAACCCTTTCCTGTCACCATCGAAGACGGCATCGTCGTCTCATGGGGTGAGAATGCGCCACAAGCATTTCCTGATGTCATCGCACAGGTGAAGACGAATGAGCGGCCAATCATTCGCGAAGTTGGCTTCGGGCTCAATCGAGCGATTACCCGTGAACACTACCTCAATGACATCACTGCATTCGAGCGCACACTCGGTCTCCATTTCTCGCTCGGTGAGAAGCATACTGTCTACAAAAAACAAGGAATAGCCGCAGACAAGACGCGTTTCCATGTTGACCTCTTTCCACTCGTAGAGCGAGTGTACGCTGACGACGTTCTCATCTTCGAGAACGGTTCGTACCTGGTGTAGCGCTACTTTGCAGTTTTGTAGTGTTCGAGAAGCGCACTGAATCCAAGGAGGTTCCGCTCGAACTCGATTGATTCGTGTGATGAGAGTTCGACGGTGATAGCAGGAATACCAATTGACGCGAGCCACCCTTCAGCATCACCGGTCACCGGGTAGGCGTCAAACGTATCAACCGCTGGATACGAAGCCGCAGTCGCGTATGTGTCCATGAGCGTACGTGTACCCGGGAGGATGCCCTCGGTACATTCTGAAGCGTAGACAGCGTTCGCTTTGCTGTGCCAGAAGACGACAGCGGCCGGCGCGATCTCTGTGACGAGGTCGCGGAGTGCTTTTGCTTCAGGTTCGGAGAATGCTTCCGTGCCCGCACTCACTGTCTTTCCTCGCCATGAACTCTCCGGCTGCCACTTGCATGCGAAGTTGCGGTTGAGGTCGATACCGTTCGCGTTGAATCGGCCGACCGATGTATCTGTTCCAGTGGGCACATCAGCACGTGCGAATCGTCCCTCCTTCCCTACTACTTTGAATACGCCGTCGGGATTGAGTGATGGAATGACCGTGAGTGTGAGCTCAGGCGGTACGGTAGTACCGTCACCGAGATGATCGATGAACTCGTATGCGAGAAGCACGCTGTTCCACTCGTAGCCGCCGTGTATCCCACCAATGAACAGGAGGTGGGTTCCGCCGGTGCCGTACGTGTACGCTTCAATGGGTCGTCCTTCAACTGAACTTCCGATCGTACGTATGAGTGGGTATGAAGGTGTCGGTTCTTCCGTAACGACGGGTTCAGGTGTCGGTGGTGGTGTGACGGAGACATCCTCTTTCAATTTCGTATAGATGAGGAGCGCCACTCCAAGTATGACGAGGAGTGCAAGGATTCCTACGACGATGCGAGCGTTACCGTTCATTATTCGCCGTAGTGTTTGAGAAGTGCCTCGATACCTCGCTTGTTCTTCTCCCACTCAGCGTCTTCATGGGTCGTTAGGAGCACACTGATAGCTGGAATGTTCATCTTCGCAAGCCAGTTCACTGCGTCGCCCGTGATCTCGTAGTAGTCGAACGTTTCGTAGGCTGGATAGCCAGACGCTTGTGCGTAGAGGTTCGTGAGCTTCTTCGTTTCTGGTAGCACACCGTTATAGCAATTTGATGAATAGACACCTCCTGCCGCGCTATACCAGACGACAACCGCTGTTGGCGTGTTCGCATTCACGTAGTCACGAAGCGCCTGGCTTTCTGGCTCTGAGAACGCCTTCGTGCCACCGCTCACCGTACGTGACTGCCACGTGCCACTCGCCTTCCAGTCACAGTCGAAGTTTCGGTTAAGGTCAACATTGTTTCCATTGAAACGACCTAGGATGGTCGCATTCGCCCCGGTCGGTATATCAGCCTTAGTCACTGCCTCCGTCTTCCCTGCTATCTTCATGAGTCCGTCAGGATTGAGGACGGGAATGACGGTTACTTTCACGTCGCGAGGAACTGCGCCTGGATTCGCATTCAAATAGTCGATGAGCGCATACGCGACGACCGAGGTGTTCCATGAGTAGCCACCGTGCATGCCACCGATGAAGAGTACTTCCTTCGCGCCATCACCGAAGTGGTACGCCCGGATAGGGAGTTCACCGTATGACGAACCAATCTCTTCGACAGGCTCGTTCACGGTCTCAGGTTCCTCGGTTGGAGGAGGAGTTGTCTCCGGAACCGTTGGTGTTTCGTTTTGTGTCACCGGAGTTGGTTCTGTATCTGGATTCTCAACTGAACTCTTTGACCCAAAAAGGAATAACCCTACAACGACTCCGACGAGTAAAAGACCCACTACGATGATGAGTATATTTTTCATAGACATCTATGATACGCCAAAACACACATGGTGACCATGCGTGTTTTTAAGTACTCTCAATTTACCGTGCTGTCGGTCCACCGGGGATGAGCGGAAGCTCGATATGGAAGGTAGAACCTTTTCCTTCTCCCTCTGATTCTGCCCACACACGACCCTTCATATCGGTGATCATCTTCTTCGCGACGAAGAGACCGAGGCCTGTACCGGTCACGTTCACGTTGTTCGCATTCTTCGCACGGACGAACTTCTCGAAGACCTCCTCTTGTGTCTCCTTGCTCATACCGACGCCGGTATCCTGAATGGTTACGTACATCTTCTTTTTCTTCGGGTCATCGTGTGCGACGACGGTGATAGTCCCTTTCGGCGTGTACTTCATCGCATTGTCGATGAGGTTCATAATTATTTGACGGGTCTTTCCGATGTCGGCCTTTACCGAGCAACTTCCGTCACAGTCAGAGCGGAACACCATGACGAGCCCCTTCTTGAGTGCGACAGGACGCATTTCGTCAACGAGTTTTTCTGCGACCTCCTTGAGATTGAACTCACTGATTTCGTACTTCATGTTTCCTGCTTCGATACGTGATACGTTCAGATAGTCTTCGACAGAGAGCGCCATGTACTTCGCTGAATCTCCGATGCGATCGACGACCTCCTGTGCCTTCGTCGTAAGCTTGCCGTACGAACCCTCGGAGAGCATCGAAGCATACCCACGAATCGATGTGAGTGGACTTCGGAGCTGGTGTGATGCGATCGAGACGAACTCAGACTTCATCTTGTCGAGTACCTTTAGTCTATCGTTTGCTTTCTCGAGTGTTTCAGCAAGTTGTGCAATCTGAACTCGTTGCTCGACTTCCTTCTTGACGCTTCTAACTAAAAAGTAACCGAATCCGAGTGCAAGAGCCAGAGTTATCGATGTAAGAGAGGATGCTGTAGTTGTTTCTACAAAGAAATATTGTGATCCAACAAGAATCACCAGTGAGACTATGAGCGCCTGTGCCCCAAGTAGTTTTATGTTGAATGCACTGAAACGTACGATCAGGTATGCGAGCATACCCATGAAGAAGGTCATGCCGAAGAGTCCGTAAAACTCAATGCTTGAATCAGGAAGTACTCCGATGTCTGTGAGATAGCCCGCAAGGAAGTTTATTGTGAAGAACGTAAAGAGAAACGCTTCAACTCCGACACCGAGAAACATGATTTGCTTGCGCATTTCAGGAGCCGCTCTGTATTTGTGAACAAGTAGTACTGCAATCCAGAGCATTGCGAGCACACCAAAGGCGATTTTGAAGAATTGGTATGCAACCCCCTCGTACATAAACGCATCGCAATTCGTGATGTCAAAGCCATCAAGATTCAATGTTGTTGGTGCAAAGAAGATTACCGGTGCCAGAAGCACTAGGAATACCCACTTCATCCACTGCGGCAGGTCTCTCTTTTCAAGATACACGTACACGAAATATATTGATGCGATAGAAATGATGCTCGAGAATATTCGGAGGAATGACCATACGAGCAGTAGGATGTCACTATGGATATTGGTCCAGAGAACGAGATTCGAGAGTGTCCATAATGAAAAACTTATCGAAATGACAAAAAGGAGTTGATTCAGAAGAAGTTTCTTGCCGTTGATGAATACGAACAACCCAACAAGCAAAGCTATGATTGTTGTGGGTATATGTGAATAGTACAATAGCCCCGGTATATCAGATGAAAAGAAGATATATGCTGGTTCTGAAAAGAGATTACAAATCATGATACTGTTGCATCCATCTGACCGGTACTCTCGCCAACTGAATCACAGGAATCACCATCCGATACAGGATCGCAGTAAGTAATCTCACATGCACGGTCACGTCCCTCAATGCAGATGTTTGCCTGTGGGCAATTTGTGATATCAATGCCACATTGTGCACGAATGTCGCTCGCATGCTTCTCCACGAGTGCATAATAGTACGCTTCTGTGCATTCCTCGTCCGCACATCCTGTAAAACATGAGTGAGTCATCGGATCACACTCACCCTCGTACGAAACCAGGTAATCCGTTAGAACCACGAATCGCATGTACGAAGCAACAAACGAAACTATTATGAGAGGTGCAAGTATATACACCAGGGGATGTTTTCCAATGTTCATGGAATTGCTACCTCTCAGTATAGCAAAGGTTCTTGGGTATGGTTTGTAGCGAAGTGAATAGTTACCGGATAGATTCTCCAATCTACGACTGGTGTTTGAGCGAAACTTTGTATTTCTTGAGAAGACGTATCGGTTGGTAACTCTCCTTAAGCCTCCGAAGTCCAGGGAGTCCAAGATCTTGCTGCCAGTTCCACTCAGTTACTCCATTCGTGTAAAGATACCCAGCGATGCGTTCGTTCAGAAACTCGTAGATACCCTTGAAACGGATGTCACCCTTAATGAAGTGCCCTATCGCCTTTCCATGTGGGAGCATTTCATCAAGACTGAATCCGATCACAGTATTTTTGTGTTTGACAGAGGAAAGCAGAAGTCGATGCTTATCAGCGTTTTTAATGAGCCGATGTATCGCTTTCTCCTCATGGTCGATATTTGCATCCTTACTCGCATTCTTTTTGTTCATTTTCCATGTATCAAGTAACTCGATTACGGATCGCATCTCCTCTTTGGTGTCGAGTACATTTATCTCGAGTAATGCATCAGGATGTTCACGAACGAATCGTTTGACGAGCATCTTTTTGGATTTAAGTGAAGAACCATTAAGATCGGCAAGTTGCTTTGTTGAGTATACATAGTCAAAGCTGTCTCGATCAGGCGTTACGGTGAGGAGAGGAGAACCTGCAAGAGTTTCAGCCACACGGTCGGGTATGTGTCGAAGGTGTGTGCAGACACCATGGTTGTGGGCGAATTTAAGTAGCGTCACAGCAGTGTGAACTGGTTTATGTGTGCCGAGAAATACAAAGTAAGGTTCTCGGGTATCGTAATCAGTGAAAAGCAGTACCAGATTATCATTCAACATAGAGAACATTCTCGTGTTCGCAACATCCCATGCCCAAAGATTTGTGAAGTTGAATGTCGAATAGTAATGGTGGTGATGGTCCACCATTGACTCAAATGATCCACGGTCGTGGACGTTAATTTTCTTAAATCGGGGGAATTTGTACACGGAGGTTTATTTGAGCAACACTATAGCACAGTAATTCATATAAATCAATGTCTTGCACTCAAGAAGCAGTGACAAGCATATATGTTCCGACGGCCGTTATCGAAAGTGCTAAAAGACTTTGTACTACGTGTTGTCTTGATATTTTGTCGACGACAATGCCTTTTGCATATTTGCCAACGACAGGAAGTGTTGCAGTAAGTGTCACTAGGAGGCTAATACCGAGTACAAAGAAATGCTGGTATGTTGTTGCAAGTTGAACGAGTGCAACTTGTGTGTAAATGATTGCGTACGAACTAATTATACTTCCAAGTATGTACACAGTTTCATTAAACGCATTCAGTGAGAGAATTGCAGCAGAATTTTTTCGCATAGCACTAAAGAACTGTGAGCGATAAGATTGTATAAAAGTGAGAAGTGTAAGGCCGATAACCCCAAAGGCCACATGCTTCCAAAAGAGTGATCGCCAAAGATCTTCCTCAATAGCGACATACTTGAACAAGACATTTCCGAGGGCCCAACACGTACAAGCACTCACCATGAGTAAGGTGGTACGAGTTCTGAATTGAATTTTCCCTTCACCACTGACTTGAAAAGTGATTATTGATGTACCTGCAAGTATTATGGCAGCAGCAACAAGTTTATCACCAGCTATCACCTCATTGAGTAAGATGTATCCCAAAACTAGTCCTATAACTGGAACCAGCTGATAGTACGCAATAACCACCGAAGGTTGCTCCTTTTCAAGAGCTGCAAAGTAGAACCATAACAGAGCAGTATCAAGAAGTGCAGCGACACTGAGTATAAGAATCTCAGTCTTTGTCACTACCAGAACATCCGGCTCTATCAAAAAAAATATAATTGAAGCAACGCCGGCAAGAAGTGATGAAACGAGTATAAGAGTCCCGGCCCCACCTTCCTTGAAATACTTCGATAGAAGATTTTTATCGATTAAATTTGTAAGCGAGTAAAGAAGTGACGGGATAAGGGATATAAAAAAGATATTCATGAATTAGATATGTCAGACGCTACCATCTTACCATCTCCATTTCGGGAATCTGCGAACCGCTCTTGAATATAAAGCCTTCTTCACTAAAACGTTTTGCAGAAGAGTATCACAAAATGCCTATAAGTGGAGTATCCATCTCCGAAACGGAGTTGATACTAAGAAAGCTTAGTTTTTGATCACAAAAACCCATTATATTTATTAAGGGGGCAACTTGCGTTGCCCCCTAACTCCCGTTTGATGTTAGTTGAGATGCTTCTCCACCACACTGAGCACCTGCTCGAGCGTAAGCACAGAACTTGAGCCGATAGGACTCCCGACGATATCGGCTCGGCCACCCCACCCAGATTCCAGGCTCAAGAGATCTACCAAGGCTTTCGGCAGATCAAATGGCACGTACTGGTTGAATCGGCAAATCGTGTACTTTCTGTACGTGCCGTCCGAGTCATTCTTGAAGTTGACTGGGAATTCTGGATTCACGCATATCAAGACTTTGGCATACATGTAACCGATTTTTGTGGCGTACCGATGTTTCGATTCTACGATAGCAACTTTTCCGTCCAAGCGAAGTGCTACCGTAGTTGCTGCTTGGGCTTCTAGAAAATCACGGTCATGATCTTCCACAAACCCAGCAACTTGCTGTTCGTCGACTTCGCCTCGCAGGGCTCGTCGGATCCACTCAACCTTGTCAGTCATTGCCATGCTGTTGCTTGAGGCGATGCGGCTGACGGCAATCAAAAGATCTGCTGGCCGTCCCATCGAGGGGCCATACTTGTCGTAGTTAGCGACTAGTTGGACGATCTCAGGATCAACAGGATCACCTGACTCGCGGTTTGCCAAGATAGCCATTCCGGTGACTGAGTCAGCGTCAGGGTAGACGGTGAGTAACAGCGCACCAGGAGGCGGCAGATTCACCGAGAGAGCTTGTTCACAAGCCGTCGGCGAGCTGGCGGTGCTCTCTGGGCTGTGGTGGTCAAGATTACCGAGATTGCAGTAGGCCGCAATCGCAGGGACTGTAACCTCGAGTCCCAAGATGGCTGGTGCAGAAGCGAGGATCTCCCTCATGTCATCCATCCGCCCCATCTCGAGGCATAGATATCTGTACGTACTCATCGCTAACCCCTTTACATTGAATGAGCGTTTATTGAAGGAACATACATTGTTCAGCACCTAGTACTGAACAATTCACCTACATTTATCCCATATACTTTTATGTCTGTAAAGAGAATGAGATTTTTTAGGAACACTTAAGAATTTTTTATAAGTATTGTTTATTTAATAAAGTGTGGTACAGTATCGCTATCATCTGAAACCATACCTGGAAGGAGTGAGACCATGGTCAGTTACCCAGATGTCACTGTTCTTTGTAAAGACGTCGACGCAAGGATCTATGCTCCTGACCTTCTGTCGAAACTTGGTACCGTAAGAGAGCCGATCGGGATCAAGGGGGGCGTAGCAAGAGAAATGCTCAAAGTCGTACTCGGCATCGCCACTGTGCACTCTTCTGAAAAGATCAGCGATCTAGACCTTGTAATTTTCGAGGATCCAATGAAAACTCGTGAGGAACGTATTGCGAGACGGAACCACTACACCTCACTCGTTGGTTGTGTTGAAGTCAAGGATTTGGAGTTCTTGGAGGCAAGGGAGAAGGGTGTGGTTCACTATTTCCTCACACGAGATGTCACCATGAATGAAGTCTTGGTGTTCAAGACTGAAGCGGGCTTCAAGTTTTTCTACACCCCGGAGTGCCGGACTGCACTCGAAGAGCGTGTGATTCGACCGTCTATCCATTGTGCTCATAGCGGACTCGATGAAGTATGGATTCTGAAAGACGGCAAACCCGTGGTCCATCCGAACATCGTCAGACGGTGCATTTATCGCAGGGTCAAAGACGACGGTGACACCTACGACTTCGGCCAGTTCAACATGAACATGAGTGTCGACTTGTTTGATGTCGATGCACTGTTCAAGCTCAGCAAGCGATTCATGCATGACGAGGATTTGTTCAAGAAGTGCTGCATGGCGCTCATCGAGTTTGGGTTCCGTGAGGAGTATGTCTACGCCGTTATCGGTATGTCCGCTGAGTTCGTCAAAACACCTGCCAAAGTCATGACCTCTGAAAAGGTGGAGGACTTGCTGGAAGTGATGAATAGGAGCTTCGATCAATGGCGGTCTGAGCACCCAGAGCCGTACTTTCACGCGACCGCGAAAGTGGTGTTTGTGTAGATTGGTGCTCTACCCTTCGGGGTATAGCACCAATATTCTTTTATACTATGCAAGAATCAGTAACTGGGGTTTTATTACCTGACGAAAAGGGTTTTTTAAACAATATACTCGATAGAAATCGAGTCCAGGGAAAGTGGCTTGAGGCTACTGAAGCTTTTATTACGTATTTCACTACCCATATCGATCCAAACATCCATAGCTTATATCTGCGTGGGTCAGTAGCAAGTGGAATTGCAACTGAGCATCTATCAGATAT
>JACCDR011194172.1_pt1 | contig 14376 bp, 12 predicted proteins | sample 7446431 | NCBI WGS metagenome assembly JACCDR01 (sample SAMN15323443, study PRJNA562643) | freshwater metagenome | isolation source: river surface water | place: USA:Blue River Watershed | collected 2017-08-17 | reverse complement strand
TATTGGTACATCCATAAGTTATTATTAACTTGTGATTTAAAAACATGAAGAGCCGTATGAATTGAGAGGTTCACGTACGGTTCCGTGGGAAGGTGAGGGTGCAATTCCCTTGCCTGACCCGATTAGTGGCAACCCTGAGAGACAACGACAATAATGAAATATCAACTTAACGATTTTAATCGAAATGTACCTGACCAAGACTTACTTGATGACTTAAAAGCTGTTGCGACAAAGCTCGGAGTTGCTAAAATTTCGTCTCGACAGTATGATGTGAATGGAGGAAAATATACTTCGGGGACAATTGGAGTTAGGTTTGGCGGGTGGAATAAAGCAGTTGAGAAAGCTGGCTTGGACTTGGTTCATTTTCGAGAGGTTTCAGATCTTGACCTATTCAAAAATTTAGAGACCGTTTGGATCAACATTGGAAGACAACCAGTGTTCAGAGATATGAAACCTCCAAGTTCAAAATACTCAGCTCATCAATATGTTGCAAAATTTGGAACATGGAGAAATGCACTTGAAGCCTTCGTTGAATTTATTAACTCTGACAGAGAAGACGAGGAAATAATTAGTATTGACGAACCCGTTGTAGAAACTAAAATTGAATTTAAACACAAGACAAAAAGATTTCCAAGTGAAAGACTCAAAGTTCAAGTGTTAATGCGTGACGGAAATAAATGTAGACTTTGCGGAGTAACTGTAACTGGTGACAACATTCACTTCGATCATATTCAACCTTGGTCGAAAGGTGGCGAGACTGTTTTAGAAAATTTACAAGTTCTTTGTGAGACACATAATCTTGCAAAAGGAAATTTAGAATATGACAACAAACCAAACTACTGACACAAAAGACAGAAGGGCAGCCACTAACAGCACCTACAAGAAATGGGCGGTTCAGTGCTTAAATGAATCTTTGTGCTTCGTATCAAGTTCAGTGCTGGTAGACAGTTTTATGCTCCGAAATCCCCTCTGGTGCGAGATTCTTATCTCGTACCTATTATTTGGCAGATTGACTTCGTCGAACTTACGTTTCCTATCTGCCTGTTAAGCACCCGAACATCAAGGCTCGGTTTGTGCTTAACCGAAAGTTTCGTTTCTGAGATTAGAAACCTAATTGTACCAATTATTCAAACTGTCCACAAACATGGTTTAAAGAAACATTTTTTGTCAAAATATAGTAAGACTGTCGATAAATTTTACAAAAATCATATGGTGATGCACCGTATTTTGTACAACGCATGAAGTTTTATACTTTGCACAAGTTCAATGCAATGGTAAAACGTGGCAAATTCGACTATGGGACGCTGACAAAAATCTACTGTGTAGCTATTTTAGCTAACGATATTCTACCTTATTCTCAGTTTCATACCGTTGCGAATTTGAGAAACGAGCAAGGCGAACTTTTTGATGACCAAATGACGTTTATTACAGTAGAATTAGACAAGTTTACCTTGCAAGAAGTTGATTGTCAAACAGATTCACAAAAACTGATTTATACGATGAGAACGATACACACCGTAACCCAACCGACACAGTTTCCCAAGTTTTGGGACGAAGAGTGGCTCAAAGTAGCCATTGACGAGTTGGACAGTCGTAAAATGACACCTGACGAAAAAGCGTCATTGGAAATTTTGATTGCTCGCAATGCTGAATCGGTAAAAGCTGAAAGTAGGAAAATAAAACAAGCTATTGACATAAAAAACATTGAAACTGTTACCAATGCTTTATCTATGGGCTTGACAGTAGAACAGTGTGCAAAATTAGCAAATGTTTCTGTGGACTTTGTTTTATCGGTTCAGCGACAGCTTTCCGCTAACTGATACTTGACTGGCGAAAAAAAGCGGCAGCCACCAACATTGTATTGAATAAATGGGGGCTGACGGAAGTAGTTGAGCCTTTCCACTTCTATTTTACTTCTGTGCTTCATTCAAGCAGACGTTTTTCAAATTCCCCCCACTTCTTCAATGCTCATTCGTTAGCGGTCATTCCTCATTTTCTGGGAAACGGAAATAATTTCTTCTGCTAACGGGCTACCAGAAGTTGGTATATTTTGGCAGAATTTTATAATGACAAATGCTTGAATTTCAGCAACTTAAAAAAAACATTAGTGGTCATTGTAAAACGACACCGAAACGAAAATTGAACATTAAAAAAATGACAACAAAGAAAATTCATTTCATATCCGGACTAACATTAACAGTTTTTGTTGGACTACATTTATTTAATCACACTCTAAGTATTTTTGGTGCTGACTGCCATATTGAAGCAATGAATTCTTTGCGACTATTTTATAGAAACATATTCGTTGAAACAGTTTTATTAATTGCGGTAATCGTACAAATTATTTCAGGACTAATTTTCTTTAAAACAAACAGAAAAACTGCAACCTCTCACTTTGACAAATTACATATTTGGACAGGGCTTTACATGGCATTTTTTTTCGTAATTCATTTAAGTGCTGTTTTAGGTGGGCGACTTTTTCTGCACCTTGACACAAATTTTTATTTTGGAGTTGTAGGACTCAATTCGTTCCCATTCAACTTATTTTTTATACCATATTATGGACTTGCAATACTTTCATTTTTCGGACACATTGCTTCAATTCATAGTAAAAAAATGAAGCAAACTATTTTTGGTTTATCACCAAACAGACAATCTATTATAATCTTGATATTTGGGCTATTATTGACAATTGTAATATTCTACGGACTTACAAACCATTTTAACGGAGTTACAATACCAAAAGAATACGAAGTGTTAATTGGAAAATAAAAACAACAAACCGCTAACATGAGGTTTACTGCTATGCTGGCAGACGAATATGTACTCACTCATTTTATCCCCCTCTGGTGCGAGATTCTTATCTCGCACCAGAGGGGCAACGGAGTTGCCTCATTTGCTCATTTGCCGCCGGGCTAGTATTGAAATCATAAAACTGAGTATAACGACCAGCATCAAGGCCCAACGGAGACCAATGGCATCTGAAAACCAACCGATTACCGGAGGGCCAAACAAGAACCCAAAGTACCCAACCGTTGACACAGCGGCAATAGCTACACCGGGCTTCATCGTGGCCGACTGTCCGGCGGCACTGTAGACCAGCGGCACTACCGTTGCAAAGCCAAGTCCGACGCAGGCAAATCCGATAATCACCACTACTGGCTGCGGAATCAGTAGAGCCAACAACAGACCAAGTCCAGATAAAATGCCGCTGATAATGAGTGTAGTACGGATCCCGTTCCGATTAGTAAACCAGTCACCTCTAAACCGTCCAGCGGCCATTGCCAAAGAAAAGGCTGTATAGCCCATGGTAGTCCATCCAGAGCTAGTCGTAGGGAGTAGTCCAGTTAGATAAATAGACGACCAGTCGGCCATGGCTCCTTCGCCCAGCATCACACACAGGGCAATCATTCCTAGACCCATCAGGGTCTTGTCAGGTCTGACAAACAGAGGCTTGGATGGATTATATTCCGTATGGGTTTGCAATAGATGCCGTTTGCTGGCTACCACTAGCACAAATACACACATCGAAATACTACTGAAATGCCAGAATAATGAAAGCTGTTGGTCTTGGGCTATACCACCTAGTCCAGCTCCAAACATACCTCCCAGACTAAACAAGGCATGAAATGATGACATTATAGATTGGCCATAGTTGATTTCTAGGGCTACTGCCTGGTCATTGACGGCTATATTGATGGCATCACCTGCCGATCCAAACAACAACAGTCCAAATGCCAGCATCCAGACATGGGGCATCAAGGCCAGACAGGGCAGTAAACAGGCATACAAAAGACTTGCCCACACCAGTACCATTCGACTACCCAACTGCGACGTTAGCCACCCAGCTATAGGCAATACCACCATTGAGCCCATAGGCATAGCTAGCAAAACCGTACCCAGCTCGCCATTGGTGAGATGGAATAGGTCTTGCACTGCTGGAAGCCGGGCTGCCCAGGTAGAAAAGGTGAGTCCCAGAATGAAAAAATAAATAGAAATAGCCAGACGAGGAGTAGATAATGCAACAGAACTGGTAGAAGGGTGTGAAGAGGTAGGCATACAACTTACCAGTTTGCCAAGGAACGGTTGAAAACATCTAGTACAATCCGATCAGAAATGGTGGGGATTAGGTCGTTTTCTACCTGTGTCAGGGTGCGGTTTTGAGGGAAGTCTTCATAGGCAGAAAACGACGATTCAAAGTTCTGAGTTTCATCTTTGGTATTGATATATTTGACCTGTACACTGATCGTCAGACGGTTCAGAGAAGCTTGTACTTGTGTACCTTGGTCACCAGTAGGGGCTACAGGAGAGACTGTATAGCCAGTGATAGAACCTTCAAACTGAAGGTCGCCGTTAGAATTGGTGAGCTTCAGGGAACTGTTATTTTGAAAATAATCTTTCATGCGTTCCGTAAATTTCTGCGAAAGATTAGCTGGGCCAGAGCCGGAGTTGTTGTAAAAATTGTTGATAAAGATGGTTTTATAGATCGTCGGATCAATGGTTGTACCTGTAAACGAGTAATTGACAGAGCCACAACCCTGCGTAATAGCCAGCAGAAGAATGAGAATACCTAGTTTTTTCAAGGGAAAAATGTCTATTGGGTTAATACACATGTATGAATGACAGAAATCAACCGCTAAATTTGTGCCAATATTTTGATTTAAGTGCTTAGTGGTATTGAGTGTATAGTATTTTGAATCAAAAAAACGGATGAATAGCTAAATGGTTAATGGTTCAACTGCGTTGTTCATTCGTTTTTTGAAAAAAGGTTTTACACTGAAAATAAATGGTAATGAAGGACTTATAGTCTTTTATTCAATATTATACTCTTTGATCTTCCGGTACAAGGTACGTTCAGAGATGCCTAGATCTGCTGCGGCATATTTGCGTTTGTTTCGGTTTTTGCTTAGGGCACGGATAATCATCTCTTTTTCCTTGTTTCGCATATTCAGCGACACATCTTCGGTTTCGTGCGGAATATCTTCAATCATGGCAATGTTCAAGTCGTCGTCTTCCTCTGGTTCGGTGGTTCGGCTGTCAAGGAGGATAGGTGTACCATTGTTGACAGACGGGCGAGAAATAGGCTCATGCTCTAATTCCCGGAACAGTTCTGCATGTTCGTTCAGTACCTCCCGATTGATGGACTTGCCAGTGATGGTTTCATAAAACAGTTTTTTTAGTTCGGTTACGTCCCGTTTCAAGTCAAATAGTACCTTATATAATAAGTCCCGCTCGCTAAAATTCTGGTTTTCAGTCATCTTAGTCAAAGCTGGCAAATAGTTGCTCTGGTTCTGACTGGCAGGTAGATAGGAACGTAATTTGGTATCATTGATTTCCCGATCCAGTTCTAGCACCGAAATCTGTTCGACTAGATTTTTAAGCTGACGAATGTTGCCAGGAAAACGGTATTGAACCAAAACTTCGGAAGCTTCTTCAGACAGAGATATCGACTTGACCCGGTATTTTTCAGCAAAGTCAGTGGCAAATTTTCGAAACAGCAACACAATGTCTGTACCTCGTTCGCGTAGGGGTGGCACATAGATCGGAATGGTGTTGAGGCGGTAGTACAAATCTTCCCGGAAGGTGCCTTTTTCAACGGCTTGCATCAGGTCTACATTGGTAGCGGCAACTACCCGCACATCTGTTTTCTGTACTTTAGATGAGCCTACACGGATAAACTCGCCGTTTTCCAGTACCCGAAGTAGCCGAGCCTGAGTGCCAAGGGGCATTTCACCGATTTCATCTAGAAAAATAGTGCCTCCACTTACAGTTTCAAAATAACCTTTTCGAGAATCAACAGCTCCAGTAAAGGCTCCTTTTTCATGCCCAAAAAGCTCTGAGTCAATGGTGCCTTCGGGAATAGCCCCACAGTTAATGGCAATAAACTGATTATGTTTGCGACTGCTGAGTTGGTGAATGATTTTGGAAAAAGATTCTTTTCCACTTCCACTCTCACCTGTAATCAGCACGGTCATATCCGTAGGAGCTGCCAATGCTGCCTTTTCAATGGCTACATTGAGCAACGGAGAGTTTCCAATAATACCAAAGCGTTGTTTAATGCCCAGAATATCAGCTGCATTCATAGTTCTATAAAAAAATGAGTAAATGAGTGAATGAGTAAATAAGGCAACTGTGTTGCCTTGTAAAGCTGTGAGTAAATGAACCAGTCTATTATTTACTCACTTGCTCATTTACTCATTGGATAAGGCCTCTCCAATCAAAGTGGCACTGTTACAGTCTGTGATTCGTACAAATACATAGTCTCCTTTTTGGTAATGCTTTTTAGGAAACACGACTACTTTATTGGCTGAGTTGCGGCCTTGCAGATCAGCATCTGAACGTTTAGAAAATCCTTCCACCAACACCTTGTAGACTTGACCTATATCAGGCAGGTTGCGTTGCAGGGAATGTTTCCGTTGGGTGGCAATAATTTCATTGAGTCGCCGTATTTTGACTTCATTTGGAATATCATCTGCCAATTTTTTGGCCGCAGGTGTATTGGGCCGTTCGGAATAGGCAAACATATAGGCAAAGTCGTATTGCACAGTTTCCATCAGAGAAATACTGTCTTGGTGTTCTTCTTCGGTTTCAGAACAGAATCCGGCTATCATATCTGTTGAAATACCACATTCATTGCCCAGAATCCGTCGGATGGCCGCAATTCGGTCCATGTACCAGTCGCGGTCATAGGTGCGGTTCATGAGTTTGAGAATCCGGGAGTTTCCACTCTGGGCAGGTAAATGGATGTATTTGCAGATGTTTTCGTAGGCTGCCATCGTGTGTAGCACCTCATCGGTAAAATCTTTGGGGTGCGAGGTTGTGAACCGAACCCGCAGATCAGGATCTAGCTGAGCTACCCGTTCCAGCAGTTGGGCAAAGTTGACGGTTTCGGCACCATCTTCAGAAGTCCATTGATAGGAATCTACATTTTGTCCGAGCAGGCTTACTTCCCGATAGCCCTTACTGAACAGATCCTGGGCTTCTGCCAAGATGGAGTAGGGGTCTCGGCTGCGTTCACGGCCTCGTGTAAAGGGCACCACACAAAATGAACACATGTTGTCACAGCCCCGCATGATGGAAATAAAGGCTGTTACGCCATTAGAGTTGAGGCGTACTGGTGAAATATCGGCATACGTTTCGTCACGGGACAGGAAAACGTTCATGGCTTTTTGTCCGCCGTCAGCTTCTTCGAGTAGCCGGGGCAGGTCGCGGTAGGCATCCGGGCCTACCACCATGTCTACAATGCGTTCTTCTTCTAGAAAACGGGATTTTAGACGTTCAGCCATACAACCCAGTACCCCAATCAATGTACCTGGTCGTTTTTGTTTGACGTTGACCAAGTGTTTGAGGCGGTTACGTACTTTCTGTTCAGCATTTTCCCGGATGGCACAGGTATTGAGTAAAATCACATCTGCTTGCGTAAAATCAGAGGTGGTATCAAATCCTTGTTCTTGCAAAATGGCCGTGACAATTTCACTGTCAGCAAAATTCATCTGGCAGCCATAGCTTTCAATATACATTTTCCGGTGGTTGCCCCGATTTTCATCTTTGGAAATACGGGGTAGCTCACAGGCTTCTTTGTCTGTTTCTGTCAATATATCCAGTTGCTGAACGATCCGTTCCATGAGTTGACGTGTGTAAAATATAATAGGTTTGGATAAAACTAATGTATTCTGAACGAGAAAGTTGCAGAATAAGCCGCAAAGATATAGAATTTTTGGAATAAAGCTGACAGAATGGCAGAAGTTTTTAGATGCCTACCTGTTTTTTTCTTTGTTGGGATGTATATCTATAACCAGAGACTGCTAGGTAGTTTGTCTTTTGAGATTTCAATGTATGTTTGTTACTATTTGTGGTTATTATTTATAATTAAATTGCTCATTGTTGCTTTTTTTCTACTTTTTTTGCTTTTTTAGTAAACGAATGTATATTGCTTTTGTTTATTGTTCACATAACTCCTATAAAAATGAAAAAAAATCTAACCTTTCTTTCCCTGGCGGTCTTTTTCGCAGGGATTTTTACTTGCGCCTATGCGCAGGTATCTGTGGGTGGTACACCTGTCAGCTTTCTTGTTTCTTCACTCAACTCTGCCCGTGTGGCTGTGCCACTGGTAGAAATGCCTAAGGTAGATGCCGATGCCCTCAAGCGGGAAGACCTGGTTCGCGACCGGGAAATGAACAAACCTTTACGTTTTGGGAAACGACTGGAAGTAGCCCTGAATCCGGATAATGCTGGGGTCTGGCATTCGCTGGGCAATGGTGATAGACTTTGGCGGGTAACTATTTTATCTAAAGGTGCCATGACCATGAATTTTATTTTCTCCAAATTCAAACTTCCTGAAGGAGCTCAGTTGTTTATCTACAATGCCAACCACAGTGATGTGATCGGAGCTTTTACCTCAGCCAATAACCAACCCAACGAAATGCTGGGTACGACATTGGTCAAAGGCCAAGAAGTGACCATAGAATATTATGAACCTGCGTATGTTGCTTCTCCAGGCAAGCTTGAAATTGGTACAGTCGTACATGGTTATCGGAGTATTCCGGCTGTGAAGTCTGAAGACAGCCAGGCTCGGTTTGGTGATTCTGGAAGTTGTAATATCAATATCAACTGTACACAAGGCAATGATTGGCAGAGTCAGAAACGATCTGTGGCTCGTATTATAGTAAATGGAGGAGACTGGTGCACTGGAGCTTTGATTAATAATACGGCCAAGGACGGAAAAGCCTATTTCCTGACGGCCGACCACTGTTTTAGTAACAATGTGTCTACTTGGGTTTTTTGGTTTAACTATGAAGCCTCTGGATGTGCCAATCCTGCCAATGAGCCTGGGAATCAGAGTATGAGTGGGTCTCAGCTAAAAGCCCGTAATGCTACTTCTGACTTTTGCCTGTTACAATTGAATCAGAAACCGCCAGCAAACTATAATGTCTTTTATGCAGGCTGGAATAGAAGTAGTTCGGTTTCGGGTTCAGGTGCCAGTATTCACCATCCTTCAGGTGATATTAAGAAAATTTCACTGGCAACCATTACCAGTGCTGATGCCAATTTCTGGAAAGCCAGTTGGACTACTGCTTCTATTACAGAACCCGGGTCTTCTGGTTCGCCATTGTTTGACAGCAACAAGCGGATTGTAGGTCAACTACAAGGCGGACCTTCGTTTTGTGGAGTTGCTCCGGCAAACAAACACGATTTTTATGGAAAATTCAGCGTGTCCTGGAATACAGGTTCTACAGCTTCCAAACGTTTGAAAGACTGGCTGGCTCCAGATGGTAGTAATCCTACAACCCTAAATGGATTGAATGCAACTTCATTGGCTGCCCTGGCAGTAAGTCCTGCCAATGAGAATGTGGTAGGCACTGACCAACCTTCTACGTTTCAGGTAAATGCTACGGATAGCTGGGAAGTAGTGAGTACAGATTCTTGGATTGAGGTTAATCCAGCTACTAAAAAAGGGGCTGGTAATCAGCAGATTCAGGCTTCATACAAACCGAACACGACAGGTATTACCCGCAAAGGAACCATTACCATTCGGCAGGGAAGCCTGGTAAGTACCGTCAGTGTCACCCAATTGGGTAGCGTCAAGGAAGGCAGTATACAGCAGATGCTCACCGATCGAGACGTGTCTATGAGTCCAAATCCTGCAACAGATCTGGTACAGGTTCGTTTTCCAGGATTGAAAGGACAAACAACGGTAACTGTCTTTGATCTGGTTGGTCACAGACTTCGTACACAAGTAACGCAGGAAGCAGAATTGTCACTGAACACACAGCAACTGCCTGGTGGTGTGTATGTCATTAAAGTGACTACCCAAGACGGAAGGACTTATGCCCGTAAAGTAGTGCTGATGAAAGAATAAGCCCCGAAGGGTATTCTATTCAAGGCAAGAAAAAGCATTGCGTACCAGTTATCGCCGTCAGAATATTCGAAGGCTGTGGCTGGTGCGCAATTTTTATTTAGTGGGTTCTACTGACAAGCCGATTGTAGAAAAATCTATCCAAGCAACCTTTGTATGAAACACCTGAAATGCCTCTACGGCACAGTGTATAGCTCCTACATTTAGAACGGATAGCCGATGGCAAAATTGAGTGTACTCTGCCCAGCAGTGAATACCGAACGACCTTTCCATAGATTGTTAACCGCCCATCGGTCTACAGGCAGACGGCCAGGGTCATATACTTTGGTTCCTGCATCCAGCCGTAGAATCAGGAAGGAAAAGTCAAATCGTAATCCCATCCCAGCTCCTAGGGCAATCTCCTGATAAAACCTGTTTAGCTGGAATTCTCCATTGGGTTCAGTGTCGTTTTTGCGAATTAGCCAGACGTTTCCGGCATCAGCAAAAAAGGCAATCTGCACCGTAAAGCTGTCAAACTTCAGGAAGTCGTTGCGGTATTCGGCACTGGCTTCAAAGAGAATATCACCCGGTTGTTCAAAGGTGTATACATAAGCTCTTTTGGTGGTGTCAGGACTGGTGTCAGGAGTAGAACCTACGCCTAGCCGCCGGGGAAGCCAGGCCCTGACACTGTTGCTGCCTCCGCCAAAGAAGAACTTCTCATAAGGGAGAGTACCCGCAGGGCCATAGGGATTGGCAATGCCTAGGTTGATCCGAAATGCCCAGGTGCTGACACGGCTCACAGGCAGGTAATACCGGTAGTCGGCGTTGATCTTCCAAAATCGGTAAAATTGTAAGCCATCCGTGCTTTGGTCGTCTTCACCAATTTTTAGGGTGTTTATGGGAATGATATTGAGAAACATACCGCCATTTTCGCCATAAAGCCGCAAAAAACGAGCTTTTTTGCGTTGATTGAGTACATTGTTATTGTGTGTATAACCGATGCTAAAACTAGACACAAAGGCTTTCTGAAAGGCCCTAAATAAGGTACTTCCCTGGTTTTTAAGTGAATCAATTCTTTTTTTGAAGTCAGTATCGGTATAATCAGAAAAAATACGGCTGATTTCCAGTAACGTCATGGTATATTGTTTTTCGGGGGCTGGCTGCCATTTGTAACTCAGGGTTCCCTGAAAGCCAAACCGCCTGAATTCGGGTCTGCCTGTAAAGTTATACCCTACAGATACACGTGTCAGGGGAGAATACTGGCGGAACGGAGCTTTAAGCCGACCCGGCAGCAGCATCTGTGGAAATTGCAAGGAGGCCGTCAGACCTAGCTGCTGGCTAGTGTAGATGCTGTTGTTGGCTTCACTGCTCACACCTGCTACCCCTTCAATACCCCCTGTAGCCCGAAGCTCAAATATCTCTAGTCCGCCAAATACATTGCGGATCTTAAAATTGGCACTCCCAAACGGCCCCGGATAACCACTAGCTGCTAGGGTAACAGTAGCTCCACCTTCCACCGAATACGAATATTTTTCCAGCGGACTGGCATAGATTCGGGCGGTAAAGTGACGGTCTGTGGTATCGTAAAAGATGTTGGCAAACTTAAACATATCCAAGCTTCCAAGTTGCCGCTGGGTGTCCAGCGACTTCTGTAGGCTGTACCGTTCGCCAGGACGAATATTGAGCTTGTTGTTGAGTACCTTTCGTGAAAACTGATGTTTGCGGGCTAGGTATCGGATGTTTTCGTAGGTAAGTGTGTCGCGTTGGGTATACCCGGGGGTGCCGGCATCTTCTGTAAAATATACCCCATCCACGATATAGACTTTGTGTGGCAACCCATCGGCAGGGTTGTTGATAATTGTTTCCACATCCATCAGGTGTGTGGTATCGTGTCGTAGGGTATCTATGCTTTTTAGGGTATCATTGACCAGAAATGTAATATACTGGCGGTTAAAGTCATAGTAGCCGTTGTCTTTCAATAGTTTATCTATGCGTTCACGTTCGGCATTTAAGTTGGCTTCGTCATAGCCGTCGCCGGGTATGAGAAAGGTTTTGGATTGGGTTTGTTTCAGTAGGCTGTCAATACCTGCATTATTTAAGGTGCGGTAGGTTTTACGGAGCAGTGAACGGTCGTTTTCCTGGATTTTATAAATCACTTTGGCCCGGCGAGACAGGGTATAGGCACTATCCAGTTTATAAATATAGGTTACTTTTCCACGGAAGAAACCTTTAGAATACAGGTATTCTTGCATTTCTCTGGCTGTTTTAGTAGCCAGTGACGAGTCAAAAGAAACGGGAGGTTCTCCGAGGCGCATCAGCCAGTTTCCTTCCACCAGTTTTTTGCTAAGCCTGTTTAGCTGTTTTTCCCGGTTTTTTTCCAGTTTCCGCACAGCCAGAGAATCAGAGTGGCGCACAGATGTGGAGTCGTTGAAGACTTGTTTGATTTTTTGGTCATACTTTTCCTTTACCGACTCAATCTGTTTCTCTATTTTTGGCTGGTTATAATTGATGAGTCCAATTTTGTACAAAGTCAGATAGGGATAGATGGGCAGATTCAGCGAGCGGCGGTTGGCCCGTTGTTTGTAAAATCCTTCCAGTTCATAGGTGGTAATTTTCTGGTTACCAGTAATTTGCTGGTTAGAAAGTAGGTATTGGTTGGGCTTGAGGAGCTTGTTCTGTCCGCCACATCCAGACAGTAACAAGCCTAGAAACACAACAAGGTAGATACCACCTATGGGGGTCGTCTGGTAGCATGGACGGCAGAAAATAGACTCAGGCACAAATTTTTTTTTTATACACACGAACGATACAACGGATAAATGACTATACTTTCGCTAAAATGGGTAAAATTTATTAAATCCTTGCAAGTAAAGAAATACCGCAAGTTGGAGCAATGTTTTGTGGTCGAAGGTAGTAAAAGTACACTGGAATTACTGCATGCCAACTATACAATACGTATGATTGTAGGTACGCAAGCCTTTTTACAGCAACATGCGGCTCTTTTTACCAACAAAAATTTTGCCATAGTGGCAGTCTCAGCCGAAGAATTGCAAAAGCTAGGCAGCTTTCAGACCAACACAACCGTGCTGGCTGTCGTAGAGATGAAGCCCAACTTGCCTGTTTTTCCAGCACCACACGGACTTACACTGGCCCTGGACGGTATTCAGGATCCAGGTAACCTAGGAACCATTATCCGCATCGCCGACTGGTATGGGATTTCGCGGATTATCTGCTCGGAAGATACCGTGGATGTCTATAATCCCAAAACAATTTCAGCAACCATGGGCTCATTTACACGGGTGCAGGTATACTATACTGATCTGGCAGCTTATCTGCAAACCTACCAGTCTGAGCTAACCATTTATGGGGCATTTATGGATGGAGAGAATATTCACCAGGCAACTGTAGCCAAGAATGGAATATTGGTGATGGGCAACGAAGCCAATGGCATCCGAGACATCATTCAGCCTTTGGTTCAGCGTCAGATCAGCATTCCACGGTTTGGCGAAGCCGAGTCGCTGAATGTAGCCATTGCTACAGCCGTGCTCTGTGACAACTGGCAGCGGATGGTTTCGTAAGAAAAGAATGAAAAGCTGTTGAGATAGGAATTTTTACAACTTTTCTACTTCTTCTAGCGAAAGTCCTGTAGTTTTGGCTATAACTATAGGGGGAATACCTTCCATTTTTAGGTTTCGGGCTATATCCATTTTTTCGTTGGTTCTGATTCTTTCTTCCTCTTTTTCTTTGATTTCTTCGGCTTCATGTTGGAGGGAAAAGGCTTCACTGGCTTTGTAATGCAGGTAATCTAGGTACCGATTGTAACCATACTGCTGTTCTTTATTAAGCCGCATAATGTCAAGTACCTCTTTGGCCTCTACCAGTCCTTTGGCTTTAAACTCATCTTTGACTTCACTGTTTTTGAGAAAGTAAATCCACTCGTCCAATGTGTCTTTAGCCTTGTCGTTGAACTTATTAACCTTGATGATATAATATTCAGGAAAAATATCTGCTACGTTTTGTTTGACAAAGGTAGCTTTCTGATGGCTGGAGAGCTGGAGGATATCTTTCTTGTGCAAGCCTTCAAAGTGGGTCTTGCCCTGATATACATAATCCTTGCCTTGTCCTAAATCAAAATAAACAATGTTAATGGAAATGACTTTTTTAGCTTCCATATATTTTTGTCCCAGAGCCAAGTTTTCGGTCAAGGCTTTGGAAGCTCCATAGGCCATGCGGTGGAAGTAATCAATCTCGTAGGTATTTTGTATCTCAATGACAATGAGTTCTTTTTTTGAATTTTGGGTCAGAATGTCTACCCGGTTAAACTTGTCTTCCTCCAGTTCCTGGTTGCTTTCACTTTCCAGAATCTTTTCAATGCGAATATCATCAAACAAAAGTTCGGACAGGAATCCTTCTAACACGACAAAGTTAGCTTTGTTGCGTAGTAACCGTTTGATAGCCCAGTCGAAGCGGATCAGTTTTTTGCTCATGGCGTTTTTTGTGCAAAGATACATAAAAGTATCTATTCCAGACGATTTGTCAAG
>JACCDR011022105.1_pt1 | contig 14376 bp, 14 predicted proteins | sample 7446431 | NCBI WGS metagenome assembly JACCDR01 (sample SAMN15323443, study PRJNA562643) | freshwater metagenome | isolation source: river surface water | place: USA:Blue River Watershed | collected 2017-08-17 | reverse complement strand
ATGGCAACGACTGGCGGTATGTGTCCGCGGAACTGGTGGACCAAGGCGACGGCGTGACGGTGACTCACTGGGCGGCGCTGCCAGAGCATCCGTTACAATTCAACAAGTAGCCCATGGACGCCGCCCACCAAACCGTAGAGCACGACCAGAGCGCCAAGCGGCGTTCCATGCGGCGACGGGTTAGGCTGCGGCCTCGGTGGCAATGGCACTGCCGCCGCGCTGGCGGACTGTTTGTAGGTCTGCACTATCATTTTCCGTTCAGCATCGTGGATAATGACGATAGTCGATGGACTCAGGTATCCTTGATCTTCGGCCTGTTTTGCGCCTCTTTACATCTCGATTTGCTCGTCCCCAGGCGGGAATTGCCTTTGTGTGAGCCAAAGGCCACGGCAAGCACAACTGCCGCCGTGGACGAGCAGCATAACGCTCCGCATGAGCGAGGGCGGACGTAAGACGTAAATTGCAACCGAGACGCTTGCCCGCCCTTTGCTCCATGCGGTGGTTGGGCATCACGGTCAAACTGAAAACAAACTATGAAAAGAGCAATCTGGAAATACCCGCTGGAGATCACGGACACGCAAAATGTGATGATGCCGGAAGGTGCTGAAATCCTCTCGGCTCAAATGCAAGGCGACACTCCCTGCCTGTGGGCGCTGGTGAACCCTGACGCGCCGAAGCAACGCCGCGAAATCGAAGTGCTCGGCACAGGCAATCCCGCGCCGGATGCGAAACGCCGCTACATCGCGACGACCCAAATGCTCGGAGGCTCGCTGGTGTGGCATATCTTCGAGCGCGAGTGATGCCCAACACTGGAACTGAGCGAACGGAGGCCGACCGTGAACATTGACAGCGCAACAGCCGCACAAGCGATACTGAAGCGCCGAAAACCGAAATGCGAGCCTCCGGTTCGCTCCGGTGACGGGTTAGCCTGCCATGCGTGCGGGTGCACGCTCTTGCCGCTATTGTCCAAAGCTGAAGCTGTGGGTGTGTTGGGCCAAGTCAAAGCCACCTGCCACCAGTGCCGAAGAGAAACCGCACGTTTTGAGGCTCAGAATGACGCTGTAGTTGCATGGTCAACCGGCAACTGGCTGGCTAACGACAAGCCGAGGCACGGCGCACTTAACACAACGCATGAAACCTGAAGCAGACTTACCACAAACCAAAAGCCCGCCGTTGCCTCCGGCGACGGGTTCGGCGTCTGTCAGTGTGGCTACTGTATTGCCGTTCTGGCGCTGGGCAGTTGGTCCAACATCGGGCCACTCTCCCGCCATCCCATACTATCGGCTCCGTTCCGCGCTGGCTTTATTTGACGAGGCAAGGGACACGCTTCCGTGGGCTGGAGTGACGCTCTACAGGCGTCGCGGATGGAATGGCGTCGAAGTGGTGCGTCAATATACGCCGAACAAGGAGCGCAGTGACGGCTCGGAGCCGTTCACTGCCGCGCATGGTTAGACATCTGGCCAACAACAAATATGAGCAAGTGTAAGAAATGCGGACGCGCCTTCGTAGGCACGGCGGCACACCCGCCACCGGATGACCTGTGCCACATCTGCGAGCGCGCCCTGCTGCGCCTCATGCTCCGCTCAGAGATTGGCAGCGGCGTCACCGCGATGGTGCATGGGCACATCGAGGCTCTTGAGTGTGAACTGGCGGCGTGCCGCGAAGTCGCGGAGAAGGTCGCGGGTCACGGCCTCGAAGCGCGAATGATGGTCATCGCCTCGACGATCCACCGGCTGAAACAGAGCCAATTCTTTTGAACCTGTGGAAGGAAAGCAAAACGTGAAAAGCTTTTACGAAAAACTGACAGAGAAGCACCCGGAGCAAGACTACACAGTGCGTCTCGTGTGGCAGGACGGTCAAAGATGTCTCGATTTTGTTAAATGCGAACACCCCATGCACACCGGCAATCATCGCGGAGAAGAGATGTGGTCTTGCGACGCCTGCCGCAAACAATGGCGAGTAACTTTAGGTGCGAAGATGGATGCAACTTGGACACCAACGGAAACCCTCTAGCCTAACAACAAGGTGAGCTGCCACGCCGACAACGAGGGTGGAGCGCACGGAAAGGATACGAATGACAAGTGACTCTCAATCGGAAGGCGGGGGCGTGGTTAGCTCGACCGCTTTGTTAGCCTGCCCGTTCTGCGGCGCAAACCCGAACAAACCGGAGGACATCAGTGTAACCCCTAACGCGGGGACGTGGTGGCAGGTGATGTGTCCCAAGTGCGAAGCGTGGAGAAGTGGAGAGACGCCCGCAGTCGTGTCTGCCAAATGGAATGCGCGCGCGAAAAGCGTCGGGCGATGGGAATCTGACGTGATGCTGGCCGACGTTAAAAGGATGAACTTTTTAAGTGAGACGCCGTGCCTACTTGGCATAACGGATTCGGGCGAATGGCAAATTGTAAAGCAAACAGACCCAAAATTGGTGGTGCGCGGCGTGACCCCCCGTGAAGCAATTGACGGGATGATTGCCAAGGTGAAATACCGGCTTGAAAAAAGATCAAAGAAATATCTTGCATCGTAACCGGCTTATGATACTGTGAGGCCATGAAAACGAACTGGACAATCTCGACACTCGACAAGGGCATCTCATTGAGCTGCACGTTTCATGACGTGGTCGGCACGTATGATGAGGCGGTTTTGGCCGCTCAACAAAGCTATCGCACCACCGGCAGAACTACGGTGCTGCGTAGCGGTGGAGATCGCGCTGGCTACTGGTGGCACTGCATTGAGCGCGGCGTGGCACGCGACCGAAACACAAATTCCAGCGTGCCAACGGAGGCCATGCTTTGAACGCAGGCGTGAAACGCTACCTCTCCGAAATCGGTCGGCGAGGCGGTCAAAAAAGCAAGCGCAAGCTCACGAAAACCCAAGCGCGTGCGATGGTGCTCGCTCGAATGGCCAAGCGCGCACTCGGGCAGGCTAACGCAGCGCTGAGCGAATCGGCGCGAGAAAAAGAATGAGCATCGCATCTCCAACATCACCGGAACTGCCAGCGCCCGCGCCGATTCGCTCCAGCAACGGGTTCGGACGTTTGGCCAAGTGCCCGTGGTGTAACGACCGCAGCCGCCCCGTAGTGGTGACACAAGAGCCAGGCTGTGTCTGGGTCGAGTGCGAGGCGTGCCGGAGCAATGGACCGGTGGCGGAAAACGAAACCGACGCGGTGCGAGCATGGAATAGCTCTCAGCAGGCTCTACACATCGAGCGCATGTGGGCGCACGGAATGATCCTTGAAATGTGGCGAGGCAACTGCCCACCGCCGATGACCAAAGAGGAAGCGCTGGCCGACTGTGCTCGGCTCGACTGGCTGACCAGCGAGTGCCGTGCCGGTCGCGTGCAACTCCTCATAAACCATGTGCCGCGTGGTGTGGGCTACGCTGTGCGGCCCGCGATAGACGACGCGATGAATCGTCCGAACACTGATTATACGAAAGGAGAACATATAACATGAACGCGCAAGAGCACATCGCGCGAGCTACCCAAGTGTTGCGCAGGCAGCACAAGGCATTGTCAACAGAACGCCAGTACCTGCACTGGCTCAAGCACTACATCAATGCACTGCGCTCCATGCCCCGGGAGTTGGCCAGCGAACAGAAACTGGAACGGTTCTTGTCCGACCTTGCCCTTAAAAAGGACGTGGCGGCCGGCACGCAAAATCAGGCGTTCAACGCCATCGTGTGGTTCTACAAGGACGTGCTGGAGAAACCGCTCGCGGACGTGAATTCCCTGCGCTCACAACGCCCGGAGCGGGTTCGGCACGCGCCCACCGTTGAGGAAACCCGCGCGCTCATCGCCGCCGTCCGTGACGTGGGCGGGTACCCGGTGAACCTCATCGTGCGGATCATGTACGGGTGCGGGATGCGGGTAACGGAGCCGCTGAGTCTCCGCGTCAAGGATCTGGACTTCGAGGCCGGGCGCATCCACATGCGCGTGGCCAAGGGCGCCAAAGACCGCGTCGTGGCGATGCCGTGTTCCGTGGTCGAGGAGTTGCGCGGCCAGTTGGACTATGCCCGCGCGGTCTGGCGCCGGGACCAGGAGGCCAAGGTGCCCGTGGTGCTTCCGAATCTGCTCGGCAAAAAGTACCCGGAGTATCGCTTCGCCTGGCCGTGGGCCTGGGTGTTTCCGCAGCGGAATCCGTGCCGGGACCCGCGCACGGGCGAAATCGTGCGCTGGAGGATGCACGAGGCCAACGTGCAGAACGCCATCAAGCGGGCCCGCCGGGAGCTGGGCATCATGGTCCTGCCGCACGAGCTGCGCCATGCCTACGCCACGCACAACCTGAATCGTGGCGTGAACATGAAGGCGCTGGCCGAGGCCATGGGCCATGCCAGCATTGAGACCACGGCCGGCTACTGCCACGCCGTGGCCACGTCCGTGCCCAGTCCGCTCGACCTGGTCCACCGATGAGCAATCCCGCCCCCACCATGTCGCCCGAGGACGCCCTGGCGGCCCTGCTGCCGGAGTGGCATCCGCTCCTGCCGTCCTGGGACATCGAGGCGGTGCGGCGGGTCATCTCGCGGAACGGGCTGGCGCGTTACCGGGAACTGCTCGAGGCCCGCCAGCAGGCCGCCCGGGCGGCTGCGTGGGACGAAAATCAGGCGCTGGCGTCGGACCCGTTCCGGGACACGCTCGAGCTGCCGCACTGGGCGGACGCGGATTTCCTGCTGCGCACGGACAAGACCGCGCAGACCATGGCTGCCGCTGCCCAAGCCTGGGCGCTGGCGCCCTACGTGGCCCGGCTGCCGGAACCGCTCCGGGCGGAACTTGGCCATCTGCCGGAGGATGCCCTGCGCCTGGTGGTGAACCTGCTCATCATCCTGGGCGGTAATCGCAGCGGTAAATCCGAATACTGCTCCCGCCGGGTGGTGCAGAGCGCCATGCGCCGGGCCGGCAGCCTCATCCTGTGCGTGGCAGGCGAGGACATGGACCAAAGCCGGGACAACCAGCAGCGGTTGATCTGGAAGTATCTCCCGCGCGAGATCAAGCAACTGAACGGCAAACGCGACGCCCGCGGGGTGTATCACGTCAATTACTCGCGCAAAGGCGGGTTCACCCTCGACAAGCTCATCCTGCCGAATGGTTCGTCTATCCTGTTCTTCGCCAGCGGCACGCAGGAGAGCGACACCATCCAGGGCAAGGCCCCGGGGCACCCCGACGAGCGTTGCATCGGCGCCTGGGGCGACGAGGACGTACGCCTGCCCTGGATGCGGGCCCTGATGGTCCGGTGCAACTACTACAACGCCGCTGTGCTGTGGAGCTTCACGCCCATCGACGGCATGACGCCGGCCATCAAGGAACTGGTCGGAGCCGCCCGCACCATCAAGGCCCTGCCGGCGGAACTGCTCAGCCAGGACCGGCGGCATGTGGCGGATTGTCCGAAGGGTTGGATGCCCTACATCCAGGTGCCGGCCACCCCGCAGGCGGCCGTGCTCTACTTTCACACCCAGCTTTCCCCGTTCGGCGCCGGCGGCCGGACGTTCTACGAGGCGCTACAGGCCCAGCACGCCGGCAGCAGCGACGCCATCAAGGCCCGGTTCGCCTACGGTTACACCGAGGACACCACCGGCCGGAAGTTCCCGGGGTTCACCAGCGCGAATGTCATCCCGCGCCGGCTCATTCCCGAGGTCGGCACCATCCGGCGCTGGGCGGACCCGCACGGGTCCAGGCCCTACGCCCAGTGGTGGACGCTCACCACGCCCGGCGACCCGGGCACGCACTACGTGCTGCGGGAATGGCCGGATGAACCCAGCTACGGCCCGTGGGCGGTCCCGGCCGAGAAGACCGATGCCACCAGCCTGAAGTGGAAGGACGGCGAGCGCGGCCCGGCGCAGCGTCCGCTGGGCATGGGCGTGGTCGATTACAAGCTGCTCTGGCGCGAGAAGGAGCGCATCCATGTTCCGCCGGCCATCAAGACGTGGGCCAAGGAAGCGCCCAAGCGGCGCACGCCCGAGCTGGCCAAGGAACTGGATGCGTTGCTCAAGGAACACGTGGAAACGCCGTGGCACCGGCCCGTCATTCGCAAGGCGGCCCTGGGCGGGGCAAGTCTTGATAATCTTTTCGAGGACGTGGTGGAGTGCTTCATGGACCCGCGTTTCTGCAATGCCGAGTATGCCGACGACGAGGGCACCACGTGCCTGCGGTTCAAGTTCGAGGAGAGCCACCGGGACCCGGCCACGGGTGCGCTCCTGCCGCACTGCACCATCACCGAGGCGGCCGGCAAGGACCTGGAGCACGGGTACGGATTGGTGACCGACCTGCTGGCCTGGGACCGGAATCATCCTGACGGACTGGTGCCGGGCATCAACGCGCCGCGGTTGTATGTGGCCGAGGACTGCACGCAGACGCGCTGGGCGTTCGACAACTTTACCGGATTGGCCAAGGGCGAAGGGGCGTGCAAGGAATGGATGGACCTGGCCCGCTGGCTGGCCGAGGCCGACCCGCTTCACTGGGACGCCGAGGATTGGCAAATCAAGAGCGCGAGGGAAATCAGATGAACGATTTTATGAAAACCGCACTCAACGTAATCATCATCGTCGCCATAAAGGTGCCGTTGGCAATTCTCGCAATGCCGTTTTGCTTTCTGTGCGTGCTGGCCCTGTGCGCTGTGGCGGACGGCATGGAGAAGCAGTCGTGTTACACGAAGCAATGCACCCTCAAGCCGGACGCCGTTGTGGAAATGTTTTTGAAGCCGTGGGCGTGGGCGCTGAAACCGTGCTTTTGAACGCAGAGCGCAGCAACCGGCCCGGAAACCCAAAGTGACCCCATGAGCAAGACCAAACCAAAATCCAAGCACCAGGCCGGTTCGCTGCCGCGACGGGTTAGGAGGCACCCTTTGGCGGACGCTTGGGAAGGTGCGAGGACATCTAGGGGATGGAGCATTCGCGACGCGGCGGCCGAATCCGGGGTGTCCGCGTCGCAGATTAGCCGGTTTGCACGTGGCATGGACATTGGGCTTGAAACGCTCTGCAAACTCATGGCCGCTGTGAACCTGCAAATCGGAGTCCTTTACCAACCGAGGCTGTGTATTTCGTATTCGACGGAATCACTGCCTCCTAACACTGATTAGCACTCATGAACAACAAAATCTCAATCGAAGAAGCAGCGACGAGAGGAATCGAACGCCTGCGACAACCGCAATGGGTGACAGCGGAAGACCATCTAAAAATAGACATCATCAACGGCAAGCCCGGCCCGTGGACACACCTCTACGCGCCATTCAATCTGGAATGTAACGGCAAAGACCCAGTGGACGTGCTGTGCATCAACATGAACTACAAGTCCGCCGACTGGCTACCATACACCGGACCGGTGGCTGACAGCGACGAATACCGCGCTGCTCAGGCTAGATACACCGGATGCCTGAGTGCTAACGCTCCGGGTGAGCGACCCGGCGCAAACTACGAAATGAAACCCAATGACAAATGATACTCAACCGCCCGGCACTCCGCCGGGCTCTGCTCCAGCCGGTGGTTCGGACTCACGGTCAAAACTCGAAAGCACTCCGGCAGGCAGAGCATCACTCGAAATCTGGGACGTGTTGAAGAAGCATGAACTCAACAATGCTCAGGTGCTGCAAATCTTTGCCGGTCTCACAAAGCAAGTGGGGCGACAAATCCAGAACGAAACAGCGGCGGCTATGATTCTGATCGCAAACCTGACACGCATCATTCCTGGGCTGCTTGAGAAAAAGAAGTGAGTTCGAACACTGATTATACGCCAGGCAATATAACGGACCCCAAATCCCCGAAGTAAGTCACCCGCACCACCCAATGAAAACCAAGACTGTCGAACTGTACGTGGACCTGTATCCAGATTGGCATGAGACGCCATCTTGTCAGACTTGGGTTCATGCGTCGAGTATGCCAGGGGAGAAGGGGCAGGATGTGCTGCGCGTCAAAATCACCGTGGAGCTGCCGGAGCACAAGCGCACGATTCCGGCGGATGCCAGCGTAAAGGGTGACGTGACGCTGGTGCCGTAACCCAAATGACCATCATGGACGAGAGCACGCAAATCACTCCCGAGGAGTTCAAACGGATGCCGCCGCTCATCGACACGGCGGACCTGATCGCTCTCGGGTTCTCCCAAAAATACATCTACGCCGTCCGCATGGAGGTGCGCAGTGACCGCGACCGCGTGCCCTTCGGCCGCGTGGGCTGGATCCGAAATCCGTCCACGCCACCCCAAGCCGACCTTCCAATGTCCACTGACGCCTCTCCCAACGGCACCAATCACAAGGGCAAATGGCGCCGCAGCGACGTGGCGCGCATCCTCGGGCCCGAATGGCAGTAACGACCGTTTCCAAACATCCCCATCATCACCACGACTCACGCATGAACATCGACAACGAAATCCCAAACCTGTTCCACGTCACCGAAACGCCGGATGTCAAACGGCAGATGACCGAGTTCACCCGCGCGGGCGGGCTCAACGGTTACTCGACGCGCCGCGAGCGCAATGACCGCATCCGGCACAATCGCTGGCCGGGCCGCTCGAGCGACTACAAGAAGCACCGCGAAGCCATCGGCATGGATCCCATCCCGTGGGAGGACGCCTGGGACAGCCGCCATTACGTGGCCGATGACGTGGTGAACGAGCTGGCGGACATCGCCGTGACGGCGTTCATGCGCGGCCAGGTGGACGCCCGGCCGACGGGTGCCGAGGACATTGCCCGGGCGTCGCACGCGCGCAAGGTGTTGACCAAGTATCTCGACCGCGACAAGCAGCGCGGGATGGTGAACGAGGCGGAATACCTCGCGCAGGGCGGGCTGGGCTACGGGGCGGCGGTGTTGCAGGTGGCCTGGGAACGCGAGGTAGCCATGCGCATGGTGGACGTGAAGCTGCCGGACCTGCTCCAGGCCGCCCAGATGGCCCAGCAGGCGCTCATGGAGGTGAACGCCGCGGGCACCGGCCTTTCCCCGGACCAGGAGGCGGCCATGCTCCGCGCGGCCGTGCTCCCGGACATCATCATGGACCCGGCCCGCGAGCAGGAAGGGGCGGCGGTGTTCCAGGACATGGCCCGGCAGATTGCCGCCCAGTTGTTCGCCGAGCATCGGGACCGCTACGGGGACGCCTGGCTGGCGAATTACCGGCTCAGCACCCGCCAGGCCCGCACGCTCGTGCGCGACCTGCGCAACCACGGCCAGGGCAAGTTCCCCGCCCCCTACGTGCGCCGCAACCAGCCGTGCATCGTCATGCGCGAGCCCGGTTACGACTACTTTTGCCCGCCCGAAACCACGGACCTGGACAAGGCCCCGTGGCACATCGTCCGGGATTGGCTGACCCCGGCCCAGATCGAGGAGAACAAGGTGACGGACGGCTGGGGCGCGGACTGGTGCGAGGCGGCGCTGAAGACCGCCGGCCGGCAGATGAACTGGGGCACGGTCACGGACCAGAACGAGATCGAACTGGACTCGGACGACGAATCGTTCGAGTCCATGGTCGAGGACACCAAGAGCGAGTTGGTGGAGGTGGTGTGGTTCTATCATCGGTGCGTGAGCGAGGAAGGCATCCCGCAGGTGTGGTGCACGGTGTGGAGTCCGCACGCCACCCGGGACGAGGCCGGGAAGGAGATCTGGGCCACGCATTACCCGGTGGATGACGGCGGAGACTACGGGTTTTACGGGTATCGCCCGCGGCCGACCCGGCGCCAGTTCAATTTCAACTCCGGCGTGCCGGAACTCATCGGTTCCGACCAAATGAGCATCAAGCGGTCCTACGACATGCTGGTGGACCGGCAGGAGCTGGAGATCAATCCGCCCTGGCTGGTGGCCAATCGCATGGGGATGCGTTACAAGGCCGGCCCCGGCTCGCAGATTCAACTCAAGCGCAAGGGCGAACTGGAACCGGTCCCGCCGCCCACGGGCGACCCCGGCCTGGCGTTCAATCTCATCGAGCTGACGCAGGCCCGCATCGACAACAAGTTCGGTTTGATGACGGACAAGGTGCTGCCGGCCCGCTGGCAGCAGAAGTTGCAGGCGTTCACCAACCGGTATCTTCAGACCTGGACCGCCGCGTTGAACCGTTACTGGAAGCTAATCCAGGCCAATGCGGACGCCGCCGAGCTGGCGCGCATAGCGGGCGAGGACCCGGGTTTCCCGAAGGACCCGCGTGAGCTGGAGGGGGAATTCGACATCACCCTGTCCTTCGACGTGAAGGACATGGACATGGAATTCGTGTTCAAGAAGCTGGAGGCGATTGGGAAGTGGGCGATGCAGTTCGACCGGGCGGGTGTGGTGGACATGGCCGGGCTGGTGCGCATGGCGTTCCTGGCCATCGATCCGACCTATGCCGGGGCCCTGATTCGGGACGAGCGCGGCGCCAGCAAGCTGATTTACGACCAGGTGGCGCAGGACGTGGCCATGATGGCCCTCGGCAACGAGGCGGATTACGTCGAGAACGACCCGACCGCCGCCATGAAACTCCAGTTCCTGAACCAGATCGTGCAGGGCAACCCGCGCTATCAGCAGGCGCTGGGGCTCAGCCAGGGCGGCCAGCCGGACCCGCTGTTCGTCGAGCGCATGACGAAGTATCAGGCGAACTTGCAGTTCAGCGTGACCCAGCAGCAGAACAAGCAGATCGGGCGCATCGGCGTGACGCCTGACAACGCCGGAGGTGCGCAGTGAAGCCGGGCAAGACCCTCAAGCCGAACCCGCGCGCGGACCACATGCGGGCCATCGCGCAGATTCAGGACGACGCGGCGGCGCTGGCGGGCGTTCCGGCGTCGGCGTGGGCGGTCCTCGAACAACGGTTTGCCACGGCGTTCGAGGACGCGCAGGTGGCCCTGATGGAACCGGCGGTGGCGGCCAATGACCGCGATTGGCTGGCCGGCGGGGCGTATCACCTGGGCGAACTGCGCCGGCAGTTGCACGACCTGCGCACGGGCCAATGGAAGGAATGGCCGGGCATCGGCCTGCGCGATCGCAAGACGGAGGAGGAGGGGGAAGAGTAATCTACCTGATTCCTGCCGAATCCCTCCGATTGACTCCGATTCACACGCGGAGTCTCGCCCGGCAGTAGCGCCGCGTGCTTTACGGTGAGCCGTGAAGCAACGTGTGTTCTGCCTTTCCACCGTGCCCTGCCCCGGTTCCCACCGGGTCGGGAACCAAGGCTGTTTTGTCCCCCCAGGCCACTTGCGGCCTTCATTCGCATGAGCAAATCCAGGAAGGGCTCCATGCCCACCACCCCGGCGACCACGGCAACGCCGGCCGCCCCGTCGAGTCCGCCCTCCCCGGCGGCCCTGGCGGGTGAGGCGCAAACCGCGACCACCCCGCGAGCCCAAGCGCCCCAGGCGCCCAGGCTCCAACAGACTGTTACGGATGAAGCCCTTCGTAATGGCGCCCTCGGCGCCATCAAGGACATCATCCTTGGCGACCCCGCCGACTCAGCCCCGGCCGAACCGGAAACGCCCGGCCAGGACGAGGAAGCGGTCGAGACGCCCGAAATCATCACCGCCGACGATGGCGCGGACACGGACGACGATGGCCCGGACGAAAAGCTGGCCGACGAGTCCGAGGACGCGGAAGCTGCGGCGGAGGACACGGAACAGGAACCCGCCGATGCCGACGAGGATCTCGCGGCGTTGGCGGGACAGAGCGACGAGGAACTCGACGCGCAGGGCAAGGCCAAGGCATGGCCGGCCAGTTACCTGAAGCGGGTGAAGACTTTCACCCGGCAGCTCCGCGAGGCGCAGGCGCAGGCCGCGCGCGCCGCCGAGCTGGAACAGGAGCTGACCGCGCTCAAGCAGCAGGCCGCTGACCCGGCGGAATCCACCCGCGAAACGCCCGAGACCCCGCCCCCGGCCGCCCCCAGCGTGCCCGTGGGCGAGGAACAGGCCATGGTCGAACGTCTGGAGACCTTGAAGAAGGCCATCCGGCGCATCGACGCCAGCCCGGACGGGCTGGAGGTGGACGGCCGGAACTTCACCCCGGAGCAACTGGCGGAAATCCGCGAGAGCTACCGGGACCAGGTGGAGGATTTGCGCGTGAACCTCACCCTGCATCGCCGGGAAGTGCAACAGCGGCTCGCCGCCGAGCACGCCCAGGTGGTGCGGGATTACCCATGGCTCAAGGAACGGTCGAACCCCGCCACCGCCCAGGTGCGCGCGGCCCTGACCCAGTTCCCGGTGCTGCGCTCCATTCCTGAAGGTGTGACCATGCTGGTCGAAGCGATGGAATACCGGCGCCTGAAGTCGGCCGGCAAACTGCCGACCACCCAGGGCACCGCCACCACGCAACCTCCGAAGAAGCCGGCCCCGCCGGCCCGCACGCCCGCCCGACCCGCCGCCGCCCCCGTGGGCGCCCCGCGCGGCCAGGTGGACCTGGCCGCCAGCCACAAGCGCGTGATGCAGACGGGCGACCCCGAGGACGCAAAAGCGTTGCTCGCCAAACTCCTCTAACCACACACCCGGCGTTTCCAGAAAAGAACTCAAGTGCTGATCGAACGGAATCAAGTTGGCAAGCGGGAGATGTTGCTCGACATCATCGCCCGCGTGGATGCGAAGGGGGAACCCTTCATGCGCATGGTGGGGGCTGGTCCGGCCGCCACCAACACGCTCGTGGAATGGCAGATGGACGACTTCGAGGATGCGGCGGATCTCGCGGGGGGAGACGGCGAGGACGTGAGCACCTTCGGCAACGCGAGCGAGAACCGCTTCCGCGCGCAGACCTACGTCCAGAAGTTCCGCGACACCGCCCAGGTGTCGGACCTGGCGGACGCGGTGAGCGACGTGGCGGGCCTGAGCAAGGGCGAGCTGGCCGAGAGCATCATGAAGAAGCTCAAGAAGCTCTCCCGTTCCATCGAGGCCGCCTGTTGCTCCGACCAGGAACACCAGGCCGGCGCCGGCGGCGTGCCCTACAAGCTGCGCGGCTTGGGCACCTACATCGACGACGCCGCCCAGGCGACGTTGCCCATCAACTCGAACTACCGCACGCCCGCGGCCAGCATCGACGCCACGGCGATGTCGTCCCTCACGGCCGCCATCATCGGCGACGTGGGCGAAAGCATCTACCAGCAGACCGGTCAGATCGATGACTTTGATCTGCTGTGCGGTCCGCGCCTGAAGCGGACCATTGGCGGGCTGCTCGGCTATCAGCCGGCCAGCACGAACGTGCAGTCCAGCATCCGCGCCTACACGACCGAGTTCAAGGGCACGGTGGACAATGTCGTGGACCAGTTCAACACGGATTTCGGCAATTTCCGGCTGCATCCCACCCTGTGGAACGCTCACCCGAACCTGGGCGGCAGCACGGCGGCCCAGCTCCGGCGCGGTTACATCCTGCGCATGAAGCTGGTCAAGCTGCACTGGTGGCGCAAGCCCCGGGTCAAGCAGCTCGAGGACCGCGGCGGCGGCCCCCGCTTCCTCGTGGATGCCGGCTGCGCCCTCGTGGTGCAGAGCCCCCGCGGCCTCGGGAAGTTCGAGGCGACCACGTAAGCAACCATCCCCGGGCCCGGCCAACCGGCCGGGTCCGGGGGCCTGAAATGCAACGAACCAACTCCAACCTTTGAATCTCACCATGACCATGAAGACCAAATTCAACCTGTGGATGCTGGCGCTCTTTGCCGCGCTGCTGTCCATCCTCATCCCCGTGGCCGACGTTCAGGCACAAATCTCCGTGCAACCGCTGCCGGTAGACGTGCAGGCGCGCATCGGGTTCAGCCATGTGGCCCGCATCAAGCGCGCCGACGTGACCAATGGCGTGATCTACAACCAGTGGCGCGTCCTGCCGCAGTCCGGGACCTTCGAGACCGGTGACGTGATCGACCGCCTGGGCGTGTACCTCGAAAGCCCGTTCTACGTGACCAACGCCAACGCAGGCTCGAATGCGGTGTTCCTGAACATCGGCATCACGGGGGCGACCAATGCCGCCTTGAGCCAGTTCCCGGTGTCCAGCAACTCGACCACGCTGGCATTCACGACCAACCTCGTGGCACCCATCTTCATCAGCGCGGCCACGAACTACCTGAGCGCATCGCTGACGTTCTCGAACACGGCGATGTCGGCGGTGGGCGACCTCGGCGACGCCAGGATCTACATCCGGCTGACGCGCTTCGACCGACTACGGGACTACTGATTTGGTGCGACGGGCAAGCGCCCGGCGGCGCGCGGGACGGCATGTGCTCGCCAGTCCGCTGCCGCCGGGCCAACCCTGCCAATTCCTCGAATCATCATGGGCAAATTGCGTCCAGCCATCGCGGATGTTGACTTGAGCGCGCTCGACGGCGCGACGCTGGCGGCGCTCGAGGAGCTGGCGCGGAAGAAATGGCAGCTCCAGATGATTCGGGCCCAGCAGGAGCAGGACCGCCTGGCCCGCGAGTTGCACAACACCGAGGTGCCCGAGGTGAACGGCTTCCGCATGGTGCGCCGGGTGCACGCCGAT
>JACCDR010566400.1_pt1 | contig 14377 bp, 14 predicted proteins | sample 7446431 | NCBI WGS metagenome assembly JACCDR01 (sample SAMN15323443, study PRJNA562643) | freshwater metagenome | isolation source: river surface water | place: USA:Blue River Watershed | collected 2017-08-17 | reverse complement strand
GGGAACACCCCAGATCCCGTGCCGCCACCCTACGAGCTGCACTCGCCCGAGCATTACCGGGCGATCCGCACGGCCGCGTGGGCATGGATGACTGCCGAAGTGGCAGCGCGCGGATACGACACCGTGGAGAGCTGCGCCAGCTACTTCAACAGCAGCGTGGAGCGGTACCGGCTGGAAGCGCGGGCCATGGTGGCGTGGCGCGACGCGGTGAATCAGGCGCTGGAGGCGCTGGTGCTGGCCCCGCCGGCGGGCATCGAGACGTGGGAGCAGGTGCAGGCGCTGCTGCCGCAGCCCAGCGCGTTCCCGTGGCCCGAGCAGGTGGAGCTGCCGCTGGATGGCGTGCAGCCGGCCCCCTCGGTACCGCTGGACCTGTGACCTATACTCGCCGCACGCATCATACGAGCCCCCATCCATGGCACCAAAGGCCCCAGCCAAGCCCGCGAAGCCCGCAGCGAAGAAGCGCGGCACGACAGCGCGCGCCAAGAAACCCGTAAAAACCCAAGAAGAACCCAGCATTAACCTGCCGGGTTTGGATGGGTCGATGATCCCTCTCGACACCCTGCTGAAATACGGCACGTTCGTGGAGGTGTACCTGCAGACCCTCGACTGCGCCGAGGCGGCGCGGCAGGCCGGGTTCGTCGGCACCAGCCCGGCCAGCCAGAAGGCCATCGGCGGCAACCTGCTGCGCGTGCCGCACATCGCCACGATGATCGAGCAGCAGTACAAGGCCATCATCGCCAAGACCGGGGCCACCCCGGAGCGCGTGTGGCAGGAGATCGCCGCCGTGGCGTTCCTCGACCCGGCCGTGTTCTACGACGAGGACGGCAACGTCAAGCCCATGGATGAGATCCCCGAGCAGGCCCGCCGGGCCATCACGGGCATGAAGGTCAAGACCGGCACCATTGGCGAGGATGGGGAATTCACCGAGCGCGAGCTCAAGCACGCCAGCAAGGATGCTGCGCTGGCCAAGCTCATGGCCCTGCACCGGATGACCGACAACGACAAGTACGTGGTCGTGGGTGGCGAAGAATTCCTCGCCGCCATGGAGGAGGGCCGCTCTCGTGCCGCAAACCGGGGGAAGTAAGAGCAGCAGCGGCCACCGCCGCGCCTCGGGTGCCGCCAAGGCGTTCACCCGCGAGGATCTGGACCTCGCCAAGGATCTGTCGGCCTACTTCGCGGACCCGCTGGGGTTCGTGCTGTACGTGTTCCCGTGGGGCAAGAAGGGCACCCGCCTTGCCGACGAGCACGGCCCCGACCAGTGGCAGATCGACGTGCTGGACAAGCTGGGCGAGGCCATCCGCGATGGCATGGACGTGAAAGACGCCCTGCCGGTGCTCATGGCGGTGGCGTCGGGCCACGGTATCGGCAAGACCGCGCTGATCTCGTGGATCATCATCTGGTTCATCAGCACCCGCGATTTCCCCCAGATCGTGGTCACGGCCGGCAAGAAGGACCAGCTGACCAGCAAGACGTGGCGCGAGGTGGCCAAGTGGACCAAGCTGGCCATCAACGGCCACTGGTTCATCTGGACCAGCACCAAGCTGGAACACGCCCTCTACCCGGACATGTGGTACGCCCACGCCATCCCGTGGTCGAAGAACGCCCCGGAAAACTTCGCCGGTACCCACGAAAAGCACGTGCTGGTGGTGTTCGATGAAGCCTCGGCCATCGACGACGTGATCTGGGAGGTGACCGACGGCGCGATGACCACGCCCGGGGCAATGTGGATCGCCTTCGGAAACCCGACCAAAAACAGTGGCCGGTTCTTCGATTGCTTCAACAAGTTCCGCAAGATCTGGCACACGTTCCAGATCGACAGCCGCACCGCGAAGAAGGCCAACCGCCGCCTGCTCGACATGTGGGTGGAGCTGTATGGCGAGGAGTCCGATTTCGTCAAGGTGCGCGTGCGCGGCGTGTTCCCGGCCGCCGGCGACATGCAGTTCATCAGCAGCGACGACGTGCGCGCGGCCATGGAGCGGGTGGCCAAGAACTACCAGACCTACGGCAAGGTGCTGGCGGTGGACGTGGCGCGGCACGGCCAAGACCAGAGCGTGCTGCTGATCCGGCAGGGCCGCAAGGTCATCAAGGTCAAGAAGGTCCGCATTCCCGACACCATGCAGCTGGCGGCGCTGGTGGCCGAGTTCATCAACGACAACGCCCCCGACGCGGTGTTCATCGACGCCACCGGCATCGGCTGGGGTGGGGTAGACCGCCTGCACCAGATGGGCTACACGTTCGTGATCGGCGTGCAGACCGCCGAAAAGGCCGACCGCCCCGACCGCTACTACAACCGCCGTTCGGAGCTGTGGGGCCTCATGCGCGACTGGATCAAGGACGGCGGGTGCATCCCCGACGACCGCGAGCTGGAAACCGACCTGACCCAGATCCAGTACGGCTACGACGGCAAGCAGCGGTACGTGCTCGAAAGCAAGGACGACATGCGCGAGCGCGGGCTGGACAGCCCTGACACCGCCGACGCGCTGGCCCTGACGTTCAATAGCCCAGTTGCGCCCACCAAGGCCAAGGCCGAAACTTGGCGCAGCCGACTCCAGAAGAAGAAGCGCCGCCCGTCGGGCATGGCCGCGTAAGGGGAAACCAGAATGGCACGCAGCATCATCACGGCCAAAAGCCTGACCGCCTCCGAGATCGCCCGGCGGAATTGGGCCCGCTACTCCTACGCCAAGCAGCGTGGGCACACCGACTGGTGCGAGCGGGCCATCAAGCTGGAGGGCATGTACCTCGGCGGCGGCCTGCAGTGGGATCCCGAGGACAAGGCGTATCTGGAGGGCGAGGGCCGCAAGCCCTACGAGCTCAACGAGATCTTTGACGCCATCAACTCGGCGCTGGGCAACCAGATCCAGAACCGGGTGAACATCGCGTTCCGCCCGCGCGGCGGCGGTGCCGACGATGACACGGCCACCGTCCTGTCGAAGGTGGCCATGCAGGTGGCCGACAACAACGACCTGCGGCATGTGGAATCGCAGATCACCGCCGATGGCTTCATCCAGTCGCGCGGGTACTACGAGATCCGCGTGCAGTACAACGACAGCCTGTACGGCGAGCTTGAAATCGTGTCGCTGGACCCGCTGGACGTGATCCCCGACCCCGACGCCAAGGAGTACGACCCCGACACGTGGAAAGACGTGATCGTCACTCGATGGCTGACCCTCGACGAGATTGAGGCCATGTACGGCCGCAAGGCCCGCAAGAAGGTGGAGGCCAACATCGCCAACGAGGGCGACAACGACTTCGGCGAGTCGGAGATCGACGGCATCCGCCGCAACAAGTTCGGCATGGACAACGAAATGTCCACCGACTTCGGGTTCAGCGAGTCCGACAACGACGTGGTGCGCGTGCGCATCATCGACCGCCAGCACTGGGAAATGGCCCCGTGCGACGTGGTGCTGTTCCCCAGTGGCGATATCCGCGTGCTGGAGAACGCCAACGACCGCCAGATTGAGGCCGCGATCAACGCCGGCGGGATGACGTTCCGCCGTCCGATGAAGCGCGTGCGCTGGACCGTGAGCACCTACGGCGAGTGCCTGATCCACGATGACTGGTCGCCCTACAAGCACTTCACCGTCGTGCCGTTCTTCCCGTTCTTCCGCCGTGGCCAGACGCGCGGGCTGGTGGACAACGCCGTTGCAGCGCAGGAAATGCTCAACAAGGCCGTGTCGCAGTACATCCACATCATCAACTCGATGGCCAACGCCGGGTGGATCGTGGAGGAGAACAGCCTTTCCAACATGAGCACGGACGATCTGGAGGAGCAGGGCGCTACCACCGGCATCGTGCTGGAGTACCGCAAGAACACCACCAAGCCCGAGAAGATCCAGCCCAATCAGGTGCCCACCGGCATCGACAAGCTGATGACCGTGGGCAGCCAGAAGATCCGCACCATCACCGGCATCACCGACGCCATGCGCGGGCAGGCCCAGACCGCGAACCAGTCCGGCCGGGCCATCCAGTCGCTGCAGTTCGGCTCGCAGCTGTCCCTGTCGGTGCCGCTGGACAACCTCGCGCGCACCCGCCACCTGCTGGCCGACCGCATGCTGACGCTGATCCAGCAGTACATGGACATGCCGCAGGTCATGCGCATCATCGACCGCAACGTGGACGGTACCGAGCAGACCGAAGATCTGCGGCTCAACTGGGAGCTGGCCACCGGCGAGATCCTCAACAACCTGACGTTGGGCGAGTACGACGTGGTGGTGACGGAAATGCCGAACGCGGTCACCTTCGAGAACAGCCAGCACGAGCAGGCCATGGCCATGAAGTCGGCCGGTGCGCCGATCCCGTGGACCTACATCATTCGCACCAGCTCGCTGGCCGACAAGAACGAGCTGATCGCCGAGATTGCCAAGATCGAGGGCCAGCAGGCCGACCCGGTGGCCGAGGCCAAGGCCGCACTGGCCATGGCGCAGGCGCAGGCCACGCAGGTCAAGGGCGTCAAGGACGCCATGGAGGCCCTGTTCAGCGCCATGCGCGCCTCGCAGCTGCTGCGCTCCGACCCGGCACTGGCCGCCCTGTCCGACCAGATGCTGCGCTCGGGCGGGTTCCAAGACCAAGACGCCGCCCCGATCGTGCCCGCGCCGCCGGCAGGCGAAGCGCTGGGCATGCCGCCGCCGGCGAGCACCCACCCTCTCACCCCTGACAACCCGGAACGCGGCGTGCGCGCCGGCCTTGAAACTGCCGATACCATCTGAGGACCAGACCCATGGCAACCACCAGCAAGAGCAAGCCGCGCCGCGCAGCCAGCAGCCCCGAAGTGGCTGACCGCAGCCCGTGGAAGTCCGCCGAGGAGCGCAAGGGCGGGCCGTTTGAGGATTACGAGGTGCGCAGCGCCTTGGAAACCCTGACGCGAGCCATCAAAATCAAGAAGAACCCCGCGCTGATGCGAGCAGTGAAGCGCGAAGCCCGGCGGCAGCTTGATGCTGCCGTCAACACCAAGAAAGCCCTCTCTGGAGAGTAAGCACATGAGCCGAGCCCGCACTATCCCCGGTCGCAGCCGCAGCAGCGGTGGCGACGACGACCAGTTCACCAGCATGTCGATTAGCTCCGACGACGATGCCGACGACGAGGAGGACGACGACGACGGCGACGACGAGGACGATGGCGACGACGAAGATCGTGGCGATGACCTCGACACCGGCGACGACGACGATGGCGACGACGGCGATGATGATGCCGACGACGACGACGGCGACGACGACGGGGATGGCGAGGAGGAGGACGACGAGGACGATGCCGACGACGCCGACGATGGCGACGACGAAGAAGAACTCGACGAAGAAGCCCTCCGCCAGATCGGCAACGATGGCACCGTGCCCAAGGCCCGGTTCAATCAGGTTCTGGGCGAGCTGCGCGCGCTGCAGCGTGCCACTGGCGGCGCTGGTGCCGGCGGCGGCCAGCAGGGGCAGGAAGAACAGCCCCCGGCGTTCGATCTCAAGGCCAAGATCAAGGAGCGCAACAACAAGCTCCTGAACGGCGACGAGGACGGCGCAGCCGAAATCGACTTCGAGATCGAGGAGCACCGCCAGCTGGTGGCCAACCAGACCGCGCACACTGCGGCGGCGGCCACGATCCAGCAGAAAGAAACCGCCACTGCGATTGCCGAGGTGCAGGCCGCATACCCGGTGCTCAACGAGAAAAAGCGCGCTTTCAGTCAGGACACGCTCGACGAGGTGGTGGCCCTGCGCTCGGTCTATATCAACCGGGGCATGCCCATGCACGAGGCCATCAAGAAGGCGGCCAAGGTGATCTGCGAGCGCGGCGTGGCGGGCGATGACGACGACGACCAGCGCCGGGGCGGCAAGCCGCGCCAGAGCAAGGATCAGCGCCGCAACCAGATGACCCTGCAGCAGAAGAAGGAAGCCATGCGCCGGGCCCAGCGCCAGCCGGCCGCCTTGGCGCGCTCCGGCAGCGGCGGCAAGGCCGGCCGGCCGATGGGCGAAATGAGCGAGCGCCAGCTGGCCAACATGCCCGAGGGCCAGTTCCGCAAGCTGGATGCACGCGAAAAGGCCATCGCCCGTGGCGATATCGTGGAAGGCAGTGGCAGCGGTCGCAGGAAGCGCCGCCAATAACCTGACTTAACCTGTTAGGTTTCCCGTGGGTTCCAACGGGGTATGGCTGGGATGGACCTTGCTTTTACTGAACCAGCCATGTAAAACACGCGCAACGGATGGTCAGGGGTGATCGCCCGTTGCGAGGAGAAGGGGGTAGCGCCGTCACCGTGGCCCCCTTCTCCTCACTACCGAGGTAGCCGCGCCGCTAAGCGGTGGGTCGCTCCCCTTGCGTCGCAGCCACCCAGCCGGCGCCAAGCGCGGACATGCCGAGTAGATCGGCACCAATGGCCCCGGAATCCCGGGAAAAGCGACGTTATCTAGTAAGGGGACTACCCATGGCTGCAACCAATTTTGCTGGTCTGAACAGCAAGCAGAAGATCGTCTGGTCCCGCGACGTGTGGAGCGAGGCCCGCGATCGCATGTTCACCAAGCGCTTCACTGGCCGCTCGGAAAACAGCATGATCCAGCTGATCACCGAGCTCACCAAGACCGAAAAGGGCGAGCGCGTGCTGATCCAGCTCGTCGCTGATCTGGTCGAGGACGGCGTGATCGGTGACAACGAGCGCGAAGGCAACGAAGAAGCGATGCAGAACTATGAGCAGGAGATCACCATTGATCTGCTGTCTCACCAAGTGCGCAACAAGGGCAAGCTGGCTGACCAGAAAACCGTCATCCGCTTCCGTGAGCAGGCGCGCAACAAGCTGGCCTACTGGCTGGCCAACCGCATCGACCAGCTGGCGTTCCTCGCGATGTCCGGCGTCAGCTTCGCCTTCCGCAACAACGGCGCCCCGCGCCCGTCCGGCTCGCCGTTCCCGAACCTCTCGTTCGCGGCCGACGTGCACGCGCCGACTGCCAAGCGCCACGTGCGCTGGGATGCCACCAACGGCCTCGTGGCCGGCGACACCACGCAGGTCGCCAGCGACGACGTGATCGGTTACAACACCATCGTGGACGCCATGGCCTACGCCAAGGACCACTACATGCCGCCGCTGATGGCCGACGGCAAGGAATACTACGTCGGCCTGATGAAGCCGGGCACGCTGGCCCATCTCAAGAAGGATCCCGACTTCCAGCGCGCGGTGGTGGGCGCACTGCCCCGCAGCAAGGAAAACCCGTTCTTCACCGGCGGCATCGTCACCGTGGACGGTCTGGTCATCCACGAGCACCGTCTGGTCTATTCGACCGTCGGCGCGGCCGCTGGCCAGAAGTGGGGCGCGGGCGGCAACGTCAACGGCACCCGCACCCTGATCTGCGGCGCGCAGGCGCTGGGCATGGCCGATCTGGGCGCACCGGATTGGGTCGAGGAATACTTCGACTACCGCAGCAAGCAGGGCATCAGCGTGGACAAGATGTTCGGCCTGCTGCAGCCGATGTTCTACTCGATCTACGACAACTCGGTGGAAAACTTCTCCACCCTCGCACTGGACCACGCCGCGTAAGCAGCGCGCGTCCCCGGTACCGGCCTTCGGGCCGGTGCTTGGCCGTCACAATCCGCTGATCAAGGGCAGACACCATGAATCCGAATCTCAAGCACGTGCCGAACATCGACGGCCGCCAGCACCCGGAAGTGCTGCTGGTGGAGATCACCGCCGCCAACTTCGCCGCCAACAACGCCGTGATCACCTTCGAGGCCCAGCCGGGCAGCATCCTCACCAGCGGTACCCTGCGCGTTACCGAAGCGTTCGACGGCACCGCCGATACGCTGGATCTGGGTACCCCGGACGACACCGACCGCTATGCGGCCGATGCCAACCTCAAGACCGTGGCCAACACCACCATCGCCCCCGACTTCGCCATCCTCGGCGGCGGCTCGATCTCGAACAAGCTCGTGCTGACCCGCACCAGCACCGGCACCCCCACCGACGTGGGCAAGCTGGTCCTGCTGCTGCAGTTCGTGAAGTTCGGCAAGTCGTACCACACGCAGGGCTGACCGGCTCGCAGCTACTGCATGTGATACTGGTGGGGCCGCTCCGTTGGGGCGGCCCCACTACCTACCCACCAACGGGAGCACCCCCCAATGAGTACCTCTCGCAAGGCCCGTACCGCCGCCGCAGATCTCGCGGAGAAGGCGGACACTGCCGCCCCGGCTGACAAGCTGTTCAGCTCGATCGACGGCACCGACGTGCGCGTGACCCATGGCGACGGCAGCGTGGCCATCGTCGGTGAAACCCCGCGCACCCTGCCGCGCAAGCTGTGGCGTGCCGCCATCAAGGCCGGCTGCCAGACCAACACCAGCCTGCGCGCTGCCGACATGCCGGTTGACCCGGCCGACGATGCGTTCACCCGCAAGCAGGCCATCAAGGACGCCATGATCGCGGCCCTGCAGGCCGACGACACCGATCCGGCGTTCGAGGATGCCTTCACCGCCAACGACATTCCCAATGTCCGCTGGCTGGAAAAGCGCGTCGGTTTCAGCCTGTCGGGCGACGAGCGCGACGTGTGCTGGTCCGAAGTGCAGGCCAACCTGCCGGACGAAGAAGAAGAAGATGAAGGTGACGGCGAGTAATCGCCGGCACTTTCTTCCATAGTTGGGGGGTGGGGACGCCGTGAATCTTTCTGCGCTGATTTCGAGCTTTCGGATTCTCTCAGGAGACCACGGCGTCCCTGCTTTTTGGTCTGACGCTCAGGTAACCCAGTACCTCAACAACGCCGAGCGCGAGGCCGCCGAACGGGCGCGCCTGCTGTACGACAAGACCACCCCCGAGGTGGTTGAGCTGGTCCTGCTGCCGTCGGTGCGCGAGTACCGGCTGCACCCCTCGATCTTCGACGTGTCCGCTGCATCGCTGCGCCGGCCGGGTGGAAACCGCACCTGCCCGGTGGAGCGCGCCAGCGAGGAGGACATGCGCTGGTCGCTGATCCACCGCCCCAACCTGTCGGGCTGGGGCACCTATTTCACGATCTACGGTGACGCCAGCGGCGACGGCACGCTGGGCAAGCACCTGATCATCGACCGCCTGCCCAGCGAGGCCGGCGGCATCCTGTTCCTCGAAGCCTACCGCTACCCGCTGGTGGAGATGGAGGACGGCGAGGACGAGCCCGAGATCGGGCCGCGCTACCACCCCGCAATGGTTCACTGGGCGCTGAAAGAAGCCTATGAAACCCGCGACGTGGAGGGCAATTCCGACCAGCGCGCGGCCAAGCACGAGGCCGAGTTCGATAAGGCGTTCGGCATCCGCGACGACGCCAACATCGCCCGCAAGAAGGTTCGCCACCGCGCACCGGTGGTCCGGCCGGCGAGGTTCTGACCATGGGCGTCAAAGACGACGGCCTGATCACGGTTCCCGAGTTCGGCGGCCTGAACAACCGCGACAAGGAAACCTCGCTGCCGCCCAACGCGCTGCGCGATGCGATCGACGTGGACGTGACCAAGCTGGGCAAGGTGCAGAGCCGGCCCGGCTACAGCACGCCGCTGGTGGCCTGCAGCCTTGGCCATAGCCTGTGGTCCGATGACCTGTTCCCGTTCGGCCTGTACGCCGACGAGGACAAGCTGCATGCGTTCCACCCCGACCTGACCACCGAGCTGCTGCACACCGGCCTGTCGCGTGGGCTCGACCTGTCCTATGCCCGCGTCAATGACGACGTGTTCTGGTCCAACGGCATGGAGTGCGGCATGGTCACCTCGATGGGTGACGTGATGCCGTGGGCCTGCGAGCAGCCGGCCGGCCAGCCATTCCTGCAGCCGGCCGCCGGCAACCTCGGCAAGGGGCAGGTCATGGTGTGCATCACCTTCGCCGACCGCCGTGGCCGCGAGTCTGGCGGCACGCTGGCCGCCGCGATCGACCTGCCGGCAGACCAGCAGGGCCTGCGCCTGATCAACCTGCCGCAGCCCAACGATCCGGTGGAGACGCCCCAGATCCGTATCTACGTCTCCGCCGGCGACGACCGCGCGCTGTACCACGCCCAGACGGTGCCGGCCGGCACCAGCAGCGTGACGATCACCGAGCGCCCGGGCGGCCGCCTGATCGCCACACAGCTGCTGCACCCGATGCCTGCTGGCCACATCGTCCGGCAGTGGAACGGCCGGCAGCTGGTGGCGCGCGGGCGCTTCCTGCTGTGGTCTGAGGCGCTGCGCTACGGCCTCACCCGGCTGGGCCACATGCACTACGGCCTGCGCGACACGCTCACCCTGATGGAGCCAGTGGAAGGCGACGGCGCGGGCGTGTACGTGTCCGAGGGCAAGCGGGTGATCTTCCTGTCGGGCAGCAACCCGGCCGACTGGGTACCCAAGCCAGTGAGCGCCTATGGCGCGGTGCCGGGCTCGGCGCTGAACACCCCGGCATCGGCATGGGGCATCGAATCCAAGCGCACGGTGCCGGCGTGGCTGGGCCGTGATGGCCTGTTCAACGTCGGCCTGCCGGGCGGTACCATCGTCACGTTCAATCAGGCTGATTTCGTCGCCGGCGTCGGTGACAAGGCAGCCTCCTTGTTCCGCGAGGCCGATGGCCTGATGCAGTTCATCACCGCCCAGCGCGGCGTTTCGGCGCAGCGGCTGGGGGTGTCTGACGAGGCGATCGCACGCGTGTATCGGGAAGATGGGAGCCGGCAGCAGTGAGTGAGCAGCAGCAAAAGCAAACGGCCGAGGAGCGCAGAGCAATCTGTCTCACCTGTCCGCAGTTCCGCAATGAGTTCATCAAGCGCTGCGGGGTGTGCGGGTGCGTGATCGCGGTTTTGACCAAGTTCGAGGGCAAGTGCCCCCACAAAAAATGGTGATCCCAATGACCCAGATTGATCTGCACAAGCACGCCCGCGAAATCGGCCGCCACATGCGCAACGGCAAGTACGAGCCGAGCGAGGGCGGCATCCTGATCGACGCCGGCGGCATGAACCTGCTGGCCAACGGCGTGTTTCAGGACACGCTGTACCGCGACGGCGTTGCCGACCGTGGCATGTCGCCGAACCGCGTCGTGACCGAGGGCCTGATCCACATGCTCAATACCGTGTTCGCCGGTACTGCGCAGATCACCCAGTGGTACATCGGCCTGTTCAGCGGCAACGTCAACCCGCAGGATGACTGGAAGGCCAGCACGATCGTGGCCACGGCCACCGAGCTGACCGGCTACACGCAGGGCCAGCGCATCCCGTACACCGTGACCGCCGCCACCACCACGGCCAGCCTGAGCAACGCGTCGGCCGAGGCCAGCTTCGAGTTCGATGCCAACGGCCCGTACACGGCGCGCGGCGCGTTCCTGATCTCGTCGGCCAACAAGGGGGCCGGTACCGGCGTGCTGATGGCCGCAACCCGCTTCGCCGCTGACCGCACCGGCCTGACCTCCCCCGACCTGCTGGGCGTGCGCTACACGCTGACCGGGCAGGACGCGGGCGCGTAATGCCCCATGCCGGGCCCGCGCTACGAGGGATGGCACCACCTGCGCATTGAGGGAGACAAGGCCGCTGCGGCGGCCTTGCTCCCTACGGCGCGAAAGGTGCTGGGCTACGTCCGGCAACAGGCCCAGTTCAACGGCCTGCAGACCTACAAGCACGTGCTGCCAGTGGACGGCGGCAAGATCATCGGCGAGATCATCGGCGGCCAGCCCCGGGTGACGATCGACGTTCGCCCGCCGCAGCCCGAGCCGCTGGAACCCGAGCTGCAGGCCGGGTTCATCCTATGGCCGCGCTGGGCCGTCCCCTTCAACAACCCAACGGTGCCGGGCCAGCAGGTGGACCCGTTCGGCATCAACCCGACCGGCTGGCTGGAGTTTCGCGGCAAGGCCAAGGTCACGCGCTACTGGCAGCGCTGGGACGTGGTGGATAGCATCGTCGGCGCGCGCTACGAGAGCTACGACCGGCCGGACCTGTACCCGTCGGGCCTGCACTACTACGGCAACGTGGACTGGAAGGACGGCCGCGATCTGGCCCTGTCGTTCTACAACTGGCAGTCGCGCTATTCCAGCGATACCACCATCGACGACGACACCGCGCGCTGGGTGTTCCAGCAGGGGCAGGTGCTCTTTGACCGCATCGCCTACCGCGATGCCATGGACGCCCCGCCCGAATACCTGTCGTGGCGCATCAACTCGGCCTGCCTGCGCAAGAGCGCCGAGGGCTTCACTGAAATGGTGGTGGCCTTTACCCACTTCGTGACCAACCAGACCACCACCGGCGTGTCGGTGTTCGTCTCGTTCCGCGTCAACAAGCGCGAGGGCGACCCGGAAAAGGGCAACTGGGAAGTCGAAGCCGGGAGCCACATGGAGCTGGGGCGCACGCCGGGCAAGATCAACCCGGACCAGCCCAGCAACGCCAACACCTTCGGCAACGCATCGTCGCCGTGGTTCTTCAACAGCAGCGGAACCAAGGCCATCCGCACGGTCACCAGCGAGCAGGACAATCTCGCCCGGCAAAACACGATCGTGCAGGAGGTGGAGATCTCCGCCACCAGCATCACCTACACCGGCACCATGGCCGACTACATGGTGGGCAACTACAACAGCAGCCAGACGGCGTTCTCACTGGTGGAGCCAGCGCGCGGGCTGTGCGCATCGGACTACGCCGGCGAGCAGCGGAAAGACGCCTATATCAGCCTGCGCGAGAGCTCGGGAACATTCATTGGCCCCGCCGGCGAGCCCGGCACCATCCGCGTGCTGGTGGTGCTGGAGTTCGACGGTGGCGAGATCCCGCTGCTGGATCGCAGCTCCGCGGTGGGCAACGACGTGCAGGACTATCACCTGCTGTCGTTCATGGACCTGCGGCACAACCTGTTCGCCGGATGGCGGATCCGGGGGCTCAACGGCGTGCACACCGTCCAGTGCTGGGCCTACATGGGCGGGCGCATGGAGTATGGCCCGGTCGAGAACGTGCCATGGGATCCGGGCAGCGGCACGGCCGCGCCGCTGCCGGCGCTCGACACGCGCATCCCGGGGCAGGTGGTCGATGGCCTCGTGTTCGGCAACTACTGGGTGGGCGCATCAGGTACTGGCTGGGGGCCGAGGCTGCCCAACCAGCCGGGCATCCAGTGGCGGCGGCAGCCGCGCATGGGGCTGGTTGAATTCGGCGCGGCATCGCTTATCGTGCCGGCAATGTCCAGCCGGTATGGGTGCATGGATCTGGCCAACTTCAACTGGGCCGGCGGCTGGGCCTTCATCAAAGGCCGGTACTGTGTGTCCATGTCCGGGCCCTACGGTGCCCCTTTCAACTACCTCACGGGGGGTAACATGGGCCAGCTGCTGGGCATCACAGCCGATGACCGCCGGTTCTGGCCCCTGACCATCCTCCCGAAACCGATATAGGAGCCAGCATGGCCGTCAACACTTCCACCGGCTTCGAGGCCCTGATCCTTGGGCCGCAGGCGTTCGAGCAGATCTTCCGCTATGGCTGCATCGAGGTGCGCAGCGGCCCGCAGCCGGCCAGCGCCGATGCTGCAGCCACCGGCGACCTGCTGGCGCGCATCACCCGCGACGGCGGCGCATGGGCTCCCGGCGCATCCACCAACGGGCTGGAGTTCGCCCGTTCCGGGCGCTACGCGCTCAAGGTGTCCAACCACGTCTGGCGCATGAAGGGGCTGGCCACCGGCGTGGCCGGCTGGGTGCGCCTGATCGGCAATGCCGAGGACAACGGGCTGGCCAGCACCCTCCTCCCCCGCATCGACGGCCTGATCAACATCCATGGCTACGTCGGCGATGCGCAGCTCTACGTGTCGTCCCTCAACATCACCCCCGCCACCGACGTGAACATCAGCAACTGGTGGCTGGCCCGTCCCCCGCTGTCCCAATAAGGTGCCCCATGAAGGCCAATGACAAGCTGTTCCAAGACGCACTCGCCGCCGTTCGTACTGCCCTGAACGGTGGGTTCCTCTACTTCTTCGCCGGCGCGGTACCGGCTGACGCCGATATCGCCCTCGACATGGTGAACACCCACACCCAGCTGGCGGTGCTGTCGGTGGACAACGATGGCAGCACCGGCCTGAGCTTCGCCGCGCCGGTGGGCCCGGTCCTGTCCAAGACCGGCAGCGAAGTGTGGGAGGGCACGATCGCGTTCGACGGCAAGGAAGCCAGCGAGACCACGCTGACCGCGACGTTCTTCCGCTTCTGCCCGACCGGCGATGACGGCCGTGCCGCCGGCGGCAGCGGCGCGCGCGTGCAGGGCACCGTGGGCAATGCCAGCTCGGCGGCCGACCTCAAGCTGACCAACCCGGCGCTCACCGCCAACGGTACCAACACCGTCGGCACCGCGATTTTCAACCTCACCCTGAGCAACTGAGGCCGCCATGCTGACCAAGCAGCCGCGCGTCACCATCATCCCGGGCACCAGCCCGATCCGGGGGCAGCAGTCGTATACCGTCTGCGCGCCGGCCACGCCGGGCGGTGGTGGTGGTGGCG
>JACCDR012348094.1_pt1 | contig 14394 bp, 17 predicted proteins | sample 7446431 | NCBI WGS metagenome assembly JACCDR01 (sample SAMN15323443, study PRJNA562643) | freshwater metagenome | isolation source: river surface water | place: USA:Blue River Watershed | collected 2017-08-17 | reverse complement strand
CCCGCATGTCGCAGTTCACCCCGCTGAATCAGAATGTGGTGCAGGAGATCGAGCTGCAAATTCAAACACAGCTCCGCCGCATCAACAGCTTGGGTCCGGCTGCTAGCCACAACGGCGCCGATCTACCGATGAACGTACGTCAGGAGCTACCTGCTGGATTTGCACCAGGGGCATCTGACGTGCATGGGCGTACACCAGATCCAGCCGGAGCGCTCCCGGCACCGCCGCCGATCATGCCGCATCCGCTCAATCCTGCGGCACGCGTCCAAGTACGCGGCGTTCACCCCTACAAACCAGCTTTGCGCAGGCCTTCCATGGGTGGTCGCTCTATTCCCATAGCGGAACCGTGCGTGGAAGAATCGGTTTCATCACCACCTTTCAAGACGAAGGTATGAGGAAGAGGAGTTATTGAGATGGCAGCCGAACTTCCGCGTCCTGGCGTTGAAGTACTCCAAGTAATTCGTACTGCCACGCCGACGGTGGTCACCCCGACCCTCGTACCTTGCGTGGTTGGAGTAGCGAAGCAGATCGTCGAGCTCTTGGAGACCAGCGGGTCAGGTGGGCAGGTCCTGAATGGCGACGCGAACGTCGCCTTGCCGGCAGCGCTTCTTGCGAAGGCCGCCACGGGATCTCCCCCTGCGTACACGGGCCTCGATGGCCTCTCGTTGGTGTTCTCCGTGAACAACGGTCCGAACGTCACCGTATTGTTCACAGACCCGACGGCCTCTGGCCTCACGCCGGCCTCGATGGTCTCGCAGATCATCAAGGCGCTCACTCTTGCAGGCGTGAGCTCCGCGACCGCGGAGACCGTGGGCACTTCCCGCTTCCGCTTGCGTACGCTTGGCATTGGCCAATTTCAGAGCATCCGCGTCGATGCCACCACGAGCCCCGCTGTGCTTACTGCGCTCGGCATCGGCAGTGGCAAGACGTACGTCGGCATCGACAGCTACAACCAGTACGAGGTTCAGATCCCGGCCTCGAACTTCCCCGACCCGCGAGGCAACCTCGCCGAGCTGGCGATCGAATCCCAGAGCATTCGGGGCTTCCTCGCGATGTCGAGCTCGAACATCCTCGAGCAGCTCAAGACCGAGGCCTTCCTGCGGAACGGCTCGGTCGATGGTGCTTCGTCGCTTACGGGGACGGTCGACCTTTCCGGCCTCACGCTGCCGTCTGCCGTCCAGACCCTTACGTTCATCATCACGCTGGAAGATGGCGTAGCGCAGACCGTCACGTTCACGACGGGTGCAACGACCCCTGCCCTGATCCGAGATCAGGTCAACGCGCAAACGACGGGCCTCACGGCGTCCCTCAGCGTCAGCCCGGCAAACCGGTTGGTGTTGACGAACGACAATCCTGGCGCGGATGGCTCCATCACTCTGGGTGCCGGTACCGCCAATTCGGTGATCGGGTTCACGAACGGCCAGACCGACACGGGCGAGTCCATCTCCGTGGTCGATGATGGCAATGGGGACATCTTCTCCCCGCTTTTGAAGTTCACGGGTTTCAATTTCTCGGCGAACGGTACGGCTGCTGCCATCACCGGCACCGTGAACATGACCACGCTGACGTACCCCGGTGATCTCCAGGGCAAGACGCTCGAGATCAGCGATGGGCAGCAGGTTCAAACGCTGACTTTCGGGACCGTGGCCAACCAGGCGGCGATTCTCACTGCAATCAACGGCTTGTTCGGTACGGCCGCCGGCGGCCGGCTCCTCGCCTCGGCGAACGGCTCGAACAACCTGGTGCTCACGCACACGCTCACGGGTGTCGACTCCTTCATCCATCTCGTCGGAGGTACGGCTCTCGTGGTTCTCGGGCTCACGGCCGACCAGCGCGTTTACGGCGGCTTCGGCCACGTGGAGGCCGGGGACGAGGTGTTCGTCGATGGGGTCTCGGTCGGCCTCGTCACGCAAGTCGCCCCGGGTGGGCAGACCGACACCCTGAAGCTCAACGAGCAGAAGTCGATTACGACCAAGTTCGGCAAGGACTTCTTCATCATCGCGAAGTCGTTGACCGGCGTAGGCTCGGATCGTCCGACACCAAACCTGGTGGTGGACTCCACCAACACGGCCACCTTCAAGCATTCGTTGCTTCGAGACACGGCGGGCGCCTCGGTGCACCCGACGCAGGGCAAGGCTCCGCTGTACCTCTCGTACAGCGCGGTCCGGAAGGACCTCTCGCCGCTTGCGGATAGCGCGGGGCTCGTGCGGATCGACAGCCAGACCCAGCTCGAGAGCGTGATGTCTCCGATCGATCTCCGAAACCCGCTCGCCCTGGGCCTCTTCTTCGCCCTCGTGAATGCGCCTGGGGCACAGGTTACGGGCCTCGGTGTGGATGCGACCAGCGCGGACGCTCCCTACGGCACGGTGGAGGCGTACACGCGTGCGGCCGAGTTCTTGGAGGCCTTCGAGGTCTACGCGATCGCGCCGCTCACGCACGACACGACCGTGGGCCAGGTCTTCAACACCCACGTGAACTTCATGAGCGAGCCCGAGCAGAAGGGCGAGCGCATCGTGCTCTTCAACCCGGCCCAGCCGGCGAACGCTCTCGACACGCTCGTGGCGTCCAGCGCTACGGGCAACAGCGTGGGCTCGAGCGGCCTGCAGTTCGACACGGGCATCCCGAACCTCTCCGCGCTCCTGCTCAACAAGGGCGTGAGCCCGGTGGGCACGATCCCGGTCAGCGCCGGGGTGTTCCTGGACATCGCAAGCGATGCGAAGAACTACTCGGTCTCGTCCATCAGCGGCTCGGTGGTGACGATCCGGACGACGTTCTCCGCCGGGCAGAACGACGACGGTTTCTACTCCACGACGGCGATGAACGTCGCGCCGCTGCCCTCGCAGCTCATCGACGAAGCTTTCGCAGTGCGTGTGCGCGGCAAGGCGCTCACGAATGCGGACGGCACGCCGGACAAGCAGAAGATCGCCGAGACCTACGCGGCGCTCGGCCAGAGCTTTGGCAACCGCCGGTTCTGGCTGACTGCTCCGGACGAGGCGGCAGCTACCATTGGTGGGCTCGAGCAGGTGATCCCCGGCTTCTACATGAACGCTGCGATCGCCGGCATGATCGGGCAGCAGCCCCCTCAGCAGTCGTTCACGAACTTCCCGATGGCGGGCTTCACGCGCGTCCTCGGATCGACTGACTTCTTCTCCGAGCGGCACATGAACATCATGGCCGCCGGCGGGACGTACATCGTCGTCCAGGAAGCCCGGGACGCGCCGCTCATCTCGCGCATGGCCCTGACCACCGATCTCACGTCGGTGGAGACGCGCACGGATTCCATCACCAAGGTGGTGGACTTCGTAGCGAAGTTCGTCCGGCGCGGCCTGAAGAACTTCATCGGACGGTTCAACATCACCCAGGCCTTCCTGGATCAGCTCGGCACCGTAGCCGACGGTCTCGGCGGGTACTTGGTGGAGAACGGGATCCTCGTCGGGTTCAACCTCAACAACATCATCCAAGACGAGGAAGCGCCCGACACGGTGCTGATCGACATCACGATCGACCCCCCGTACCCCTGTAACTACATCCGCGTCACGCTGGCGATATGATGATGAAACGGGTGCGGCTAACCAGGCGGCAGGCGAGGTCGTTCAAGGACGACCTCGTCGAGGACTTTTTTGGACCTGCCCTCATCGTTTTCTTCCTCGCGGCCCTCTATGCGATCGGGCAGTCGCTGTAGGCCTGCGCAGACCCTGTAGTGATACGCTGAAGGTAAGGAGCAGACATAATGGCTGGCAATTTCAGTGATTGGAGCCCGTACACGAATTACGTGCAAGCGGGCATGGTCGACGGCGCGTACGCGAACGCCGGCTTCACAATGCTGGCCGCGGGCCCGCCGCGTATCGCGAACATCGGTGGTGCTGCGGCTTTTGCTCAGGCGATCAGCGGGACCGGGCAGGCGGCGAACCAGATCGTTCTGCCGATCGGCATCGTGCAGAACTTCCAGCTCTCGCACACCCGCCAGTTCAGCCGCATTTTCGAGCTCGGCAGCGAGCGCTCCTACTTCATCGGCGGGCGCACCGTCGGGCAGATCGGCCTCGGCCGCATCTACTACCACGGCGCCTCCCTCCTTCGCCTGCTCTACTCCTACTACCAGGACTTGCTCCCGCCCACGGTGGTGCCGGCGATGTTCCTCAACGCAGGCGCGGCGAGCGCGGCGAACCCCCACAACGTGGTGGTCCCGCCCGGGTACGAGAACATCTACCTGAACCTCGCTTCCGATCTGTTCGCGCAGCCCATCGGCCTCCTGATGTACATCCGGGACATCAACCAGGACGCGCTCGGCGCGATGTACTTCGAGGCCTGCTACCTCCCGAACCACACCTGGGCGACCGACGCTCAGGGCGTGCTCATTCAGGAGTCCGTGGCCGTGCAGTTCGAGCGCGCGGTGCCGGTCGCCATCTCCTCGCTCTCCCTCATCTCGAGCGCCACCAACCCGAACGCGGGCGGCGCCAACCTCGCCCCCTCGTACCTGGGCATCCCGGGCTCGTAATAGGGGGCGTCGTTGGCTTCGCCGCAACCGTTCACCTTCTCAGGCACGCTGGCGTACCCGCCGGATGACGGCGCCCAGCCAGCGGCGCACGATTTCGGCGTTTCATCGACGTACATGGCCAGCGTCGAGATGCGCTTGTCGCTCACGGGCTCGGGGACCTTCGTGGTTCCCTTCGGCTCGATCACGGGCGCGAAGCAACTCCTCGTCGAATACGAGCTCGAGACGGGCGCGGCCCCGGTGCAGCTCCGGATCAACGGCAGTGTCGCGGACATCCCGCTCCCGACTGGCGGCTTCATTGCTCTTGGCAGTCCGGGAAATACATCCGTGGTGACTTCCTTGAGCATCATCTACACGGCAGCGGCGACGATCAGGGTCAGATTGCTCGCGTGAGAATATACCGGGGTGGTTAGAGTACCGCCCCCTTCACCTCCACGCCCAGACCCCCCGAGTCAACGCGTCATCCACGACCGTAGGTCTTCTGACGACCTCACGTCTGTGGCGCTTTTGGATGCAGCCGAACAGCGGGCTGCGCGCGCCGTCGCAGAGAAGGCCACGGAGAAGCGTCGTGCGGACGACGCCGAGGCTGAGCTTCGTGCATTGAAGCTGCAAGCCCCCGTGGCTCCTACGCTGCGCGTAGAGAGTGCACCGCCGCCGGACAACACGCTTATCCTCAAGCGCAACGGCAAGAAGTTCGTCGTCCCCATCGGACTCATCCTGGCGGCCGCCCCGTTCGTAGCGACGCTGGGGCAGCGGATCTGGTCGTACGAGCGGCAGGCTAAGGAGCTGACCGCGGCAGTCGCTGGTTACGAGAAGCGCCTGGAGGAGCAGAACGATGCCATCAAGACCATGAAAGAGGGGCAGGACGCCCTGCGCGTAACCGTGGCCAAGATGTCCGGGTACCTGGATGCTGTGTTGCCCAAAGCGGGCGTTGTAGTGACCCGTTCGGAACCGGGGGCTATTCAAATGGACATCGAGACCGACCAGCAAGCCGCCCGTGCTTGGGCGAAGGAGTCGGTGTCCACAAAGAAGAGCCCCAAAGTCTTCGTCCGCACCCCGGTCCCGGCTCCCCCGCCGCGCGCACATAGCGGGCTGTAGGCCGGACTGCCCTTTCTTCGACTCGCTGGGTAGACTCGTTTCGATGGTTCCGCCGAAGGAATGGAGTCCGTTGAAGGGTGGTCTGCCACTCGCAGCGGCCGTCGGAGGCCTGGTGCTTCTGAGCCACCTTCGAGGAAGTGCGAACCGGGAGCTGGCGGAGAAGGGCGAGCTCGCTCAGCTCAAGCGCGGAATCGACGCCTCCCGGAACGCTGGGAACGTCACGAGCCTTCGTGGCGGTGTGCCATTGAATCCGCTCGCAGCGCAGACGTACAACGAGACGTACGCGGAGAACGCGTTGCCGCTCGATTACTCCTTCGACAAGGGCGCGGCGGTTCAGGCGGAGCTGGCGGGACGCGAGCTTGCCAAAATCGCTGGGGTAGCCGGGGCCCTCTGGAAGGGCATGCAGATGGTAAACCGCTCCCCCGACCTTTTGGTGCGCGGGGCGCAGGCCGTCTCGAAGCCCGTGGTGAGCCGATTGCCGGGCCCCAGCCTGGGGACCAAGGCGCTTATCGGTGGGGCAGCTCTCGGCGCCGGCGCGCTCGCCACGAACGCTGGGAAGAAGGCCTACGAGTTCGGCATGGAGCCGGCTCATGATCGAAGGCTGGGACCGCCGGGCCCGCGGCTCCCGCAATACGTCAACCAGTGGCAGGTACCTACCCTCTGACACTCAGTTGACATAAGTACTCGCTCCATGTACTTCTTGCTACGTGATGCACAAGACGTACCGCCCAGAGTACAAGAATTGGTCGAAGATGTTGTCCCGTTGTCGCGCAAGGCACGGGCGGCACTTTCATCTGTACGGTGCACGAGGAATTACATTCGATCAACGGTGGCTGAGCTGTGAAAACTTTCTAGAAGACATGGGTTCGCGTCCTTCCATGGCGCACACGTTGGAGCGGAAGGACAATGACAAGAGCTACTGCAAAGAGAACTGCGTGTGGGCTACGCAGAAGGAACAGTGCAACAACCAACGTAGGAATATTCGCGTAACAATTGGTGGAGAAACGAAGACCCTGAAGCAGTGGTCCGAGAAGTACGGACGCAATTACGCAACGGTCTACATGCGCATACGTCGTGGCTGGCCGCCGGAAAGGGCCCTGACTCTGGATTCTCTTGAGCGTTCGGAATGGTCTAGTATGAGGGGATCCAGGGCCTCCTGAGGCCCGTAGTTTTGGGCCTCTAAAGGAGAACAATCATGGGATCTGGTCTTTTCACGAACCGTAAGTCCGCAAAGCCCCACCTGCTCACGGGCAGTGGTGGCGTCGCCGGCGAGCTCGCCGATGTCCGCAAGGACGTGCTCGACACGTTCCGGGACCTCGCGGCGATCAACGTCGACGAGTTCACGAACCCGGCGGCGGCGGGCGCGGCCGACCTCGAAGCCGCGACTGCGACCACCGTTGCTCCGCGGACGGTCACCACGTTCCTGGCCGGAGGCACCGCCAAGCTGACGGCCTACCCTCGGAACATCACCTTCACCACGGCGGGTACGACCCCTGCAGACGCGCCGGCGACGGCGACCATCACGGGCACCTGGCGCGGCAAGGCGCAGACCGAGACGGTGAGCCTTGCGCAGACGGCCGCGGTCGCGACGGGCGTCAAGCCCTTCTCGACCATCAAGAGTGTCGCTTACGCGGCGGCGGACGGCACCGGCGCCACGGTCTCCATCGGCGTTGGCGCGGGTCTCGGCACTACGGCCAAGCCCAAGGCGCGCGCGGGCCTCACGGCGCCAGTCCGTGAGATTGCCATCGGCGTTGCCGTCACCACGGGCGCCCTCACGACGGAAGGTCTCTACACCCCGGCGGGTGCTCCGAACGGCACGAACGACTACGCGGTCTACTACGAGCACGACCCGCTCGCGTGACGTGGTAGAGTCGTTTCACTGAACGAGAAGCACGCGGCCCTGGGCAATGGTGCCTGGGGCCGTTTGCTTTAGAGCCACCAGAACTCGGGGAGTTCGTCGGTGTGCGTTGAGGGCTCGCGGATCCGTGGGCGCTCCGGCTTGTAGTGGCGGGCCGCCACCTTCTCAGTCGAAGGCTGCGCCAGCGGGGCGGTACGGGGCGCTTCTGGAGCCTGGAAGAAGTCGTAGGTTGCCCGGTCCAGAAGGAGCCGTTCAGTCGTCGACAACCGCTCGATGGAGGTGCTCCCAGAACGGAGTCGCTCGAGCAGATCGTGCGTCTCTGCGCCGTACCTTTTTGGGTGCTGAGAGAAGTCCTCGATCAAAGGGGTCAGGTCCGACAGAAAGCCATCGAATATCCCCGTCAGCTTCCTCGGGACCGGCACCTGGGTCTCCTGCTGCACTAGCTCCTCCAGCGTTGGGAACTTCGGAAAGGTGACGGGTGAGAGCCGCTCGAGTGGTTTCAGGTACGGCAGCTCCATATCGCTCGAGAGTTTGCTCTGCGATGACTCTTTCGTATTCATCGAGGATCCTCGAATGCATGGCTAAAAGAAAGCGCGAGCAGATGGCACTCACGACACTCCACGTGCCCACGGTCCGCATGCCGCGCTTCTTGAGTTTGTGGTTGATGACGGCGACGTACATGTGCAGGAGGCGGTGCACCTCCGGGAACAAACGCAGTCGCCGTCCATCAAAAGTGTGTTTCCTCACATCCCTAGCGTAGCCCAAGTATCTCGTCGGGGTGCGATTCCATAAGCAGAACTTCCGCCACTTGGTGCTTGAAACGCCTGCCGCTCGCCACCGGCTTCCAGTAGAACCAGGCCCGTTCGACGCCGTCTGCCTCCCTGTCGGGCAGCACGTACATGTCGGGAGCACAGTTGCCGCTCACCGGGTTGTCCTTGGAGGTCAACCAATCACGCCGGTGAAGCATCGCTACGTGGTCGGCGATAGTGAGGCATTTGCTAAGGATTTCCTTCGTATGCGAGCCGGGGCGGAGCAAGGCCACGTCGAAGTACGGGAGAGCTCCATCGAGCTCCCTGCCCTCCTTCTGGACAGCTTCCCGTGCGTTCCAGGTCACGAAGTCCTTGGGGCAGTGCGCCACGAGCCCGAGCTTGGGCTTGATGGCCTTGAGCAGCGGAGCACATTCTGGGCGCACCTCGACTGCATGAAAACGGATGTTCTCCGGGCGGTCTTCGAGTGCTGCCTTTACCAGCTGCCCAGAGCCCGCCGTTGGTTCGAGCCATAGCCCGTTCGGCAGGTACACCTCTTCAAGGAAACGTCTCACTGCCCATATTGGGGTTGTATTTCCGTCTTTTTCCGACTCGTAGGTAGATTTCTTTGTCATAGACGCTCGCGTCGGTTCCATTCCACTACAGCGAACCCAAGTCGGTAGAGAAGAGTATTTTCCAAGGCTTCCCGAAAAATGCGATGTAGCGTCCGCTTCGGAAGGATGGGGATTTTGTGTGCGTACAAGATTGTAGCTTCGGCGTGCCGCGCTATTTCTTCGCGGGTACGTGGCTTCTTGAAGATACCTGCCCCGTGTTGCAGGAATACAATGGCGTCCTGCACCCTCAGCCCTTCGTGCGTTGGGAGCAAAGCTTCCAGCAAGAAGGCGTCGCGAAATTCATTCTCCAGTATGCAGCGCCCTATTCCATCCGGGTCGGGCATGCTGGCGTTCATAATGCGATTTTCAGAAGTATTTAGGTAATTCTTGATGTACTGAGGCAGGGCTTCGACCACTTTGCGCGCCTGCCGGGTGAGGGGACCAGCCACCGCGCTTGAGACAAGAAGTTCCCCGTCGTACGTGAACGTCATCGGCATTGCGTAGGGGAACACGCCCCTCGGAGTTTTGATGTACCCCAATGGCCGGTTCACCGAAGCCATCTGCGAAGGGGTACTCCCCCAAACGCGAAACCCTTGAGGCAAGTATTCATTGAAGCGGTCGTGTGTCGTGCGTGAAAAGTAGCCGTGATCCTCCAGTTCCATGTGCTCTGGAGAAAACGTTATGATTGTCTTTCTGAACAACGATAGGGTGTAGATCTCGACGACTTTGTCGCTCCTATCCCGTTCCCATTGCAGCGGCTCGTCCCACGTTTCCCGCTCCAGCCACGTTGCGTTCTTCAACCGTTTTTTGTACGGCAAGGCAGTTGCCGCGGCAGCTCCTCCACTCCTCTGCACATTCGCGGCGTGCTCATCCATGATCCGCTTGGCCTGGTTGTAGTTCATGCGCCTCTCAGAAAAAGAAAGGGCCACCTATGGGTGGCCCCGTGCAGAGTTCGTACTGCACCATCTTTCTTATGCCGAGGGCAGCTTCAGGTTTGCGCGCTCTACGAGGTCTAGCAGGATGATGTTGACCCAGCCGATGACATAACGTCCGGCCAACTTCCCCGTACTCTGGTCGAAGCCTCGGCGGACCTCACCAATGTGTTGCGTCTTGACCCCGCCCTGTCCTCCGTCAATGCTGTTCCACAGCTCCCACCCGTCGGCGGTATCGATGCTTTCGAGCATGAAGACGTGCTCCGAGCGCGGGTTGACCTGGTCGGAGATGTAGACGATGTCCCCTGGCTGTGGCCGGCGAGCTTTTTGCTTGCTCAGCAGGTACTCGGAGAAGACCCCTTCCCGGCGGGCACGCATGAACAGGTACTCGATGTTCTTTCCGGAGACCCAGCTGCGCGTCTGCGTGCCCGTGGCCGAGTAGATGTCGCGGTTCAGCACGGGTCCGCGGTAACCCATTCGCTCGAGCAGGAACATGGCGAACTCGCCACAGGTGCTGAAAAAGTCCCCACGGGCGGCAGCGATCTCGGCACGGCCTTGGCAGATCTCCTTGAACAGTGCGTCCCCAACCTTGGCCTTCTTGTACATGTGGGCCAGGCTCACGAGATATTCCCGTTGCGTGTCCTCGTCGTACTCGTCGAGGGCAACGGACTGCGTTTGGAGCTCGGTCATTTCGATGCGCTTGCTTCCGGCTATTCCGATGGGCATGGTGCCTCCCGTAGCAATTATGCCGTCCCCTAAGGAAGAAGGGCCGAAGGGGATGTCACCGCCCCAGGAGACACATGAAGCAGTACATCTACAATATGCGCGCAGAAGCTAGGGCCCCTGCGGGCGGGATGCTCACCGAGGTCTGGTTTTTCACCTACAAATGGGACGTGGACGGCGAGGCTTTCGTACCCTTTGAGCCAGGTGCCCTCAACGAAAGACCCCAGCCCGGGGACCTTTTGTGGTTCCGCATGGACCAGAGGATCCTCGGTTACGTGCCGGTACAAGAAGTGCGGGGAGACGATCTCAGTTGCTACACCGAAGTTTGCTACGACACCCGCGAAATACGTCGCGCAGAAAAGGCGGGGCTTTACTTCTATGACGACCAAGTCACCGTGTACGGGCCTGTTACGGAGGAGAAAGGCTTGCACATCCTGGGGAACCTTCGAGCAGCGATCGACGAACATTCTTCCACAATGAACTTGCCCACGGGTTGAACCTGGGCCAATACATGCAGTACAAGATTCTCGCCTGGACTGGCTCCCGCCTCATCCGGTATATGTAGCCGGGCCCACGCACAGGCAGTTTCGGAGAAAAGTACATGAGCAACTACACGAAATTCTCGCTGAAGACCTTCAAAGAAAAGCTGGAGGCAGGCGAGTACAAGGGCCTCACCGGGGCCAATCGCGCCATCGGCAAGACCAAGGAGCTCTCCGATAAGGAGAAGGAAAAGGCCAAGGCCATGGCTTTGGAGTTCTTCGGTGAAGACCGCGGCGCGGCGAAGCCGGCCAAGGCTGCGAAAGCCCCCAAGGCGGCAAAGAAAGCCGCGAAGAAGGCTGCGCCGAAGCTCGTGCGCGTCCCGCGCGCGCCGAAGGCGGCGAAGCCGACCGCAGCGAAGGCCGCTCCGGCCAAGCGCGGGAAGAAGGCCAAGAAGAGCACCGGGCGCCAGCCGCGCACGGCGCCGTCGGAGGCTGCCCCGGTTCAGACCAAAGTCAGAACTCCCTCGCATAACGGGGTGATCCAAACCCCCGCGGAGCCCGTGAGCGAAGCCGCTGGAGAGCAGCAGCGCGTCGTCATGTTTGGAGGAGTCATCGGGTCCATCGATCAGGCTCTTCGGTCGATGCAGTACGCAAAAGAGCTCCTGGGAAAAGGTGATGTGGGGCCGGCCACCGGCGTCGAGATGGACAAGTTCATCGGCGATGCGGTGGGCATGATGGCTCGTGCCGTCCAAGCCATGGACAGGACGGTCGTGTCCCCGCACCTTGGTACGCCGACGCGCCAGCCGTCCACGAAGGGACGCGCCAGTGTGCCGCCCGTCGAGGAGCCGTCCGAGGAGTCCGCCCCTGACGAAGAGGCCTTCGCAGAAGGCACCGTTCCCGTGCCACGCAACGGCCTCAAGGAGCTCACTCCCGAGGAGCAGGAGCAGCTCGAGCTCGCGCGCAGTACGCAGAACGTGGCCTTGGCGAAGGCGGGTCTCCGCGGCGTCCCCGAGCCGCCAGCGGACTAGTTCGCCTCCCAGAGCACACCGATAGACTCGGCGTTGTCGCGTATCGCAGGAGCGCCGAGCGTCTTCTGGTTGTCGAGGTCTCGGAGCTGGAGCCGCCAGGTTCTCGTTCCGAGCCTCGACTCGAAGATTGCGCGCACGCAGTCGCCGAGCTGTTCCACAACAAAGATTCCAAACGGGCGGCACTGCTCCGCTGCCGCCTGGATGAAGCGCCGTCGCGCCGCTTGGTCGTGCGGCAGCGAAGAGAAGATGACCCCCGAGAATTTCCCGCCCCCCAGTGTCGGTAGTGATTCCTCGGGCCACAGCAGAATGGTGGGCTCAACCTTCCCGTAGTCGCGTAGCAGGTTCGGGAGATCTACGATGGGATAATTGCAGCGGCGAATGAGCTCGTCGTGGATGAAGCGATCGCTCTTGCTGTACTCTGATTTCACGAAGTAACTATGCATCGAGAAGCACAGCAGCTGCAACGCGTTCGCCGCAGTTTGATTCAGTGGACGCCATGGATCAAGAAGGCGGTCCATGCCGAGGTGACGGTCAGCTCGATGAGGTCTCCAGGCAATACCTTCGACGTCACCGCCAAATGGCCGGAAGGGGAACACACCAAGGTGTTCGACCCCGCATGGGTCATCCGCATGGGGCGGGTAAGTTGCGCCAAGGAGTACGCGATGACGTTCGTGCGCGAAGTCCTTCAAAAGAGAGGTGTTCTGTGAGCGACCTGTTGCAGTTGAAGAAGTGCCCCGACTGCGGGTCGGAGAAGGTTCGCATCTCCTCGGGACCTGGTCGAAAGCTTGATTACCGTGGGGAGATTGGCTTGGACATCCCCGAAGCCTTGGCTTACCCCGTGTGCGACGACTGCGGTGCGGAATGGATGGACTGCACGATGATCCACATCTTGAGCGACGCGCTCGAGAAACAACGCATTGAGCGAAGGAACAAAGCAAAAATGATCATTGGAGTAACGGGTTTACACATCGATCCGGAGGGCAAGCGCGCTGCGATCGGCGCGGGCAAGGACTCGGTGGCCAACCGTCTCGTACAGAAACATGAGTTCACCCGCGTCGGGTTGGCCGATCCTTTGAAGCGCATCTGCCAAGAGGTGTTTGGGTTCACGGACGAGCAGCTGTGGGGCCCGAGTGAGATGCGCAACGCCCCCGATGAGCGCTACCTTTCGATGAAAGCAGGCGACCTAGGCTCTTCCTGCCGCGAAGGCGGCAACGTCCCGGTGCCCGAGAAAGACGAGTACCTGACGCCCAGGTTTGCGCTGCAGACGCTGGGCACCGAATGGGGGCGCCGCTGCTACTACAACATCTGGATCGACTACGGCATCCGCGTCGCCCAAAAGCTCGTCGAGGGCGGTTACCTTTACGACGAAAAGCATGGCCTTCGCACGGCAGCTTATGTGGCCACCAGCACCGAGTACACTGCGCCGATACGGGTGAGGCCGCACGTGGTGTTTTCGGATGTCCGCTTCTTCAATGAGTATGAAGCGCTACGAAAGGCGGGCGCCAAGATCGTCCGCGTGGTGCGTTGGTCCCCGGTGCTGTTCGCGGAGAGCGTGACGCAGCATTCGAGCGAGCAGCAGCTCACCCAATTGGAGAACGAAGAATTCGACTACGTGATCGATAATCTCGGCTCCTTGCACGACCTCGACCGTCACGTCGATCGCATGTTCGACATCTTCTCTGGCCGCATCCTTCCCTACGATGAAGACCAAAGCGACATCCCACCAGGTAAAAGGGCCCCTGCTATCGAAAAAGGAGGCTGAAGCTCAGGCTTGCGCCAACGACAGGAAGGCAAGAGATGACGGGCTTGTGCCCTCCGCGACCTTCCACGCCATTTTTGAGCAACTAGGTGTGCAGCAACGACGCAAGACGGGCATCGAATTCGTAGACATACGCAACAAGAACGGGGAGCTCCAGTGGCCTCGGAAATACAAGTGGAAGCTTGCCGACCGCTGCTGGGCTCCTAGAGATATTGTTGAGCTGAACCGCAAACTCGTAAGGCGCGGCGTAACCTTCACTGAACGCAAGGCGCTGCTTGTTGCAGTTGTCACAGGCAACACGGAAGAAGCACAAGCTATGGAGGCTGAGTTGATGTTTCGTAGACCAAAGATGGTTTCACGAGGTGTTCTTCGATGAGCTCCACGCTTCCTCGCGGTGCCCGACGCGCAGTAGGGTTTGGTAGCGCGTACGGTATTCCGAGGAATGACGTTGAGAAAAGCCGATACAATTCGGCCGTGTCTTCGGCAAAACGAGCTGCGGAGCGTGCCGAGGAAGAGGGGCTTCGTCGGTGTCACCGCCTTGAGTGTTTCCTGCGAGAAAGGGGTCTTTTATTTACCCGGCCCACGGCAGTGCTCGTCAAGGAAGACTCGGTTTACAAGCGTTCTACGAACAGGGCGTTCTTCACGTACGAGGAACCCTGGACGCT
>JACCDR012659246.1_pt1 | contig 14395 bp, 11 predicted proteins | sample 7446431 | NCBI WGS metagenome assembly JACCDR01 (sample SAMN15323443, study PRJNA562643) | freshwater metagenome | isolation source: river surface water | place: USA:Blue River Watershed | collected 2017-08-17 | reverse complement strand
TCATCCACACACTCGTGGCGAGATCCCATCATCAACGTCTTATGTGTTTTCGCAACAACTGATGTTAACGCTGCACTGAGTGTTTGTCCAGCATGTTCGAACGATTGAAGATGCTGCGAGAGTGCATAGTGATCATCTTCAACAAGTACTATCAGAAGAGCAATGTGTGGTTCCCACAACATATGACATTCAAATCACTAACTGGACCATCGCTCAAGTATACACTCTGCGCTAAGATAGAACATAGCGGTACGATGGAAGGTGGGCATTACTATATGCATGCACTGCGACAAGGTCAATGGTACTGTTTCAACGATACATCTGTGACACCAGGTGATCCGCAACCAACGATGAACACATACATGATCTGCTATCATCTCACCTCATAACACATGCTGTTGTGAGATGGACTTTATAGCATGTTACTGCTATAGCGTATCAGCAGTTCACATCACATTCATTTTGTCACTCACAACACTGACTATTCATCCGCTCATCTATCTCGCACGATATGTCGCATTGTGAGCTATGAGAGTTCTCTTGTTCACGCATGAGTTTATTATTTTCCATTTTAATAAAGTGTCACGCTATAGGTATATGGCTGTCGTAGGTGGAAAACAACCAACCGCAAGGTGCTTCACAGAGAAGAAGACTATCACTATCAAGGACCCTGAATACGTCATGAACAAGAATGGCAACGTTTCAGTGAAGGGCGTATGTCCTAACGATGGTACTAAAGTGCAACAGTTCGTATCAGTGAACGATCCCAACGTACCTGAAGCACTCAAACGCAAGGTCGCTGAGTTCAAGAAGAAACACGCTAAGTAAACTCACCCTGCGATCAGCTGAACGAGCCAGACGATGGTTATATGTTGATGATGTGTGATCACAGGTCAACAGTGAACAAGCTATGTCATGTGAACAGTGCGATGAGTCAATGCAAGTTGGCAGTGAACAAGCGTAGATGAGTCAACGCAGGTTGACAGTGAACGAGCGTTGACGAGTGAACGCAAGTTGATAGTGAACGGACAAAAACACATCATCGTTTTTTGTGAGCGCTCGTTAACTCATCACTCGTCAACTCACCACTCGTCGTTCGTCATGTGTGATAGCAAGTGATCAAAACGCGATATCTGAACTTCATCAGTCCGCTATGTTCGTATTCCAAACTAGTTTCTGTTGTTTGTAATAACGGGGTGCATCAACGTCAGGCATCTGCGTAGGATTAAACAACGGCACGTGTTGTGGTCGACCTCTAATTCCAACCCACGGAACGCTTGGATCGGCCTCTACACCCGTATCAACCATGAACGTTCTACCTGTTATGTTCTGTGTTTGGAATTCACCTATGCGATCTTTCACGTACTCCTTGTGGTTCTTCGCAACTTGTGGACTTACAGCATCTGCAGCAACATAGTCTTTAAAGTCCATGTTAGGACCTCCATAATCGAACTTAGCAAACGCTAGATCGTTATTCGTGCAATCATCACAACCAGTTGATGGAGCGCGGTTAGAGAAGTATGTCATACGTTCAACAGTTGAATCGCGCTCAGGTGCAAAACAAACCTCACAGCGACATCCAATAGCGTGTTCTGATACTCTAGCGAACCTACCAGCTGATCTACTCGTTGACATATTCTCAGCTCCACCTGCAGTCATCATACCGCTCGCTGCAGTCATTTTAGGATTAACGTACACACAGTAGATCAGAATGATGATTATCACTATCAATGCACCTTGGACATAATACATCTTCGGTTATATCTAGCGACACATATTCAGGGAAGTTATATTGTAAAATAATATATGATCAACGAAGCTCAGTTGAGCTGCTAACATACGATAGCTCATGTGGTGAATGATAACAAGAGTGTGGTTAGGTAGTTGTGTGTTGGTGAGATGATGAGTGTGATGGATGTGATGAGCATGATGAGTGTATTGGTGGCATAACGAGCGTGACGATGAGATCGCATTAGCTGTACGATGAACATGTTGACGATATGAGGAGTAGGTTGATGAATGTGTCAATGAGTATGAAGTGAGCGTGTTGTTGACAGTGAAGTGAGCGTGTTGATGAGTGTGTTGACAGTGAAGCGAGCGTTCACAAAAGAGAGCATGTAGATCAACATGATTCGATGAGAGCTCATCTGTACTTCTGCACTTCATGGAATACCTCTAGTTGATTCTTGAGTGTTACGACTAGAGCTCTATACGTCAACATTGCATTGTACAAGTCAGTAACTATATCAATGTCGCTATCAGAGATGATATCATCAAGATCGATTACCACATCATCAGCAGTATGTCTGTAACAGAGCACATGATCCTGAAACTGATTCATGAATCGATTCTGCACTTCTAACCCTGCCTGATAGCGTTGATGGATAACAGCGAGTACTGCACTTTTCTGTGACATGATGATGTTACGACTCACATTGATCACACTGTTAGCAGCGTTCATATTGTATAGTCGTCGCATGCGATCGATACCAATCGCTCCGACCATTCGGTGAAACACATCCACGTTCTTCGCAACATCATGTTTGGTCTTATCCAGCTCATCGATGACATCAGATGCTGACTTCCAATCGAACAATCGCAACATGTAGTACACACATGGCAAACGATGTTCTATTACCAACACATCATAGTACGCGTTACATACGTCTTTGTATCGTCGCTTGTATACTTGCCCTACGTCCTTGTTAAACTCATGATTCGAGATTCCATCCTTCATCTTAGTGAGAATGGTGTCTTGTATGTACTCGCTAGCGCATCTCACGCGATGTGCATCTTTGATTGTATACTCAGTGCCATCTGGATACTTATCAAGTGGTGGTGTGCAACGTTCCATGTATGTGAGGAACCTAGCGAAGATAGTCAATATACCTTTGTCCATGTAGTGATCAGTGTCTATCTCTAGCGGTTGCGCTGTCTTACGAGAAGCTAACACAACGCGAGTGTACTCTGCTCTACCACCCATGCGATGGGTTATCTTCTTACCAGTGAGATCGTAATGAGCCCACTCAGGTAGTTTAACTATGACTGTCTTGAACTTCTCACCAACGACGGGCGGTGCATATAAAGCGCGCTGTTCAAGTGTGAGATTTGGATCTTCACAGCGCTCTTTCATCCGCTGGACGAACTCTAGCACAGTTGTATTACCTGCTTTCCCAAACTTGGGCAGTTTATACATGAACGACTGTTCATACAAGCGTGGATCTTGTTCAGTTGATTTGTACTTGAACAACAGATCCGCTATGATCTCTTCTGGCGTTCGTTCGTTCTCAATCGAACGACACTCTTCTAGGAACTCGTATCCAAGGTCTTTAGCTATCTTAGTTCTACCCTGTTTGACCATCTCTAACCCGCGAATGAATGCATCTTCATCGAAGTTGATAGTCGCAGAGTGTGGCGTCATGAAGTACTTCTTCTTACCTGTGAAGTAACATGGCATACCTGTTTCTTCATATGCCATCACTAGGAACAGCGTACCTGTCATCATGACGAAGTGATCGCATATCTTAGTTGATAGTTGTCGCAGATCTATCATCGTGCGCTCAACCATAGCAGTCCAGTACTCTTTGCGAGCTTGGATACGTGCATGTTTATATGATCGCTCTTGATCAGTTGTTGGTAGCGCTACATTCTTCACGCCAGCGAACTTAGATGCGATATCCAGCATCGCTAGTTCGTATCGTTTGTCCATCTCAGCATAGATAGCTGGTGGACATATCAGATACAGTGAATCAGTGTCACCATACTGTATTTGATATCCTTGTTTGAGTACCAACCTTGCAGCTTCAGTTATCTGGTTCCTACCAGCTTCTGTAACTGATGCAGCGATCTCTAATCGATACATCGACGCAGTGTTGCTACCAGAGATACCGTATAAGGTGTTACTGAGTAACTTGACTGTGTTCTGCTTTCCATTGACGACCATGTATCTGAATCGGATGTCGTCGATGTGCAGTATCTCGGTTATACCGTTATCAGTGACCTTATACTCAGTGAGATTCGCGTGTTTCATCTTCTCAAGTATAGCGCCATACATCTGCCATCTTCGTTTGATAGGCCTACGTGCTTCTTTCAGCATGTATACAACTGCTGAGAACGCACCCATTCGTTCACCCGGTAGTGCATCGCGACCTAGTATAGGTTCATACGTAATGATCTTACTGTGCTTGTACTTAGCTAGTTGTTTTGCAACACTCTCTGGAAGTGATACTATGTTACGAGTCTCACCATTGATGAGTTCACACTCATAGTGAACATACTTCCACGGTTTGCATCGTTTGTTGCAGATATCACATACGTCATCAGCGTTCTTAACAGCGCGTGGTGATCCACTCTCATCAAGAGCGACGATCTCATACGTGACTACCTTCTTGTAACCGATAGTTATCTTCGTTACAGTTCCAGGAGTAACAGCTCCAGGAGTAACAGCACCTGATGTGCTAGTAGTGTTGTCACTAGCGACAACACCTGAGTGTCTGACCACCCATGCGGTGATCTTACCTGCTATCTTACCAGCGGTCCCTTCGATCTCATAGTCGAATGGACCTATCTGATACAACGAGTATCCTTCAGCGATCAGTTGATCAGCTTCTTCTTTCGTTGTGACCAGCATATCAGGACTAAGGTTGAATGCAGCCATCACACTAGGGTATAATGACTCGAAGTCTAACGCTGACACAGGTTTTTTATTGTTAAATCCCAGTACAGGTTCGAACACCTTAGCGCCAACGAAATGAGCTTTCTCATTGTTGGTTTTATCATTACCAGTCATCGAGAACGCAATGTCATGTTCGTAACAGTACTTAGCAACGCAGTTATGAACACGAATGCTATCTGCATTGTAGAACGATGTCCATATGTCAGTTGCTGTCATACTAGCTCGTTCCTTCGCATCAACGATCAGACCTCGCTTAACCATCAGCTGTTGTGGTTTGATACAATCAACAGTACTGTAGAAGACTACCTCACCTGTATCGCGCTCATTGCGTTCTCGCATACCGCATGCACAGCACTTGTTGATGATATCAGAGTGTGACTCACCATAGTTGATTATTCCATCAACCTCCGATAGCTCGACGTAGTCGATGATCTTAACTAGTGGTGTACATTGATGTTTACCATCAGCTTTCATACGCTTGCAATGACAGTTGGTATCACTACATAGGTTGAGTGATCGCTGATATATCGCAAACATGCGTTGATACGGCATATCTGCCTTCGATCCTAAGTTGTTCTGCGACAAGTAGTAGTTCAAGTTAGATAGACCTGATTCCTCCTTGATGTAGAGCTTGCGAAAGCAGTTACGAACATCAACATCAACACATCCTTCGAACATCATCACAGCAGCGGGATATATATCCCTCTCAGCATTCAGCTTCAATTTCAAGTTACGCTTCACATTCCACTGGAGTATGTTCTCAACTGATGGCACTTTGCTACCACGGAACATGCAAGTCATGTTACGATATAGCGCTGTGACTAAACCATACTGCTTGCATTTGTCGATGATGCGAGGATGATCGAAATCGCAAGTGTTGAATCCTTGAATGATATCCGGTCTCAACGCACCTAACACATACAAGTGTGACTGAAGTACTTCACATTCATTGGTACACTGTATGATAACAGTACCATGATCAGTCTCATCGGCAGCGAGGTTAGTTATCTTTGGTATCGCTTTGCCGATACATGCAGATACTGATATCGCGTAGTTGTTACTATGATATGGTACGAAGATACTGTTGATCATTGTAATGGTGTATTCGAGACCGTCACGGGGTACTTCCCCTGAAATACTAAATGTCTCTATATCGTACGATAACACCATGATAGGTTCCTTCTCTAGTGACTTACGATATGGACTTTGAGATCGTTCTTCAACGGTTGGTGTGACTATGTTCTCTAATCTCACAGTGATCGTAATCGAACTACCTATGAATGGTTGCTTATCAACAGTGTACTTCGTCGCGCAACACCAATCAGAAGAGCTAATCTTGCTCTGTCTAAATACTAGAAATGGGTATTTGTTAGTGCTGTCGTCAGATGCGATAACATAGAGAGGTCTCGTTGCATCGGGATGATTCATCTTATGTAGTCCGTTTGCTCGTTCCAATCGCAGTATCGCAGCTGTGCGTACTTGCATACTATCGAAGTGCACGCGAACGTAGTTAGCTTTGGTACGTCTGAAACCTAACAGATTGTACTGTTGCACTATCTCATCTCTTGAGGGTTCGCACTCATCGTCACTATATAAGATGGACGTCACGTTCTTAGCTAGTTGTGCTATCTCAGCTTTGCGTGTTGACGGATCAAGTGATACTGGATCAGGCAGGAGAACATCAAAGTAGATTGGTATGTTTGTAACGCGTACTACTATCTTGCGACCACATGGAGTAACACCATACAGATTGAGCACATAACCATTGAATGGCATACCCTTGTTTGACACAGGGATGAACCATAATGGTCGCTTGTTAGTAATATCATCATCAACCAACTTCACCAACTGTTGATCAGCGAAGAATGCTCTCGATGGTAACCATCCTAGGTTAGCGAACGGTACGATCGTTGTGATCTTATGATTGATGTGATAGCAGAGATGCTCCTCAGATGGATCGTTGAATTTGCAGTCCTTTGAGCAGTTGAAGCTTGTTGCTGTATTATCCATACTTATGTATACGTGTATACCCTCTCTAAAAGAGGATTCAACTTTCGACCCATCATCCATCAGCTCACGCTGGCTAATCATCATGCACATCGTACACATAGCTAGCTACATATCATATGAGTTATAACACAGCTAGTTGCACACGTAGGGAAAATTGAATCTCATGATCCTAGCGATCAACTCACAATGGGCAACATACATCCTGCTCCTGTTGATCATTACTCCGATATGCGATGTGATGGATTGGTATCTAACGATGGAGATGTTGAAGTGTGGATAGTCAGGGACAACGTCAACCACTATCGGGCAGCGAGAGTTGCCACGACAGATGGTTCTGCTCATTGGTCATTCATCAACTGTAGAGAAACCGATCCTCAGGATATACACTCACTAGAAGAATCGAGAATGCCGTTCATCACCAAGAACACATAAGCCGACTATCGTGTTTTTGTATACCATCACGTGAGTTGAATCAGCGATAGTAAAGTGAGCATGAACGAACAACAGTGAAGTGAGCACATAGAGAAAGTTGAATCTCGAGATACAAGTGATCATATACAACGATGGGTTCAGCCATGAGTACAATCGCAAGTACACTCGTGAGTACGATTGCACATATGACCACCACGGTGTTGCGACCTATAGATGTGATCTTAGGTTTAGTAGTATGGCTCACAATCGATCGAGCATATCACATGATATGCCCACCTGTTGCATCTTGCCATTGCAGACTCAGAACAGTTGACAACATCGAATACTGGATAATCATAGTCAACAACATCAAGTACGCTGCTGAGAGATATCACAAACCTGACAGATATACGTACTGGATATCTCATACTGATCATCGAGTACCCAATGCATTCATATCTAGCGATGACTACCACGACTTTCTCGAAGAATCCAGAACGGCCTATCTTGAGAGGATCGGTGTATATCAATAATGGACACTTGCGTTTTGTAACACACGTGCATCTCACTCATACATATGTATCTCACCCATACACATACAGCTCGCTCGTACACATGTATCTCGCGTACAAAAGACGAACATCACGTTCAGCATAGCAGATACTCGATCAACTGCTCATGTGTCAGCGATTGCACTTTGCTATCATTGTATTCATGCATGTGATTTGCAGCATATGCGAACAATATGAATCTATCGAAGCGAGTTAGCTTCATGATGTTATCTATGCCGACCTTGTGAATCAACACACGACGATCTATCGCGCGATAGCCATTCATATCAATATCGATCAAACAGTACTTGCTGATCATATCACCGTCCCCATAACAAGATACTCGCACGTTCTGATATAGCGACTTACAAGCAGCTGTCTTATAGATCTTAGTCAACGTATGCAATCCAACAGACAAGTCCCATAAGATCAACTGAGAGCAACAGTTGATGGTGATAGGGTTAGCGTCAAAGTCGTCAACTCTTGTAACGAGCACGCCACCTTGATGTGTGAACTCGTTGTATGTGTTGCGTTGCAATGGTTTGCTCTGAAACAACTTCACTCCATGTATCGATGATAGCTTATGCGGATTGCGCGTAACAAGTACAGTATGGATAGTATCACAACTACTCAACACTGATTCCAATGATCCAAACTCACTCGAGATATCAATGGTGATGTTACGTGGCGTAAGTTGCACATTCGTCGATTGAGTGGCACTGTGGTGGTTAGTGCTGTTATGTTGATTGACACCGCTGTGTTGATTGATACTGTTGGGTCGGTTGCTATGTTGATCATTACTGTTGTGTTGGCTAACACCATTGTGTTGATTGCTGCTATTGATATTGCTGCTGTTGATGTTGTTGTGTCGAGCGCGTTGATTGATACTGTAACATCTGTTGCGATGCTTGATGATCGATACAGTTGTTGGCAATGTTACCATGAGATGCGATTGAAGATCGCTATCAACATATGTATCGTCGTATATGATCATCTTCAGGTCTTCCTTGAGGAACGTTCGCTGATCAGCAACAGAGATACCATATCCGCCTTTGTATAGTAGCTTGTGCAACACATCTCTGATATCATCAAGTATGATGACTACTCCTTCTCCGCTACCAAGGTAAGCTAATGACAACCTACCTACCCTCCATAGATGAGATTCGACCTGAGACGTGTTTATCAAGATGTGTCGTTTGCCGATTCTGTTTGTGAGTTGACGAGGGAAGTACTTACCTATGAGCGATCGCCATTGTGCCATGTTGTCTTTCGATGTGACGATGATACTCGCGTGATCATCAACACATGCGCGTTGAGCTAGATACAACATCGCGAGTCTATCGTTAGCTGGTTCAGGTGATGTATGTTCTATCAGATCAGGATTGCTCATCATTGATGAACTAGCGATCGTCGCTGTGATCGCATCTAGCATGTGTTGTTGTCGCAACGAGAAGTACGTTGGCCCATACTTCATACACAGCTTGCGTAGCGAGGTTAGTATCTCACTTCCATATTTGCAGGTAAGGCCGATCGATCGCACGGTGGGCCAATCTGAATGGTCAAATAGAACAGTGAAGAGGTCTATGTTGAATATCAACATCATCTTTAACAGAGTGCGCTATAGTTGTTGAGCTGTGAATTCAATTTTAACGAGGACCAAGCTACGATGATAGCGGGTAGATGATCTACGATATACTGAGAGTCGATTGGGGCTGCAGGGTGCGATGGTTCTCACGTATCGCGATTATGCACATTAGTCTTGAGTTCATACCATCTCTAGGTTGGATGTATCTAATATCGCGCATGCTGGTGATGTTCGTGTCAGTGTGGTTATCATGTTGTGCATCCATATGCATAGTGACTCTCTTAGATCGCCCAGTGAGCGATACATTCGTACGCATCGGTAAGCTGTACATGATACTCTGCTGTTCAAGCTACATAGGTTGCAGAGTGTGGTTATCCTCAAACGACCTCGTGTAGTAAGTCAATGTAGCCTGACATTGCTAGTAAGAGAGTGAACATACGGATGTGCGAGTGAGTGAGTGAGCATGTAGATGTGCGAGCGAGTGAGCATGTAGGTGAACGAGCTAGCGAATGCAAAGTTGAATATGATCGCAGCAGAGTATAATGGAGCTCGTGTTCAAGCAGTATGTGTTGAGTGGATTGAAGTTAGCGCTATCAACTGGAACTGTGATGTGGTTGAATGCCTGCGTCTTCGATGATTGTTGTGATCTTTGCGCTGGGCGAGAGCCAGCGTTGTCCCGTGATAGTTACTTCTGCAGAAAGTGCGAACAGCAGTTATCATCTCAACTCGCCAAATGGAAATGGATCATACTGTGTGTTAACTTGATCTCAGCAAACTCTCATGTGAAGGTAGCGTCGCCTTCTTTACGACAACACGATCGAGTTACTATGATCTGCGATTATTGCCGTATCTTCATACCACCGATGTTCAGCACATATCACTTTGATGTGGGTGTTGTATATGGTTGCAACCACATGATAACATGTATGCATTGTATGTATGTTCTCCGCAAACGACGTTATCCGCACATCAAGTGTCTACTCATACAACACGCGACACTTATGTACTCATTACCAGATATAGCGATGAACATCATCAGCTGGTTCGTAGAAGTGTGTTTGATATGGCGATACGAGTAATCGACGATATCCTCGTTTTGTACCAATGGCACGATGCGATGATAGTTCTGTTGAGCTCGCAGATGTTGTGAGTGAGCATACAGACGAGTGAGATGGTAAGTAAGCACTAGTGAGTAAGTGGGTAAACGAGCGAGTGAGCATGTAGATGTGCGAGCTAACGGACGAACGTTAGCGAGCGAATGTAAAGTTGAATATGATCGCAGCAGAGTATAATGGAGATAGTGTTTAAACGCTACGTGCTAGATAGGTTGAGTTTTGCATTGACAACAAGATCGTCAGTATGGATTAACGTGTGCACATATAAGATATCGTGCGATCTCTGCAATACAACAGTGCGAGCAACTAGCTTCGGGTTCTTCTGCAAGGAGTGCGAATCACAGTTGTTCCCACGATGCAACAAATGGATAGCGATCATCCGATGTGTGAACTTGATCGCGATAGACTTTGGACCAGCTCGTTTACAAGCACCACCGCAGTATGCTGAACTTACAACTTGTGATTACTGTCGCAGAGTAGTGCAACCAACACAAGATACTTATCTGTTCAATGTGGGTTTGGTGTACGATCAACCTTCAACAGTTACATGTGCGCATTGTGCGAACATGTTATGCGCTCGTCGCAAACCACATATCAAGTATCTACTCATACAACATCTGTATATGTTGCCAGAGATCATAACTGCTATCATTGATTGGCTAGTCGAAGTGTACCTGAGGTGGCAGTGACATGGCAGTGAGATGGTAGTAATGTGTAGTTTCGTTTTGTATCTGATCATCGCAACTGATCATCGTTGCGTTCATGAATACAGAATGAATGCAGATTGTCATCGTCGATAGTCGTCGATGTTGAGATTGTAAAGTTGAATCCGAGCGATCCAACTGTAATGGAGCTTACACTCAAGAACATAATACTGCATCGTAGCAAACACTCGCTACGCAATGGATGGTTCATATTGCTAGATGAATCCAATCTCTTCACTCCGTGCGACACATGCAAAGTGCGTAGTGGGTTATGTGCAGTAGGTACATCTGTTGTAAGACTACCGATTTACATATGCGATCACTGCGACAAAGCACTAGCACCATACTGGTTGAAGTACATGTCGATCATCTTCTGCATCAACATCTTAGCGATCGATGCTGTTGGTGGAACTGACATGGATGGCAACATATACGACAACACGAACGCTGATATGGATGTTGATGTCGATGCCAACATCAGCAACGACGCAACCTATCATAAGGTCACATGGTGTTACAGTTGCACTCTTAAACATCATCCAGCAAGTACCGCTGATCAGCCATACTACAGAACAAGAATGTGTTGTTGGGATGACACTGTGATATGTACATCTTGCAAATCACAGATAGCTAAACAGCGACGTGCACATGTCAAGCGACTACTCATACAACAGTTCGCACTGCTACCAGAGATCAACATACTCATACTACAAGTGTATGTAGAGTTGTGCTTGGTGTGGGCATAGTTGATTTTGTGAGAGTGAACTCAAGTAGAGTGGATGCGAACATACAAAAGCGCAGATGATGGAGGATCACAGTCCAGCTAATCGTTTACCCAGATCAGTGAGCTCTGGCATAGCAGGATATGTCATCTCTGGTAGTTGTTTACCATATGTGCGTGGTGATACAGGGAATAGATGTATAACAGTTGGATGGTGAGTGGTCATTCTCTTCTCGTTGTATGCTTTCTGCTTCTTACGCAGTTGAGCTGATGTTATTAGCGATCGTGGTAGCATACACACATATACAACACATCGCATCTTGGGATTCGTTCTACCATGCATGCTTTCTTGCCCACAGTGTATCGTGCGACTATCCCATAGTACGATTGATCCAGCTGGACATAGTATGCGATTCAGCGTACATCCGAGATCATTGTACTTCTGTATCTCAATGTCGTTGAGTTTGTACCAATCACTCTTGTCGGTGATGTTGAAGTGCTTCGCGATCGTCGCGTGATGAAGATGACTACCTTCTAACACAGCTAACGTTGCATCACCAGCTTCTACATCAAGTGCAGTTATCCACGATTGCACACACTCGAAGCTATTGCGAGTGTAACTCTGATCAGTGTGTAACCATAGATTGTTGAACCCTCCTCTGTTCGTCACTTCAGGTTGAAGATGTAAGCTAGCTCCATCAAATGAACTCAATAGGTCATTTGCATTCACGTTCCACAGAGTAGCGAACACTTCAGCTACTTTGGGATGCTGACGAACGTTCCAACATAGCTCACTATGACCAATACCATGATGTTGTATCAACATGGAATGTAGCGCACATAGGTTAGAGAACTCTCGCCATGTTGACTTATCATTGCGGTTGATCGGTGTAGTCCATTTCGATGATACGGTCTCGAGATAGTTCCACGCATCATTGATCATGCGATCGTACTCTGCGTGAGTCAACACACCAGGTATGACAGCCACACCATACTTAGCAAGTGCGGTCTTCATATCAGCGAGCGTAGTGATGTACTTGTTAGTATACGTATTGAAGCTGTTGTTGATAGGTTGTTCCATATGGTTGAATTGTATACTGCTGATAACAGTAGATTCAACTTTCTATTAGACAAGCAACAGCTGATATCAAAAGAGATCGCTGATCACATGCGCAATGGTATCATCGAATCATCGCAATCTCAACAAACGCGCTTTGGTTGATGTTCGTTACATCTAACTGATGCCGTCTCTAAATGACTATAGTTAGAGTGGTGTCAGTATGAGTGTGTGAGTGTACGAACATGTGAGCACGCAAGCACACGAGTACGTGAATACAAAAGATAGATCGCCACTATATGTATGACTTATAGCAACTTGAGTTCCGCATAGCGATCCATCGTCAGTGTTCGTTCTTTTGTATCAGAGTAGTGACGCTCACTGTCGATAGGATGTGCGAACAAGAGGAATCTATCCATCTTAGTCAATCGCATGATAGCATCTGTGCCGAGATGTTCTATCAGCTGTTGTAGTTGCGATGCATCATAACCTGCGAAATCGATATTCATCAAACATGCTCTGCCGAACATGTTGCATGATCGCATGTAGCATACCACAGAGATCTTGCTATATAATGCTGAGCTACGAGAGATACGCCCGAACAGTTGATGCATGCCGAACATACTGACCATCGTTTGTCCAATGTATATAATCAACTGATCGCAGTGGTTGAGATTGTAACCTTCAATCACACTTCGCATGTTAACTATGAACACACCGCCGCTAACTATGAACTGCCTGTACACTGACTTCTTGAATTGATCGCAGTGATGTATGGTTAGCCCATCAACAGCGATCGCCTCGTTGTGCATATCAGGTACGATCACGATAGTGTGTTTGTAAGGACCACCTGCATGTTTGATAACCGCATCTCGCAGAGTAATGTCGCTGATGTGTATCGATAACTCAGTTTCTGGTTTCATGACAGCAGCGATGCAGTCAACGTGTATGTTGTCACCACGTAACTTCGTTGCGCCCATTTTGATCACAGGCAATCGTAACTTGTGCATGTTGAACTTCGAATCTGACTTATGCATTTCATCACAGACGATCAACTTCAGATGCTCTTGTAGTTGTTGTAGATTAGCATTGTTATCGAGTAGATGTGTGATGAACTTATGAAGGTTCCATACGATGACTGTGACGTTGTTGATGTTCTTCAAGTTAGTCATAGTGAAGTACTTCTCAAGTGATGGCGACATGGTGAGTATAGATCGATTGGCTATTCGCTTGGTTGTTTGCTGTGGGAAGCATTCGGTTGTGGTCATCTTCCATTGCTCGAGAATGGTCTTAGGTATGACGATGATACTGATACCACCGTCTTTACATTCCTGTTGGGCTAGATACAGTGCGACGAGTGATTTCCCGAATGATACGTGAGCTTTGAATCTGATCACGCAGTCATCAGCATTTGTAACGAGACCGTTAGCTATGTCGTCACGTTTGTTAGCGATAGCAAGTGTTAGCTCCTTGATAGCTTTCACTTGTCGTTCATACAGATAGGTTGTACCATATCGCTGATATCGCTTGTACAAATCATGCAACACCTGTGCTCCCCACTTACAT
>JACCDR010248944.1_pt1 | contig 14395 bp, 25 predicted proteins | sample 7446431 | NCBI WGS metagenome assembly JACCDR01 (sample SAMN15323443, study PRJNA562643) | freshwater metagenome | isolation source: river surface water | place: USA:Blue River Watershed | collected 2017-08-17 | reverse complement strand
CACCATTGCTGATGGCTACTGGATGCAAGGCCGTCTGACGGATGAAGCTAATGCTGTCAGACAGTATCGTGAAAGGCAGTCTCAGGCTGGGAAGGCTAGTGCATTGAAAAGAAAGGGAAGGCACGAAACCACGGTTAAATCTGGTTGCAACCAAACGTCAACTCCCTACTCCTACTCCAATCCCAATATAGAAGAACCTAAAGGTTCTTGTGCATCTGACGACGCACCTTCCCTCAAGCCCGATCATATTTTTGAGAAATGGAACCAGCTAGCGGAGCGCCTCGGAAAGCCCAAGGTTCGCGACCTTACGCCAGAGAGGCGTGCCTTGCTCAAAGCCCGCATAGCCCAATACCCTTTGCAGGACTTTGCCGCAGTCTTTGCGGCTATCGAGAACAGCGCGTTTTTGCGCGGGGAAACTGGTTGGCGGGGGTGCAACTTCAATTGGGTTTTTAAGCGCGGCAATTTTCAGAAAATCTTGGAAGGAAATTACAATGACTAATCCGTTGGACAGCGTCCAAGCCGCCCGCCCTGTAAACCGTGGCTTTGCTGACATGAAAATTGGCGAGACGCGCACCCACATGCTGCCCCGCGCTTTTGACGAAAAGGGCAAGCCTGACCCAGCTTCGTATGAGGCTTTCACTCTGACCCGCACCACCCGTCCGTTCATTTGTGATTGGGTCGATTGCGTCTCGAATGAAGTCCTTGACAGAAAGGGACGCAAGGATGTGCGCTGGTGGGTTGATGAACAGGGCGAGGCGCATTTGCTGCCGATCCGCGAATACAAGCGAAGGGTTAAGCTGTGAGGCGCAAACACCCGATACCCGCGCCGGGGTTTGTGAAGGTAACCGGCAAGTGCAAACCCCCTGCCAGTATGGGAGATAGCCTGTATGTGCAGATACGTGCGGGCTACGTCAGCGAAACGCCTTGGGATGTATCGACGACCCGCTGGATATGGGATTGGAACGAGGACGGCACAGCAAACGAGCATCCCGGCGATGTGGTGGCGGTTCGCGGGCTATCAGAGAGCGCATAGAGCGAAGGGGCGAGATAATTCGCACAATGTCGAATAATTAGCTTGCGGACGCGTATCGGATGGGGTATGTGGGGTTATCAGCAGGAGAGACTAGATGAACGCTCAAATCAACATTGCAGATGCTAGGGAATTTGCCGCACAGTTTGGCGAAGTTGTTTTCGCCGATGGCACCAACGAGCGTGTGGATGTGCTGGTTCTCACTGAGCGTGGTGAGGTTATCGTTAGCGTTGTCCGCGATGCTCAAGGTAACCTTGCTGGGGATGTCGCGTAATGGCTAGCCTAACGATCAAGCGCGCTGCCAAGTATGGTATGTGGGGGATTGTCGCTTTCGACACTGACGGGCGGCAATGGCTTTTGAAGCGCACATTCAAAACTGATAGCCCGGACTTGGGGAAAACGCTTTGCCGTATTCGTGAGAAGCTTGAAATTGACTTGCGTTATTGGAAGCCAGGTTCTGCGAGCGCAAAGCGGTTTTTGCAGGAGCGCGCCGCATGATCGACTGGCAATCCCACATGACGCTGCAAGAGGCGGATGATGTGGCCCATCACCGCACATCTGCCGAGGAATATCAGGCAAAGGCCAAGCGGCATTACGCACATATCCGCGCAATCCGGCAGCGGTGTTTGATGCGCGCCCGCAGGGCAAAAGGAGACACGCAATGAGCACCCGCATCTACGCCCGCACTAACACCGTCCCCGAGGGATGCGATTACATCACGCCGGGGAAGGCTTACGAAGTCGTTGATGATCGAAACAGCGACTTAGCTTTCGATATTATTGATGATGCGCTCGACCGGATTGTTTGTTGCTAGGAACAATGCCCTCACCTTGACAACCGTTACGACTGGGAACGCATCGAACTCCCCGACGAAGCCCCGCCTTCCCACTGGTCGCAACTCACCATCGCAGAGATCGAAGCCGACATCGCAGCCGCTGAAGTCGCGCTCAAGGCTAAGAGGGAGAGTGAGGGTGCTTGAGTTTCTGCGCTCATTGAAAGCCGCTTGGCGCGAGCGTCAAAGGGTGAAGCAAGTGCATCGTGAAGTGGTGGCTGAAGCCAAGTGCGAAATCACGTCCTAGCCCGCCCACAGATGCCCAAGGATTGAACGAAAGCCCTGTTAGGGTATCGCGCCAGCCAAAGACACGCCCACGCAATCCTGAGGCCCCCTAGCGGAGCAGAAAGTTTTTTGCAGGCGGATGCATTTTCCGCTTGTGCTGCGGGGCCAATGGCCCTATCAGGGGTTCAACAGCAACGGGGCAATGCCCCACGTGACAACGGAGAATGACAATGTTTCACTATCGCGCTTGGGTCGAAGGGAAGAACGTCGATATCGCAACGTTCACTGCCGACGGTCGCTATGTCACACCCAACACGCTCGCTGGCGACATGATTGATTGCGTGGGCGGCAAGTGGAACCGCTTGAAGCAGGTATACAAGCTTTCGCTTGGCCAATATCGCCTCATGTGCGATCTGATCGACGCGGGCTATTTTCCGCTTCCCAACCCGAACCGCGATTATGCAGCTGAACTTGATCGTTTCTATCATCCCGAGACCGGTGAGGAACTGAGCCGCACTGAAGCCCGCGCCAAGTTTGCGCCCGCCAAGCGTTGCAGCAAAACTCTGGAGTTGGCGCTGTGACCTCTGAAACCATCAGCTACCAAGGCCACTTCACCGCCCACCGCGTCCGCAAGAGCCGCTGGGATGAAAGCAAGGGCTATGAATGGGCCGTAGCGTTCGAGCCTAATGGCATCTGGAAGTCGCGCGCTTGCCGCATCGGAGAGGAAACCGGCATCCGTTACGCCAGTCATCGCAAAGGCTATCGAGCAAGCGACCGCGCAATGAAGCCGTTCCTTGAAGAATTTGAGAAAATTGCCGCTTGACTAGGGCCATGTGCCCGCATACAAGAGGGCATCAACCGGGGCGATGCCTCACCAGATAAGGGAAAATCAGGATGGATAAGGCTTTTGACGCAGGTTATGAAATCGGCCTTGCCTCAGCCGCTGCGATTGACGGCTATGTCGCAGGCCGCCCCAATGTCCCTGCTTCGCCTTTCAAGTCCGCCAAGCTTCGCAACGCGTTCCATTATGGTTTCGCTCACGCCTTTCAGGCCGTGATGGCCGAGCGTCGCCCCTCGTGACCCCCACCACATTCAAAGCCATTCGCCAGCGGGCCGGACTAACACAGTCTGGCCTTGCTGCTATGTTGCGCATCGCTGACATTCGCACTATCAGGCGTTGGGAAACTGGAGAGCGTGAGATCAGCGGCCCTGTCTCAATTCTCATGGAATTGCTGGATGCGGGAAAGTGGCGCGGTTAGGCTTGCATCACAACACCGTTATGGGGTAAATGAGCGGGCAAGCCTTTTCCTCTGAAAGCAGCGAAAATGCCTAAGGGCAATCCAAACCCGAATACATCCGGCCTAAAGCCTTTCCCCAAGGGCAAGAGTGGCAATCCCGGCGGCAAGACTGCCGAACAAGTGGCTATTGAGCGCCGCAATGCTGACACGGCCATGCGCATTCGGGAAAAGCTACTTGCTGCTGCTGAGCGAAAGCTTGCAGCGATTGGCGATGATGACGCGGCTCTTGAGTTGATCGAAGCGGCTATGCTTAAGCTAATCAAGGACGCTGAGGATCGAGGGCTTGGCGCGCCTACGCAGCCTCTTCAGCACACGGGCGCGGATGGTGGCCCTGTCAAGTTTGCCAAGGCCGAGGAATTGACTGACGAACAACTGGCGGCAATCGCAGCGGGCCAAGCGTGATACACCAGCGTGAGGCCGCACATGAATTGTTGCGCCGTCGCAAGGCCCGCGAAGGGCTGGTTGACTATGCGAAATACATTGACGTTCCCGGCGCACCGCTAACGGACGATCCGGACGCGGAAGAGTTCGCGCCAGTCGAAACACAGATCGCAGCGCACCATGAGATTATCTTGAACGCGACCCAAAGGTGTATTGAGCGGCATTCAGGGCGGACAATGCTGTTTCTGCCGCCGGGTTCGGCAAAATCCACTTACGCCACCGTTGTTGCCCCGACATGGGCAATGGGCAAAACGCCAGAGTTCAAGGTTATCGGGGCGAGCTACGGTTCCGACCTCGCCCGCAAGTTCGGGCGGCGGATGCGCTCCATTGTCAGGCAGCGCAAGTTTGAGGCGCTTTTCTCCACTTGCCTTAGCTCGGAAAGCAGCGCCGCGAATGAGTGGGCCTTGGAGAATGGTTCCGAATACATGGGCGGCGGTATCCTCTCAGGGATTACCGGGAACCGTGCTGACTTCGTGCCGATTGATGATCCCATCAAGGGACGGCAAGAGGCGGACAGCGAGGTGACGCGCAAGCGCACCATTGAGGCATATCAAGACGACATTCTGACCCGCTTAAAGCCGGGTGGCTCCATCATGATTACGCAAACCCGCTGGCACGAAGGGGATTTGGCGGGTTCGTTGTTGCCTGAAGGATGGAACGGCGAGAGCGGCATGATCGAATGCACTGATGGGGAGGTGTGGGAAGTCATCTGCATCCCCGCGCAATGCACCAGCTTGAACGATCCGCTGGGCCGCAAAATTGGGGAATACATCTGGCCTGAGTGGTTTGACGAACACCACTGGCAGAAATTCAAGCGCGTCCCTCGCACATGGTCTGCTTTGTTTCAGCAGCAGCCCCAGCCCGATGAAGGCACGTTCTTTCAGCGCGGGTGGTTCAAGACGTGGGAAGCCCTGCCCGCCCTGCGATACTACGGCACCAGCGACTACGCTGTTACTGACGGCGGCGGGGATTACACCGTGCATCGCATTTGGGGCGTGGATACGTCAGGCGCTATCTACCGCGTGGACGGCTGGCGCGGGCAGACGACAAGCGACGTATGGATCGAACGCAAGTTAGACCTGATCGCGCAATACAAGCCGCTGGCGTGGTTTGGCGAAGGCGGCGTGATCCAGAAGGCAATCGAGCCTATGCTTTTGCGCAGGATGGGTGAGCGCAAGGTGTTCTGCCGCTTGGAGTGGTTGCCTAGTGTATCGGACAAGCCGACGCGGGCTAGAAGCTTTCAAGCGATGGCGGCAAGCGGGCGGGTTTACTTTGAGACGGGTGCGGACATTAGCGAGTTTCTAGTATTCCCGGCTGGCAAGCATGACGATGATGTTGACACCGCGTCTTTAATCGGGCGGGCTATTGACCAAGCGCACCCTGCTATTGTATCGGTCGTCTCAAATCATCAGGGTTGGGACGGCCCGCACCGTCCTTCGTGGCGTAAGCAAAGGGAAGACGGGTCATGGAAGACAGCATGAAGCCTTCTCCGGTTAAACCCCTTATTGTTCGCGCCTTTGATTGGGATGCGTTTGATGCTTACGTGAGTGCGGCCAATTTGGAAGTGGTGAGGCCGCGCAATGGATAACGCTGTTATCGCCACACCCGATTTGGAGCGTTACAAGCGTTATTTCGAGGATGCGCGGGATGCTAACGACCGCCAGCGTTCCGAGGCGCTGATTGACCGCGACTATTTCGACGGCTTTCAGTGGACGGAAGAAGAGCGCCGCATCCTAGAGGCGCGCAAGCAGCCCCCGCTTTATTTTAACGAAGTGAAGGTCGCCATTCGCGGCCTTATCGGCGTTTGGGAGCAAGGCGAAACCGACCCGCGCGCTTGGCCCCGTAATCCGCAGGACGAACAGGCGGCGGACATTGCGACAAAGACGTTGCGGTTCATTAAAGATCAAACGGATTGGGCGGATACGCGCACGTATTGCGCGCTGAATTACTTTGTTGAGGGCACGACTGCGGTTGTTGTTGGTGTGGACGCAAAGGGCCGTCCGACTGTTGAGCAAATCAAGTATGAGGAATTCTTCCACGATCCGCGCTCGCGCTATCTCGATTTTCGGGATGCGCGTTACATGGGGATTGGCAAGTGGATGTTTGCCGAGGATGTAGCGGCGATGTATCCCGACCAGCGCGAGCAACTGCTTTCTGCGTTGGACAGCGGGATTACGCTGGGTGTAGCGGGCGATACGTTTGAAGATCGCCCGTCTGGCGAATATCTCTCTACCGATTGGATTGATGGCAAGCTGCGGCGTGTGTTCGTGGCTGAGATGTATCACCGCGAAGGTGGTGAGTGGATGCGCTGCGTCTTTTGGGGGCGCGGGCTGCTAGAGGCGGGCGTCTCGCCGTATCTGGACGGCGACGGCAAGCCTGCTTGTGCCATCAAGGCGCGTTCGTGCTACATCGACCGCGACAATCGCCGTTATGGTGAAGTGCGCGACCTTCGCAGCCCGCAGGACGCGGTGAACAAGCGCGAGAGCAAGCTTTTGCACCTTGTCAACAATCGGCAGGTGAAGGCAACCGACCCTGTTCTAGCGCAAATGACCAGCGCCGAGGTTGCGCGGCAAGAGGCGGCTCGCCCTGATGGTGCTATCCCTGTCGGTTGGGACATTGTGACCACTGGCGATATGGCGACGGGGCAAGCATTGCTTTTGGATAGCGCCCGCAATTTCATCCAACGCATTGGGCAAAACCCCGGTGTGCTGGCGGCGCAATCGGCATCGGCAAGCGGGCGTGCGCAGATCGCGCGGCAACAGGCTGGCATGACAGATAGCGCCATGACCCTTAACGGGTTGCGCAAGTTCGAGTTGACCGTGTTTCAGGCGTGTTGGGAGCGTGCGCGGCAATTCTGGAAGCTGCCGGATTGGATTAGGGTTACTGATGATGAACAAGCCCCGCAGTTCATCGGGATTAACCAGCCTATCCCCGGCCCGCCGCAGGTGGTGATGAACCCCGAAACGCAAATGCCGCAGATCATGCCGACTGTGTTGGGGTATCAGAACGCTTTGGCTGAGATGGACGTGGATATTACGATTGAGGCTGTTCCGAATACTGCCACATTGGCAATGGAGCAATTCGAGACGTTGGCAAGTCTGGCGCAGGCTGGCGTTCCCATCCCGCCGCAAGCGCTGATTGTTGCATCCTCGCTGCCTGAAAAGCAGAAGCTTATGGAGATGATGCAGCCGCAGGAAAACCCGATGGCGCAAGTGCAGCAGCAGATCGCGATGCGCGGCGCGGTTGCCGAGGTTGCGAAGTCCGAGGCCGAAGTGGAGAACACACAAGCCGATACGCAGTTGAAGCTTGCCAAGGCTGGAGAGGCTTCAGCCGGAACACAGATCACGGCGCTTGAAACGGGCGCTAGGATGGCCGCCGCCGGGTTGTAACGGGCGAAACGCTTTCCTTGAGCGCATCAAGGGCCTGCCGCCGAGGTTCGGGCGTGTCGCGATACCAGCGTAAAGGGTAAGGATTGACATGACTGACGAAGACATTTTTGGCGAAGCCCCGATTGCAGAAGATCAGGCAACGGTAGCACCGGAAGCGGTGGAACCTGCCCCTGTTGCGGAGCCTGTGGCGGAAGAACCCGCTGCACTTCCGCCTGTCGCGCCTGAGCCTGCCAAGCCTGAGCCGGGATTTGTCCCGCTGGCGGCTTTGCTGGACGAGCGCGACCGCAAGAAGCAGTTGGAAGCGGAGCTTGCCCGTTATCAGGCGCAGCAAGCCCCGGCAGAGCCACTTGACGTTTATGACCCTGAGCAGATGGCCGCATGGCAGCAGCAGCAGGTGATTAGCGCCAAGCTTGATGTTTCGGAAGACGTGACCCGCGACAAGTTCGGAGACGAGCTTGTTGACAAGGCCCGTGATTGGGCATTGCAGCGGTTTGCGGCTAATCCGGCCTATCAGGCGGAAGTCTTGAGCCAGCGCAATCCGTGGAAGTATGTTGTTGAGCAATTCCAGCGTGACCAGATCGCGCAACAGGTGAGCGTCAGCGACTTCGAGCAATTCAAGGCGTGGCAGGCTGCACAAGCGGCGGCTGCGCAGCAACCCCAAGCCGCACCTGCGGCACCCACATTCGTTCAGCCGCCCGTATCACTTGCATCGGCCCCTAGCGCTGGCAGTCCTGCCCCGCCGAAAGCCGATCCTGTAGCGGACAAGCTGAACTCTATGTTCTAAGGAAAAGGCAATGTCTGATTTCGTTCTCGCGACTGCCTCGCAGCGCAAGGAATGGTCGAGCAAGGCGCACATGGAATACGTGCGCCGCTCGCGTTTCATGAAGTTCATGAACAACACCACCAACGCAATTATTCAGGGTTACAGCGACCTCGAAAAGCGCGCTGGTGACACGCTGAATATCCCGCTGTTCTACAAGCTGGGCGGCGATCCGGTGACCGGCGAAACCCCGATTGTCGGCAACGAAACCCCGCTGGACAACTTCAACTGCGGCGTGCCGGTGGCGCTTCGCGGCAAGGGTGTGGCGATTACCAAGAACCAGACGTTCCGCACGGAAATCGACGTTATGAACGCCGCCAAGGAAGGCTTGACGCGTTATTTCGGCGAACTGCTGCGCGGTGACATCATCGAGGCTATGGGTTCGGTGGTGACTGGCGGCGATACGACCGTTAACTACGGCTTGGCTTCGGCTGCGAACCGTAACGCGTTCGCCGCTGCAAATCAGGATCGTCTGTTTTTCGGTTCGGTGAGCGGTTACAATGCCACTTGGGCAACCGCCCTTGGCAACGTGGACGCGGCGGAAACCTGCAACCTTGCCCGCATGGGTGTGGTGAAGCGCCTCGCCATGCAGGCCTCGCCTGCGATTACCCCGTATCAGGTGAATGACGACATGGGCCGCGAATACTTCGTGGCGTTTCATGGCTCGCGTTCGTTCCGTGATCTGAAGAACAGCACTGAAGCGCAGACGGCAAACCGTGAGGCCCGCCCGCGTGACGTGGAGGCCAACCCGATCTTCCAAGACGGTGACCTTATCTTTGACGGTGTGCTGCACCGCGAAGTGCCGGAAATCGACGCTTGGGCATCGGCGAATGGCCTTGATACTGCTGGGGCATCCTCGGCTCCGATCCGTCCGGTCTTTCTGTGCGGCACGCAGGCGATTTTCATCGCTTACGCGCAGCGCCCGCAGGCTGGCACGGAAAAGAACGACATTCCTGCCCTTAACCGCCGCATGACGGTTGGCATGGATGAAATCATCGGTGTCAAGAAGGCTGCGTTTAACGGCAAGGCCCACGGCATCGTGACCGCGTTCTTCGGCGCTGCGGCTGACGCGTAATGGCTATGCAGCTTATGTTTGTCGGTGACGAAAATGATCCGACTGAAGCTGCCGAATGCACGGCAATGGGCATCGTTTTCCCGCGTGGGGAAGCGGTGTCCGTTCCGGGCGATGTATTCGAAAAGCTGGCACCTAATCCGGCGTTCAAGGCACTCCCCGGCAAGCCCGGTCGCCCGCCGAAACCCAAGGAAGGAACTGAATAATGCCTGCAACCAACTCTCCCCAGTCGCGTCTTGCGGCTCCGGGTCACGGCTTTGGCGGCAACGTCAAGGTTTCGTATGGTGAAGTGGCCTTTACCGGCACCATCACCACTGCGGACGTAGCCACTATCCTCAACCTGCCGGTTGGGGCTGTTGTGGTTGGCGCGACTATCGAGGCCGACGACCTTGACACGGGCGGCTCTCCGACCATCACGCTCAACGTGGGCGATGCAGGTAGCGCAAACCGCTACTTCGCGGCTTCCACTGTTGCGCAGGCTGGAACGGCTGCTGCGGCTACTGCCACCAGCGGGCTGTTTTACACTGTCCCGACTGGCAACACGGCTGTTCGCGTTGCTGTTGCTGCTAACGCTGCCACTTCGGCGGCTGGCAGTGTGCGCGTTGCGATCATGTATTACCTGCCGTAATGGGATGGGGGCGGGTTACGGCTCGCCCCCGTTTCCTTGGAGCGCGTCATGACTAGCTGCAACGACATTATCCGCCGTGCCTATCACATGGCAAAGATTGTCTCGATGGGGGAGGCCCCGTCTGCGGATGAAGCGTCGTTCGGCATGGATGCGCTAAAGTCGATGTATGACGGTTGGGTGGAGGGCGGCATGTTCGGTCGCCTGTCCGATGTTTACACGACTGTCGCCTATGAAGCGAAAGAACAGGAGCGGGTGATTACGCCTAGTGCGGCAATCACTGTCCCGACTGTGATTGAAGGCGTGACGGGCGAACGTGCCCCGCGCGAGTTGTCTTGCATTGTGACTATTGTCGGCGGGGTGCAGACGACTAGGATTTACCACAAGGGCGCTTGGATTGTTATCAGCGACTTGGAATTAACGGACGAAGCGCCTTTGGCTGATCGCGGCATGTTCGGGCTATCTGCTGCCCTTGCTTTGATGATCGCCGAGACTTTTACACAAGCTTCGGTTCCTGCTAATGTAGTGGCTGCTGCAAGGCAGTATATCGCGAGCCTTTCGTATAAGCTTGGGGCTACTGCCCTGCCGTCAACAACCGAGTATTTTTAAGGTGCGAATTATGGCCGATAGAACCGACGCTGTTGTTGTCTCGCGAGGGGCTAACGAGGGGCAGCAATCCGTGAGCGTGAGCACGACTTCAGCGGCAACGACCGATGCAATTGGCTCCAACGACCCGCTGATTTATAGCACGGTTGAGTGTTTTGTGGTGGCAGGCGCTGCGCCTACTGCTACGGTTGCGAATGGCACCCCTATTCCGGCTGGCGGCTATGTTCGCCTGACCGGTGTGCAGCCGGGTGACAGGCTGGCATTTATCGCTGCCAGCGGCACTGGCACGGCTTACGTTCGCCCGAACAAGTAACATGCCCGCCATTCAATTCGGCCTTAGCAGTTACGAGCGCGGGGAAGGCGACCTGCCCGGCCTGCCGGTTATCAATATGTATGCCGAGGATACGGCAAGCGAAGGGACTGTGCTGCAATCCCGGCCTGCATTGATTGACCGCGAGCGCAACATGGGCACGGGGCCTATTCGCCAGTTGTATAGCCGCGACGGGGTTGTGGGCGGGCGCTTGTTCGGGGTATCCGCCAATAGCTTCTTTGATGAGATTGCCGAGGTGGGCGTTATCAACGGCACGGGGCCTGTTTCGATTGCTGGCAACGAAACGGGGATGATGGTGTGCGCTGGCGGCGACCTGTTTACCTATGACGGGGTGACGTTTGCGCAGGTGCCTTTGCCTGATAATTTTCAGGCGGTGAAAGTTGTCGAGGGATCGTCGCGGTTCGTGGTTATCAGGGCCAATAGCGGGCAGTTCTATTTCTCGCCGCCTTTGGAGCGCACCTTTGACGGGCTGGATTTTGCGACGGCGGAAGCTGAGAGCGACCAGCTACTTGACGCGCTATTCATGGATGACATTCTGCTGCTGTTCGGGCGCGAGACGGTGGAATTTTGGCCTAACACTACGGATGATAATCTGCCGTTTCAGCCGCTGGAAGGTCGCGTATTGGAGCGCGGCATCAAGGCGACGGGATGCGCTACGGTGTTCGGTTCGTCATTCGCTTGGGTGACGGACAAGAACGCGGTGTGTGTCGGTGACGAAAACACGGTTATCTCCAATCCGGGCATTCATGAGCGCATCGCCGAGAGTGTGCACGTGAGCCTGTTCACGTTCTTTATCGACGGTGCCGAGTTTCTGGCGCTGCGATTGGATAATGAAACACAGTGCTACAACGGGCGCACGGGGGCGTGGAGCCGGTTCCAGAGCGTCGAGGATGGCAACTGGGCTGCGCTATGTAGCGCCAAGGATGTATTCGGCGCGGATGATGGCAAGACGCTAGTGTTCGGTGACGGGCAAATGGAACTCGGCGGGCCTATGGAGCGGCGCTTTACGGCGGGCTTCCCGATCAATGGCGACCCTGTGGACGTTTCCAATCTGCGTGTGCGGGTCAATCCGGGGCAAACCGATTTCCTTGAGGGCGAATACTCCGATCCGGTGATCGAGGCCCGGATTAGCCGCGATGCAGGCCAGACATGGGGCTTGTGGAAGCAGACTTCGCTTGGACGGCAGGGGGAATACAGCAAGCGCGTGGAATGGCGCGCATTGGGGCTTGCGTCCTATCCGGGTTTTCTGGCGGAGGTGCGCGTCACTGACCCCGTGCCGTTTAGGTGCTCGGGGGTTTTCATTAACGAAGGCAGCGGGGGCAGGTAATGGTTGCCCCACTAGACCGCGCCACGCGCCTGACGCAAAAGGGGGACACGCCTAGCCTTGAGTTTCAGGTGTTGTGGCAGGCTTTGCGGCGTGAGTTGGCGGGGCTTGTCAGCGATGGCCGGGTTTCGGTTCGGTCGTTGTCTGCGAGCGGGTTTGCGGCGGCAGGCGACTTTCTGCTGACGATTGACGCAACTTCGGGCGCTGTGACGGTGACGCTCCCTGTCGCTGCTGAAAGCCTTGGGGCGCATATTGTCGTCAAGAAGATTGATGCGAGCGGGAACGCGGTGACTGTGGATGCGGCTGGGGCTGAGACTATCGACGGCGCGGCAAACAAGGTGCTGGCGGCGCAATATGACGCTGTGACGGTAATCTGTGACGGCAGCGAATGGTGGGTGGTATGACTTATCGTGCTGGCATGTTGTCTTGGACGGGCGGTGGTGGCACTGGCGAACAAGGCCCTAAGGGCGACAAGGGCGATCCGGGAGAGCGCGGGCTGCAAGGCGAACAAGGCCCGCAAGGTTCACCGGGCGTTTCTGGCGAGCCTGCTTGGACGTATCTGCGGCTTGCCAATGACTTTGTAACCAACAGCGCGAGCGCGGTTGATGTTACGGGCATGGCTTTTACGCCTACGGCTAGTGCGCGATATGAGATTGAGGCGATGCTCTTGTTGCGAACCGCTACGGCAACGGTTGGCCCGCGTCCGGGCATTGCGTGGGCGACGGGCTTAACTGATGGTGTAGCGATGATTGATACCACATCGGGCGCTACGGCCCGTGTTCTCGCAAACGGGAATACAAATGCCGCGGTAATCGCTCCGGTCGGGGGACTGCCTAATACTACCCAAAGCTGGCCTGCTTCAATTGATGCTTACGTAAAGTCTGGCGCTTCACCTTCGGGCAATATCAGGTTGCAATTGGCAAGTGAAACTGCTGGAACGAATGTAACTATGGTGGCAGGTTCGTTTCTTAAGTATAGGACTGTGCCGTGATCCGGCGCGCGGTTCTTGACGACATTCCGGCGCTACTGGCGATGGGGGCGAAGTTTTCGGAGCGCGCCAAGCTGAAAGACCATGTGGGATATGACCCTGATAGCATGGCTGATACGTTTCGCCTGCTAATCGAACAAGGGCACCCCGTGTTTATTGGCGGGAAGGGCGCGATTGGGGCAACACAATTCCCGCACCCGTTCAATCGTCAGCATGTTGTCGCGCAAGAACTGTTCTGGTGGTCTGAGGCTGGCGAGGGATTGCTTTTGCTGGACGCTTTGAGTAAGCATTGCGAGGAGTTTTGCGATAGCCTTGTGATGATTACGCTGGAGGCAATCGAGCCGGAACGGATAGGGCGGCTTTACCAGCGACTTGGGTTTGTGCCCTTGGAGCGTTCTTTCGTGAAGGTGTTTTGACATGGCGATTGGCACGATGGCAGCTATCGGTTTGGGGGTTGGTGCCCTTGGAGCCGGTGCAAGCGCGATCAGCAGCAACAAGGCGAGCAAGCGTGCTGCGCAGACTTCGCAGGCTAACACCGACGCGAACGTGGCCCTTGCCCGCGACATTTACGGACAGAACCAGCAGGCGCTTAACCCGTTCATGCAGCGCGGCAACGTGGCGGGCAATCAGATTAACGCCTTGCTTGGCCTTGGCGGCTCTCAGAACATGGGCGGGCCTGCTTTCGTGGGCGCTCTGCCGACCGCTGGCGCGCAGCCTAACGCGCTCTCGCAGTTTCAGGGGCAATACGCTGGCAACGCGGGTATGCCTTACGGGCTTGGCGACAATGCGGGCTTCCCGGGTGTCAGGCCGCAGAACGCTCTGGCGGGCATGAATACCCCCGGTGCGATGGTTCCGACTAGCGGCGTTCCCGCTGGCACGGTTAATACCACCGTCACCCCGCAACAAGCGGCGCAATCGGCCTTTGACTTGTTCAAGGGCAGCACGAACTATCAGAACCGCCTCAACAGCGCGATGGATGCGGTTTCCAGCCTGTATTCGGGCATCGGTGGCTTGCAGTCTGGCGCGGCTATTCGCGGGGCGCAGCGCAACGCCAGCAACCTCGCATCCGAGGAACTGATGAATTACTTCGCCTTGCTCGGCGGGCAACAGGCGACCGGCGCAGGGGCGGCTTCGAGCCTCGCCGGTGTGGGGCAGAACTTCGCAGGCACGGTGATCGGCGCAAACAACTTCAACGCGGCTAACCAGATGAACGCGCAGCTAGGGCAACAGAACGCCTTGGCCAACTTTGCGGGCATCCTCGGCGGCGGCTTGTTCGGCATGGGGGCGCGCTGATATGTGGGGGCCGGGTGCATCGGGCGGGTTTCAGAACGCCCTTCAGACGGGTTTGCAGCTTGGGCAGATTGCGCGCCAGAACCAGCAGCAGAACGCGCTTATGGCGCAGCGGGATCAAGCT
>JACCDR010708491.1_pt1 | contig 14396 bp, 11 predicted proteins | sample 7446431 | NCBI WGS metagenome assembly JACCDR01 (sample SAMN15323443, study PRJNA562643) | freshwater metagenome | isolation source: river surface water | place: USA:Blue River Watershed | collected 2017-08-17 | reverse complement strand
GAGCCGCAGGCGCGTCCGGCGCTCGTCGTGTGCGAGCTCCACCTGATGCGCCAGTGGCGAGAGCAGTTCAAGCGGGCCGCGCCCGAGCTTCGGGTCCACATCATCCGCAAGGGCACCCCGTACAACGTCGACGTCGTGACCAACCTCATGGGTGAGCAGTCCTCACCTCGAGGCGCGCTCTCGCAGCGCTTCGACCCCGGGCGGGTGCCCGACGTCCTGATCATGCCGTACAGCCGACTGGCGAAGTGGGGCCCGACCCTGAGCACGGTGATCCGTGGGGTCGTCTACGACGAGGTCCAGTCCCTGCGCGCCGGTGAGTCCACCGAGAAGGGCGGGGCCGCCGCGATGGTCTCCGACGCGGCCGAGTACCGGCTCGGCCTGTCGGGCACCCCGATCTACAACTACGGCGCCGAGATGCACTCGGTGATGCGGTTCGTCGCTCCGGGCGCGCTCGGCGGGCGCGGAGAGTTCCTCACCGAGTGGTGTTCGTCGGCGAACGACGACCGAAAAGCCTCGGTGCGCGATCCCGTCATGCTCGGCGTCCACATGCGGAACAGCGGGATCATGCTCCGCCGGACCCGGGCCGACGTCGGCCGCGAGTTGCCCGCGCTGTCGAAGATCCCCGTGGAGGTGCCGAGCGACCGGAAGGCCCTCGACGAGATGCAGGGTCGTGCGGCCGAGCTCGCGCGGCTGATCCTCGACCGTCGCCCGGAGATCAAGGGGTTCGATCGCCTCCGCGCCTCCGAGGAGCTGTCCTCGCTGGTCCGGCAAGCCACCGGGATCGCCAAGGCGCCCTACGTCGCGGGGTTCATCCACGAGCTCGTCATGGAGGGAACCCGACCCGTCGTCTTCGGCTGGCACCACGAGGTGTACGCCCTCTGGCGCGCCGAGCTGACCAAGGCCCTCGTGATGGGGGCCGACGGCGAGATGCGTCCGATCCGGGTCGCGTGGTTCACGGGCCAGGAGTCCGTCTCGCAGAAGGCCGCCAGCCTGGACGCGTTCAAGTCCGGCGAGGCCGACGTCCTCGTCATGTCCCTGCGCGCCGGCGCCGGCGTCGATGGCCTCCAGCACGTCACCAACACCGTCGTGTTCGGGGAGTTGGACTGGTCGCCGAAGGTCCACGATCAGTGCGTGACGCGCGTGTACCGAGACGGTCAGACCGAACCGGTCATGGCGTACTTTCCGTGGACCGATGCAGGTTCGGATCCCATCGTCCTGGACGTCATCGGCGCCAAGCGGGCGCAGTCCGATCCGATGCTGACCACCGGCGACGACGACGACAGCGACGACGTCCTCCTCGACGCAAACGCCGACAACCGGGCCCAACGCCTCGCCGAGCACGTGCTTCATCACGCGCGCTCTCCAGACGAGGGATGATCTTGCCGTTGCCTCCGGGGCCGATGCTGGCGAGGTTCCGCCGCGCTCCGGAGGCAACGGCCTTGTCGTCCGTGTCACTCCACCCCGATCCGGGGTAGGGTGAGGGCGTTCGGGAGATCCCATGCGCCTCGTGGTCGACGCCGCCCTTCTCCGCTCCGTCCCTCAACCGCGTCTCGGCCTCCGGTCGATGCTCAAGGCGACGATCTCGACGCCGCGGCACGAGGACGGGTCGGTCAACTACAAGGCCGTCCCGGTGGGCTCGACCATCTGGGTGACGGTCAAGTCCGGCCCGCTGGCTGGTCGCCCGATCATGCTCACGAAGACCCCCGACCACCAGATGGCGCTCACCGGCGGCGCCGGGTTCCGCCAGATCCAGGCTCGGCGACACCTGGTCGTGCACTCCGACCGCCCGACGGCGACCGCGAAGGACGCCGCCGCCCTGGCTGAGCGCGAGGCGGTCAAGGAGCGCAACGCGCCCCGGAAGCAGCGGATCAAGGAGCTCCGCCACGCCGAACGCGCGCTACAGCACGAGGCCGAGACCTCGTGGATGAAGGCGGTGGGCGTCGAGCGCCGCGGGCTGAACCAGACCGAGCGCGAGGAGCTTCACGCCAAGAGCCTCGACCACGCCAAGGCGCTCGGCCTCAGCGAGGAGCACGCGCACGACTTCGCCCGCCACATCGTGAAGGGGATCGCCGCCAAGGAGTCTGAGACCCGGAAGGCCCAGGCCGCGGCCCTGCTCGACCACGCCCGCGCGATCCTCCGCGGCGCCGAGCCGAGCGAGCTCGCGCCAGCTCCCCAGCAGCCGACGATGATCCTCCCGTCGGTGGACGCGCACGCCTGGGGAGAGATGAGCCCGTCGGAGCGCGAGGCGCACGTCCGGTCCCATATCGACGCGCACGCCAACCACCAGATCGGCGCCATTCTCCGACCGGACGCCCCCGCGCCGCCGCCGCCCGCCCCGGCCGCCCGTGCCCAGGCGCCCGAGCGCGACACGTCGACGCCGGCGGCGAAGCCGACCGATCCCACCAGCCTCGCCAAGCCCGCCAGCACCGCGGCGAAGCCGCAAGAGCACGTGGCGGACGTCTCGACGCCCGAGGCCGCGCCGGCTCCGTACAGCGCGCCGACCGTCACCCTCGGTGCGCACCACACCGCGCTCGCGCCGATGGACCGCGACGCCGCACAGCGCGCCGTCGACGCGTTCCGCCAGACCCGGGAGTACAAGAGGGCGGTTCGCGAGGTCCAGGCCTCAATGGAGAAGGCGCCCGCCCTGGAGATCGCGTCCCCCGCCTCGGTGGAGGCCCTCCGGATCCACGCGCACGCCCCCACCGACGCCGAGATGGAGGCGCTCGTCGCCGAGCACGCCGCCAAGGCGATGCACCCGCGCGACGACGCGTTCTACGGCGCGATCAGCCCGCACTGGAACGACGAGGTCGGACACACCCTCGCCGGTCACGCGTCGAAGGGCGCGGCCTCGGCGATCACCGGGTTGGTGTCGCCGCACGTGAACACCCGGATCGACGTCCAGCGCCTGGTTCACGCCCTCGGGCCGGAGGCGGCCGCCGCGGTCGTCGTCCACCGCGTTCGCGAGCACCTCGACGACGAGGCCTTCGGCAAGTGGGTCGATCACGTGGGGACGCACAACACCACGAACCAGCGCCTGACCGAGACGCGCGCGCTCGACCGTCACCGCGAGCTGCTTGCCCAGGAGGCCGACCTCCACCATCAGGTGTCCACGGGCGATCTCGCCTCGGAGGTCTCCAAAGCCACGATGCGCGCGCGCCTGCTCCACGAGCAGCGGGAGAACCTCGGCACCGCGCTCGGCTCTCTCCAGAGCAGCGCCGCGCTGTATCACTTCGCCGACGAGGCCCGCCGGTCGAAGGACCGGAACACGCCGATCACGATCAACGTCGGCTCCAAGGAAGCCCTCAAGGACAAGCTGTCGAAGCTCGGGAAGTTCGAGCACACCACGTCGAACCACCCGATCCACGGTTGGCGGATCCACACCGACACGAAGTCCCTCCGGCGGTTCGCGGCGCAGACCGCGCGCGCCGGCGACGAGGACGACCGCTGGGAGAAGGTCAAGACCGACACCAGCGGGATCGAGCCCGACGCCGAGGGGCGCGAGTGGGTGCCGGAGTACAAGGTGCCGCGGTTCCGCACGCACTTCCCAGGTGAGGCCGACCTGCCCGCGGACATGAAGCACCTGGCGCACCAGCCGATCCGCCTCATGGCCGACCAGCGCAACGCGATCGAGTGGATGCACGGCGCCGGCGGCGGGCTCAACGCTATGCGGACCGGCGGCGGCAAGACCGTCTCGTCGATCGGCGTCGCCGCGAAGCAGCTCGCCGACAACCCGTCGGGCCGTCACCTCCGGATCGTGCCCGACGGCCGCGAGGAGCAGTGGGCGCAGGAGATCAAGAACTTCACGGACATCCCCGTCACCGTCCTACCGGGAAAGAGCACCAAGGCCGAGCGCGCCGCCCTGCTCCGCGCCGCCCCGCCCGGTTCGATCACCGTCGTCGGGCACACCAACGCCGGCCGCTACGACCATGAAGCCCTCGCCGAGACCCACCCGTGGGACTCCATCGGCATCGACGAGCCCCAAGAGCTTCGGGCGCGCTCGGGATCGGGCAAGATGGGCGCCGGCGCCAAGCGGATCTTCAAGATCCCCGCGGCCAACAGGCACGCCCTGACCGCGACACCCGCCACCGACAACCCGGTGGAGGCCTACGACATCGTCCATTGGGCGAAGCCCGGCGCCCTCGGCGCGCGGACGCGGTTCGCCTCCGCGTTCGGCGGCTTCGGCTCGGGCACCAACGCCCAGGACGACGCCCTCACGTCCATGCTGCGCGACGAGCTCGCGCCGCACGTCTCCGCCGACCGGATGGTCGCGCCGCACTACCAGATCCACCGGCACGAACACACCGTTCAGCGCTCCGACGCCCAGCGCGCGCGCCAGCGCGAGATCGAGGCCGGCGCCGACGAGGCCGTCGACAAGTCGATCGCCGAGGCCTACGCGAAGAAGCGCGAGGGCGTCTCGGGGTACGCCGAGACCAGCTACGGCAAGCTCCGCCGGGACGCGACCGACCGCGCGATCAAGTCGTTGGAGCGCGAGCACGCTCACAACCTCGGCGCCGAGCACGGGCACGCGAACAACCCGAAGCTCGCCGCGCTCCGCAAGGAGATCACCGAGGCCGGCGGCGGCGCCGGACGGCACGTCGTGTTCGTCGAGGGGCCCGAGCAGCGGCGCGCTGTGGTGGAGGCCCTCGCCGCCGACGGCGCCGTCGACCGGAAGCGGATCTACAACATCACCGCCGGGGTCAAGGGCGACGTCCGGAAGACCGACGACGGCAAGACGGTCAGCGCCATCGAGGCCAGGAAGCGAGACTGGAAGCAGACCGGCGGGGTTCTGCTGATCGACCGCTCGTCCGCGTCCGGGCACAACCTGGCCGAGGGCGACCACCTGCACGTCCTCGGAAACCCCGACGACGCCGCGCAGCTGCTGCAGGTCCACGGCCGCCTCGGGCGCGCGAACCGCACCGGGGACTTCGCGATCCACACCTACCGCTACGGCGACTCCCCCCACGAGCACGCCAAGTGGAACCGGATCGACCGTCAGATCAAGACCCTCCGCGCCACGGCGCCGGGCCTGTTCGTTGAGGGGATGGCGAAGGGCACCGCGGACACCGCGTGGCTGGACCACTGGTTCGCCGAGGTCGGGCCGCCCTACGCCTGGACCGGAGCGCTGACCCGCGCGATCCCCGAGTCGATCCGCGGTGCGCTTCGCGACACCTGGGACCGCGCCGGCATGAACGACCGCACGCGGATCTTGTCCGCGTTCCGGGGTGTTCCGCTGGCGAAGGGCGAGCGCCTGACGAAGAACGGTGAGCCGGTTCGGCTCGTCGTCCGGGGGAAGTGATGAACGAGCTCACCGTGCAGGGGGCGCTTGTCGGCGCCAAGATCAGCGACCACGTCCGGGACATGGAGGCGCTCCGGAAGCGCCTCGAGGCGCAGCGCGATCACGACCCGACCGCGGACGGTCGGGCGGAGGCGCGGCACCTGTTGGAGCAGCTCGACGAGAGCGCCGGACAGCTGCGTTGGGGCGGTCTCACGTGAGCCGCTTGACAGCGGGCGCGCACCGCGACAGGCTCGCACCATGAACGAACCGCAGAGCCGAAACTTCGTGATCACCGGCCGCGTCGAGCCGCTGTTGCCCATGCACAAGGGCACCGCGACGGTGGACATGCGCGCGGTTCGCTCTCGGCCCATGGGCGGCTGGCTGATGACCTACGGCAAGCTCGGCCCCGACGGTGGGATCGTCCCCACCGTGGATCGAGACGATCACATCTTCGAGGCCGCCTCGGAGCTCGGGAAGATCGACTGGACGCCCTACGTGAACAACGGCGTGTGGAACGACACCCACACGCCGCTCGCCGTCGGGATCCCCTGGTCGCTGGAGTTCCACGACGGGACGACCGCGCTGTCCCAGGCGCACCGCAAGGTCGGGTTCTGGACCACCGGGTGGTTGTTCGACCGACGCGATCCCGAGTCCTGGCGCGGCCTGGTCGACGAGGCCGGCGCGCCCCGGCGACCGACCCGCGAGGAGTTCGACCGCGCCGACCACTTCTACGAGTGCGCGCAGTCGTTGTCGGGCACCCCGAGGCCGATCGGGTTCTCCGCAGAGGGCGACATGATGGTCAGCCCGTGCCGCACCCGGATCGTGTGGGCGCGCGTCCGGAAGGCCTCGATCTGCGAACTGCCCCGCAACCCGGACAGCACCACCGAGCTGCTCGTCCAGGGCTCTCCGCTGGAGGGCCTCCGCAAGGGGATGATGGCGCGCCCGCCCTGCGGTCGGTGTTCGTGCCCGCCCGAGGCGCGGTGCGAAGCGCTGATGAAGGGCGGTTCCAGCCCGGTGGACTACGTGCCGGGCGGGAACGGTGACTGGACCCCCCCGTGGGGCAACGCTGCGCGGCTCGAAAAGTGGCGCCGCGCACTTGCGCCGCGTATGATGGCGCTGTGGCGCATATCCGAGAGCGACGCACTGGCCGCGCTCGACCTGTACATCGCATCCTGCGGAGGATCCCATGGCGACGGCCCTTGATACGCAACTCCGGGACATCCTGGCCAAGTCGGGCCTCGGCGCCGCGATCGCCACCTTGGCGAAGGGCGACGCTGGCGACGAGGTAGAGGCCGTCGTCGGCGAGGAAGGCAAGGGCGACGCTGAGCCCAAGGACGAGTCGGGCGGCGACAACGCCGGCGCCGTCGACGACGCGGCCGCCAAGGGCGAGGAGACCGGCAGGGTCGAAGACCTCGCCAAGGGTGACGACGAGGGCGACGGCGACGAGTCCGGAGAGGGCGAAGGCGACGACGACACCGACGAGACCTCCGAGTCCGAGGAGACCGACCCGACCTCGTCTGAGGAGGAAGCGTCTCCTGGCTTCGAGGCCATGAAGCTCGGCGGCAACGGGACCGAGATCGACGTCACCGAGTTCTTGCGCGGGATGAACACCATTCTGCGCCAGACCGCGGCCTCCGTCGCGGATCTGAGCACCAGCGTCAAGAGCCTCGACAGCCGCACGCGCCGCCTGGAGAAGGCGACCCGTGGCCGCTCGGACGAGATCGCCGCGCTCCGCGACGCCACGGCGAAGATCGGTGACGTCACGGCGAAGATCGGTCCTCAGATCGAGCGCCTCGCCAAGGGAACCGCCGCCGCGTTCGAGGGCGCCGCCGCCGTCACGCTGATGGCCGCCGGTACCCACGCCACCAGCCGCGTGCCTGCGACGCCCGCGGTCTCCAGCGCGCCGGCCGCGGGGTTCACCACCCAGCAGCTGATGAAGGGGGTCGCCGAAGGCGTCCTCAAGTACGCTGAGGTGCTCAACTACGAGAAGACCTGCAAGACCCACGCCCAGGGTATTTTTTCCGATGACGACGCGCGCAACCGCGAGATCATCGCCAAGCTCACTCCGGGGTGATCCATGTCTGTTTCGATGAATGGTGTTGCGGGCTCCGTCCTTGGGGTCCTTGAGAATCTGGCCAAGGCCGGCATGACCTCTGAGGCGCTCACCAACGCCAAGGTCTACGACCTGGAGATGGAGGCGCACAACTGGCTGTGGAGCTCGACCAGCGCGAACGAGCTCACCATGGTCAAGATGCTCCCGATCACGCCGGCGAAGCAGGTCGTCCACGAGTACCGCATCATCAAGAGCTACGGCCACGACCGCAACGACGGGTTCTTCTCGGAGACCACCCTTCCGCCCGCGTCCAAGCCGTCGTTCGATCCGGCCACGGTCAACTGCAAGCTGATCGGCGCGTTCTCCGAGGCCACCCTCCTCGCGTCGCTTGAGCAGACCGTGAACGTCGCGGGCGCCACCGGCGCCGTCGACATCAACCGCGCGTCCCTGCACATGACCCACATGCGCCGGTTCAACCGCGCGCTGTACTTCGCCGACTCCCGCAAGACGTCCTCGTCGATGCGCTTCAAGGGCCTGCTCCAGCAGATCGACGAGGGCACCGCCTCCGGGCAGTCCGAGTTCGGCTCCCACGTCATCGACATGGAAGGCGCCGAGCTCACCCTCGAGTCGCTCCGCCCGAAGATGGGGATGGTCGAGGTCCTGTTCGGCGACCTCAACACCCTCGTGATGAGCCCGCAGATCCGTCAGTCTTTCGAGCGCAGCCTCGACGGCGCGATGCGCGGCCAGCTCACCGACTCCCTGCGCACCTACCAGGTGGGCAACCGCGTGGCGGGCATCACCACGCAGTCGGGCGAGCTCGCGTTCGCGAACGACAACATCCTCTCCCCGATCTACTGCCGTCCGAACTACACCGCGACCGACCTCGCCCAGGGCTACCCCACCGGGTACTGTACGGGCAGCGTCGCCGCGACGCCGGACTCGGATAGCAAGTTCAACGCCGCCGACGAGGGGCAGTACTTCTGGGTTGTGACCGAGGTGGTCGACGGGCGCGAGGGCAAGGGCACCCGCATCCCGTCCACCGGCTACACCGCGGTGGCCGCGGGCGACAAGGCGACGCTGACGCTCACCCCGTCCGCGAGCAACATCGAGTCGTTCAAGATCTACCGCTTCAAGTCGGGCGATCCCCAGCGCGTCACCGGCACCCCGGGCCTGACCGAGGCGGCGTTCGCGTTCGAGGTCGCCGCGGCCACCGACGGCAACACCTCGGCGGTGGACAAGAACCACGAGCGCCCCAACACCGGCTACGCGTTCGGCCTCTCGATGCGCGGCACCGTGCGTGACGCCGTCGCCACCAGCGAGAGCTACGACGCCCTCCGCAACACCGAGGCGAAGGTCGCGGCGTTGTTCGACAACGGGGACAACGAGACGACCAACTCGGTCGGCCTCGTCACCCTCGGGCCGAAGGTCGGCGCGATGAGCCTGGCGAACATCCTGCCCACCGTCGACCGCCCGCTGTTCTTCAGCGCGTCGTCTCCGATCGTGCGCAACCCGCGCCACCAGATCGTGTTCAAGAACGTCGGCGTCCGCCGCTGAGGTGGTGGGCCTCGGAACGGTCGCGGGGTAGGGCTGGAGTGGAGGCGCGCAGATGATCATCGTCGCACTGCAGTTCGGCCGAGAGCCCGCGATCGTTCACCTCAACAACGTTCCCGTCGAGTTCACCCCCTTCCGAGACCCGGAAGGGGTGAATCGCGGGATCGCCAACATTGACGAGAACACGCCGGACGGCGCCGTCGCCCTGGACAAGATCCAGCGGATGCCGCGCAGCTACCGGGTCGCCGACGAGGGCGATCCGTCGCTGCCGTCGACCCGACCGACCGAAGTGGTGGCGTCGCCGTCGGTCCCGTCTCTCCTCTCCCCCGCGGTCTCCCGGGCGCTGGCCAACGGATGGGACGCGCGCGACCTGCAGCTCCCCCCTGGCAAGCCGAGCTACCTCGACTCGCGGATCACCGACTGGCAGGCCTTGGGGCCCGCCGCCTCGGGCCTGACCATCGCCGAGATGGCGTGCTGTGCGCCTCCGCCCCGGTGGGCCGAGTACCGCGACACCCAGCAGTGGCCGTGGGAGGTTCCCGGGTTCAGCCGACCCGTCGCCGGCTGGACGCCTCCGACGCTCCCGCGTCCGGCCGCGCCGGTCCGCGAGCCTGTGGACACGGGCATCGACCCTGCTCCTGAGACGCCCGACGACGACACGCGCCTGTTCGACGACACGCCGCCCCCGCCGATCACCCCGGACCCGGGCGACGAGTCCGACGTGATCCGGGCGTTCCGCGCGCGCGCCAACTTCGAGGACTGGCTCAACGTCATGGCGGCCGTGGTGAACAGCCAGGCCGATCCCGAAGACAAGCCGTCGCGACAGAAGGTCGCCGCCCGCGCGCGCGCGAACAAGTGTGGTGGAAACTACACGGAAGACGACCACAACGCCCTGTGGTACCTGCATCAACTCAAGCTCTCCCAGGACGCGCAGTCCGCCCCCCCACAGGAGTGATCCATGTCGCTGATCAACGCTCACATCGGCCCCACCACCGACGAAGTCGCGGAGCTCAAGTCCGCCGCGGCGGCGCTGCAGTCTCCCGCGCTGCTTCGCCTTGTCTCCGAGCTCCCCATCTGGGAGGTCACGATCCCGTGCGCCAACTCGGTCAGCGCCGGCGCCACCACCCACTCTGCCGAGTACATCCTCCCCTGCGACGCGACGATCGAGTCCGTCCAGGTCTCCGCTGACGCCGCCGCCGGCGCCACCGGCACCGTCAACGTCTCCCACGACGAGGCCGAGGCCGGCACCTTCGTGTCCTGCCTCACCGGCGGCACCGCGGTCGACGTGAAGACCGGCGCGCCCTCCTCGGTGGAGGCCACCCTCGACTCCACCAAGGTCACGCTGACCAAGGGCACCAAGGTCCGCTGCTCCGGCGCCTCGGGCTCTGGCGGCGCGCTGACCGGCGCCAAGGCGTTCATCACCTTCCGGCGCGCGTGATCGAATGGGTCAGTCCTCGCCGTTCAACTCGTCGGTGCCCGTCGCCGAGCTCGTCGATCCCACGCTGTGGCGGGAACGCTACGCGTGGGGCCTGGCGCTCGGCCCGGGTGACGTGGCGATCCAGCGGGGACGGACCCGGTGTGCACCGCCGGCGGAGGCCGCCAGCGAGTTCTCTCGCCTGACGGCGTCGCTGCCTCCCGAAACGATCCGCTGGCATCTCCGGACCGCCCTTTCGGCGCTCGAGGTGCAGCTCGGGATCCCGCTCGGGATCACGGTCGTGAAGTCGCCCAACCTCGACGAGGGCGCGATGTACGACCGCCTGGACGCGCGTCGGCCGTTTCTGCCGATGGACAGCATCCAGTTCCTCAAGATCGACCTCCCCGGTCCTGTGATCTCGGTGGAGAGGATCCGCGCCTACTACTTCGGCTTGCTGCAGTGGCAGTGGTCGACGAACATGGAGACGCTCAACTCTGTGCGCGTCGAGTGGAAGGCCGGCAACATCCACATCGTGCCCCTCAATCTTGGGGTCGCGGCGGCGGGCATGGACCCGTCGATCTTCTCGCTGATCCAACGGTTCGGGCCGACGAACGTGATGGTCGACTTCTGGTCGGTCGACTACACGCTCGGCCCGATAGACCGCAACGGCCACCCCGGGCAGGTCCCGGCCGCGGCCGCCCATTGGGTGTACTGCCAGGCGGCGCTGACGCTGTTCCCGATGATCGGCACCGCGATCACGAAGGGCCTCAGCGGCACCAGCGTGTCCATCGACGGCGTGTCGCGCTCGGTGAGCGTCTCCGGCCAGCACGTCTACTCCGCGGTGGAGCAGGCCGCGCAGCGCGCCACCGAGCTGCTCGACGTGAAGCGGCTCAGGGCTGCGCTCCGTGGCCCTCGGGTGTGGTCGTATGGCGCGTAATCCGGCCAACGCCTACGAGTGGTTGGTCGGTCCAACGCTGGTCGACTACCCCGACTTCCACATCGATCCGGAGGAACAGTACGAGCTGATCCGCCAGAACGGCGTGCTGTGCGAGTACCGGCCCGCCACGCGGTGCCCGTGCGCGCGCATCGAAACGAAGATGCCGCGGATCAACTGCCCGCACTGTGGTGGCCGAGGGTTCGTCTACCGCCGCGAGGACCGGATCGAGGATCTCCCCTGCCTCGTGCAGTCGCGCGATCCGGCTCGGTCGTTCAAGTCCGCCGGCGAGCTGCTGTCCGGATCTGCGAGGATCACCATCGGGCGCCGCGACAGCTGCGAGTGCGATCCGGTCGTGATCCCCTGCCAGGGCGATCTCCTGTTCCCCGGCGGCGAGATGCACACGGTGACCGAGCTGATCACTCGGGCGCGGAACCAGGTGGACACCCAGCGCCCGCCGTTGTCGGCGCTGTTCACCGACGGCGCGGCGCCGGCGCCGGCCGTGCCCGTCGAGGACCGGATCAAGTACCCGGAGATCCTCGACGTCGAGAGCTGCTCGTGGATCGAGCCGTTGGAGAACGGGCGCGTCGGGAAGCTGATCTTCGGCGCCCATGGGTTCGACTTCCGGATCGTCGACGACCGGGTGGTGTGGCTGGACGGGCGCGGCCCGGCGGCGGGAGAGACCTACTCGGTCCGCTACCGGGCGCGCGCCTGCTACGCCCTCCGGCCGGGAGAGCCTCTGTACCGCTCCGACGGTGACCGGCAGTTCCCCTACCGCGTCGAGGGGCGCCGGCTGGACCTGTGGGGCGCGTCGGATCTCGGCACATGACCATCCCCCCCATCCGGCTGCCGAAGCTCGCGATGGAGGTCAAGGGCGCCGGGGACTTCGGCAACCCGACGCTGGGGCAGGGGCTACAGGCCGCGGTAGAGCGCGCCGCGTTCGACCTCGCCGAGTACACCCGGCAGACGTGGATGGCGCACGCGCAGGCCATGAACGTGCGAGCCACCGGCGCCTACCTCCGCGGCCTCCAGTCGAAGGCCAGCGTGGCGCTCGTCAGCAGCAAGCTCCGGGGCACGACCTGGGAGGTGGAGATCGACGTGATCAACACCGCCCCGCACGCTCGCTACGTGGAGGAAGGGCACGCCGCGTTCCGTCTCCCCGAGCGCATCGACTGGAATTCGATGGCCGGTCGGATCAAGCGGACGAAGACCGGCAAGCCGTACCTGAGCATCCCGTTCTCGCACGCGGCGTTCGCCACCGATCTCAAGGCCCGTGAGTCGGGGCTGACCGCCGCGACCCGCAAGACGATGATGCCCGCCTCCATCTACGCCGAGGCGAAGGCGCTTGGGCGCGTGATCCCTCAGCGCGTGGGCCCGATCTACCGGTCTCCGGGCGGGCTCCGCGATCCCGGCAACCGGGGCGACTTCACCGTGGGATCGACGTCGGACGCCCCGGGCGCCGCGAACAAGGGCAAGCAGTTCGTGCAGGCCGACACCTACCGCCAGCCGTCGCGCGGTGGTCGCCGGTTGGACCGATCGCACGTCGAGCCGGTGATCATCCTCGGTCATGGGTTCACCGGTCACAACGAACAGGTGGTGGAGCGGCGGTCGGCGCGCGTCGTCGGTCGGGACGACCAGGGCGTGATGCTCAACCCCACGTGGAAGTCCTCGCGCTTCCACGGACTGTTCAAGACGGGCCCGGCGAAGCACACGCAGTACATGACCGTGCGCACCGTGACGCCAGACTCCAAGGGGTGGAACATCCCCGCTCAGGCCGGCCGGTTCATCGCCGCGGCGGTCGCCTCTGAGATCCGCACGTCACCGGAAGCAGAGCGCCTCGTCACTGATCGGATCGCGGCGGCTATACTCCCGCGCAGGAGTACCCCATGACGATGGGCACCGCGTCCGTGCCAGCTCGGGAGTTCCTGCTCCGCTCGATGCTCGTCGAGGGGTTCGTGGCGCTGGGGGCCTCCGTCACGCGCGTCGACGACCTGGTTCGCCGCGTCGACGAGCTACAGCAGGGGAGCCAGCGCGCCTACTCCGCGGAGATGCGGGAGGCGGTCCTGGCGCTGTGCGCCCCGAACGCCGTCCCGGTGTTCGTCGGCTACCCGCAGGACGAGGGCACCCTCCCGTGCGTGAGCATCGTCACCGACGCCGGCGGTGAGGCCGAGGGCGCGGCGGTCGTGGGCGGAGATCTCCTGGCGCGCCGGTACGAGCGCGTCGGCACCATCGGCGAGGACGACTGCAAGCTCTACGCCGTCGACACCATCGGCGGCGAGTTCAACGTCTCGCTCCAGATCGGCACTTGGGCGACGTCCCCCGAGCTCGCTGTGCTCCTGCACGAGATCGTTCGGGCGGTGGTGTTCGCCGACAAGGGCCGATTGACGGAAGCCGGGGTACTGGACGTGGGGATCAACGAGTCCGGATTCCAGCCCGATCCGAGCATGTACCCGCGCGTCGGGTATGTCCCGGTGATGGCGATCCGCGTCTCCATGCAGTACGAGCAGAACGAACGTACGGGGCCCCTGCCTACCTACGCCCGAGTCACGAAAACCAGGTTCAGCACCGCTCCGCGGTAGGAGGATCCAGGCATGTCCAACGTTACGTTTGACGGTGAAACCGTCTTTGTGCCGGGCGTTTACGTCTCCCAACGGGTCCGCTCGACCCTGCCTGGAGTTCTCCCGACCTTCCAGGTGCCGGTGATGATCGGCTCTGCCGCCAGCGGCCCGCCGTTCGACGTGCGCGCCGCCTCTCCGGCCGGCGAGGACATCGGCCTTGGGCCGTGGGTGTTCTGCGGAGATCTCGGGCAGGTCCGGAACGTCTTCGGCTTCGACTCGGACATGGCGATCGCGGCCAAGGGGATCTTCGCGGCGGGCGGCGGCGGGATCTGGTGCATGAACGCGGCGGACCTCACGCGCGCGTCGGTCGTGGCGACGTCCACCGGCCCGGTCAATCAGTTCACGCTGTACCCGAAGATGTGGGGCGCTCCCGGAGGCTGGATCCGCATCGCGTTCGGGTCTTCGACCTTCACCTACACCCTCCCCAAGCGCTGGACGTTCCTCACCGCGACGGCGAGCGCCACCCGCGCCTACGTCCGCGACAGCTCCTGGCTCAAGGTGGGCAAGTCCTACACGGTGATCGCCAACGACGCCCCGGGGATCTCCCGGACCGT
>JACCDR010688910.1_pt1 | contig 14399 bp, 19 predicted proteins | sample 7446431 | NCBI WGS metagenome assembly JACCDR01 (sample SAMN15323443, study PRJNA562643) | freshwater metagenome | isolation source: river surface water | place: USA:Blue River Watershed | collected 2017-08-17 | reverse complement strand
GTACGTACTTCACACTCCCGGTAGAAAACCCAGAGGCAGCATCTGTATACTTGTTTAGACCTGCCACTACTGCAAAATGTGTTTTCGAACAGATACGGCCTAATGCTTGGAAATGTGGCAACAAACATTATAAAATCATACTGAGATTTCACGACAATACGTACAAGCTAAGCATTCGGGAACGCAAATGAGTATCGTTGTCTTTTACCACGCTTGGTTAAATGGAGCATCGGGGGAGATCATTCCTCAACAGCTACAGCGGCTTAAGAGCTCTGGCCTTTACGACAAAGCGGAAGAGATTCGTCTACATACCTCTGACAATGCAGTTCCAATTACTGGGATGCTGACCAACTATCCGAAGATAGCACTACGACAGAATCGTGACAAGTTCTCCGAGTTAGATACTCTACGGGCATTGCATGACTACGCGTGCACACACCCAGGCAAACAAGTCCTCTATATGCATACTAAAGGTGCAAGTAAGTACTACCCGCCAGTAAATGACTGGCGTCGTATGATGGAATACTTCCTTATCGACAAGTACGAGGACTGCCTTAAGACCTTGGATTGTTGTGATGTGCTTGGAGTAAACTACATGGGTGCGCCTAAGCCCCACTTAAGCGGAAATTTCTGGTGGGCAACGACAGATTACCTAAAGCGTCTGAAGCCGCTTGGGCCGGCTGCATCAAGAACCGACGCGGAGTTTTGGGTTTTAAGCGAGAATAAACACGTCGTTGCTAACGTCCACTCATCCAACGTCAACCACTATTGCACCCCGTACCCGCACTACCAATACGGCGGGCCGTCGCCGGTCATGCCTGTAACTCCGCAAAAAACCAGTTGACACGCGGCGGTTCCGTGGTACTGTGGTTGAAACGGGAGGCGCTCCGCTCGTGGAGCAGGTACGGGCGAGTAGTTGGAAAATTATATTATAATTTCCCGACTTACCATAAATCGTCTCGTAACCCCTTGAAATTGCTAGAGAATTTTTGCCATAAAAAGTCCATTAAATAATATATTGCAATAACTTTTATGGATCGTAAGTGCGCGGATTTGTTGGTGTTTTTTCGACGAGTATTTGCAACCAAGTTTTAAATAACTCACATGATGGAACCGTTATTAATCGAGGTCTTGTTCTTCTGCATCGCTGTGCTACCGTACTGGTATACGTTAGGTATGCGGGAAAAGACACCACTGTACTGGTGGCTGATGGTGTGGTGTACTGTCACTTGGGTGGTATACTATAGTTGGCACCGAGTTACGTTAGGCGCGTTGAATAACGTAGTAGAGTGCATGATTGCAGCTAGAGGGTTATGGAAGATAAGAGAGATGAAAAGCTAAAGGAGATCGTAGCTCTCTACGAAACAGAACACGGACACAACGAAGAATCACTAGTAGCGTGTCCTAACTGTAAGATAGCGATTGATACTGAGTTCTTCGAGATTTGCGGCTTTTGCGCAATACAACATCCAGAGGCGGTAGTAAACCTAAAATGTTTGACCCACTAAAGAAGAAAGAAGACGAAAAGAAGATGTACCAAATAGCAGAGCTTGCTGCTAAGTTCGTTGCGCGGTACGTCAATACTATGCGCCTAGAAGGTATACCAGACCAAATTATTGCTGGTTTGGTTGTGAGTCTGACTCAGTCAGTCGTCGGAACACTTTGGATGGATCCTTCAGCTTTACGTAGTCACCAAGCTTCAGATCAGCCACTTGAAGAGTTTGACGTGGATCGTCTCCTACCGAATTGAACGACTTAACGGCTTTCTTACGGATGTAGTAATCAGCGAACTGCTTCTTACGGCGTTCTTGGTAGGCTTCGTTTTTGGTGTAGTACTCACGAGATTGAGCGGTTAACTTATCCCTATTTTCTGCATAGTACTGCCTACGTTTACGATTACGCTTATCACGAGTCATGGCACGACGAGTAGCAGAACAGGTCTTACACCTCTTCTTGTATGTCTTCTTAGACACGTCGTAATAGAACTCGCTAGTAGGCATTTCGCGGTTACAATACTTACAAATCATAGAAATAGTATAGCATAGATGACGAGGTTGCATGATTAAAGTAGACACAGAATTCCCGGTCCTAGATAAGGGCTTTATAATTTACAAGGGTAGTCTAGGTGGAGACAATACCATAGTAGACGCCGCCCGAGTCTCGTATCAGAAAGGTACCAAGAAGAAGAACTCAGACGAAAAGCTTATCCACTATCTAATCAAGAATAGGCATACGTCACCTTTGGAAATGGTTGAACTAATGGTTCAAGTGAAAGCGCCTATCTTCGTAGCGCGTCAATGGTTTAGACACCGTATGGCTGAGTACAACGAGATGTCGCTACGATATAGCGAATGCCCAGAGGAGTTCTATCGACCAGCAGAGTGGCGTAAGCAACACGCTACAAACAAGCAGGCTTCTGGAGAGATCATCACGGATCAAGAGGTAATTGACGAAGCCTATGCTGATCTAGAAGTAGCACAGTCATTAGCGCTAAAGTCCTACAACAATATGCTTAAGCTAGGAGTTGCTCGTGAACAGGCACGCATGGTACTCCCAGTTAATACATATACTACGTGGTACTGGAAGGCGAACCTACGATCAGTCGCTAACTTCTGCGGATTACGTGATCATGACGGTGCGCAGTACGAAATACGAGAATACGCTAAGGTGCTAAAAACCATCGTTAAAGATATAGCGCCTATTGCATACGAAGCTATGGAGGAACACTTATGGGTAAGCTAAGCAAGATATGGTCCTTTTTCCAGACTGGTGTTGACGGGTTCATTCCGGACGTGAACGACAAGCCAGAGCCTGTCTCGAGTTGTCATATAGACAGGCTACCGCCATACCTTCCAAAGGAAGAAGTAATAGAACAAATACAACAAATCCAAGTACTACCACAAGCACGTATAGTAGCTGTTAAGTTTAAGCTTAATGCATTAGAGTCTAATCGTACACGGTACTACTTCCGTATTGAGGTAGCAGACAAGAAGGGAGGTTGGAAGGTTCTTTCAAAATCAGAAAAGACGTACGCTAACTTAAAGCAGGTAATGGTAGCTATCGCACCATTAGGTAATATGAATCTAGTGAAGAACTTCGAGGTAATTGACGAATGAGCGACCACTATCGTAACGGTTATTACACAAATATTGAGGTTATCGACTATCTTAAAGACAAGCTAACTCCAGAACAGTTCGAAGGATTCTGTCTGGGGAATATGCTAAAATACGCGAGTAGAGCGAACTTCAAGGGATCATTCGAAGCAGACATCAAGAAGGCGGAACACTATGCTAAGATTCTGGAAGCGTACAGAGCGCCACGTACGGTTGCCTTACAACAGGGCCACAAAGTGGTTATTGAAAGTACCTCACCTACAGTCGGTGCTCCTCCTACGTTCGGTACAGTTAGGTGCTGATGTGGAACTGAAAGAAGACGATACAGACGACATCCTTACTTACCACTTAGTCATTAAGCGTAAGAAGGTACTACCTACGTGTTGCGTTTGTGGGCAACAGGGTAACATCTTCATGTTTGTTGACAAGGATAATGCTTATGTGTTCTGCAATCCTTTGTGTGAAATAGAATACAAAAACACCCCTGGCGTTAAGCCAGAGAAGAATGAAATACTCGTTAATGACGACGGTGACAAATGGTTGAACTTATTGGTTGCTACCTATCTTGTAGTGCTCTTAGTTGGTTTTGCTTGGTTTGCTTTGTAAGGTACAACCTAGTACTCGAACTACCAGACCTACAGGCGGCGACAATACGGATATTCCTATTAGGGCTATTTTGGCCAATAGGGTTACCGATATCGCTAATAGCCCTAAGTTTGAGCTATTCAACAAAAGGTGACTAATGGCCTATTGTGATCACAAATGCACGGACACGTGCGAAGACTGCGTAAACGAAATCATAAGCCTAAGAAGGCAGATAAGGGATCTTGAATCCAAGATAAAGGAACTAAGTAATGAAGCTATTCGCAATTCAGAAGCCGCAGGGAACACTAGCATCAATCGAGCTATTTACAAATCGTAAGGAGGCTGCTTATTTCGCAGTCGCAATGTTCGACAAGAATGCTAATATGGAGAAGCCACGTAAGGGTAAGGACGGATCAGACCTCAACTGGAAGAAGATGAAGCGTGAGGGTTGGTCCATTGTCAAGGTTAATCTCTCTGTAGTGGAGTAATCCGCTTCGTAGGTGGGAAAAATAGGGTACACTAGGAGAGCGTTGGGTCCTAGTAGAGAGGTTAGATGCCAAAAGTAAAAGTAGGACGATATACAGATATACCTTGTAAAGTATGCAAGCACGTAGATGATTACTGGGCACACAAGTCATCTACGTTGCTACTGTACTACGCCGTAGACAAGGACCTGCATAAGGTCCCTTTATGCTCCCAAGCTTGCATAGATAGTTACAATCTAAACCCATTAGCTTATGATACTGACTAGTTACCCTGCATACGACGCGATATCAACGCAGCACTTCCAGCACACGACTGGAGATATCGAGTGCCCAGTATGCGGTATCCGTATACGCGACAGTAAGTCAGTATACTACTCAGACGTAAGCCCTAATCTCTACATCCAATACGTCTACACCCCAGGACATCAGTATCGAGAAGAGCGCCAACGCACCAAGGTATGGCGACTGACCGAGGACTTAGCAGTAGTGTGCTCAGCACAATGCGAGTCCATCCATAACACCCTCGGTGGAGTATATGCTTAGTTTCATACAACGGTTAATGATATGGTCATATGCCGTACACGGTAAAGGCAAGATGACATCAAGACTATTGAATCACATCGCCAAAGAGCTTGACGAGATCCGCGCAAACCCAGATGACCTTTACGAATGGATAGACGTAATCATATTAGCTCTTAATGGCGCATCCCGAAGAGGCTACACTCCAGAGCAAATACTGGAAGCACTGGAGTCGAAGCTAGCCCGTAATCAGCTACGCCAATGGCCAGACCCAACACAGGTACCCGAAGATGAACCCCTCGAAGCGAGAGATAAGTAACCTAACTCTACGTACAGAATACGACATAGTTCTTAACTTGAACAAATACCACTATTCGTGGAATCAAAATTGCGCTATCTGCGATAAACAAGTTATGTTCGTAACCACAATCGCAGACTGTTTAGACAAGAACTACCTTGAGGACCATAAACCATCTTACCAAGATAGAGCTTGTTCTACAGCTTGCTTGGAAATGATGGATCTAAACCCATTAGTATATGAAGACATATCTATTGATCGCGACGTGCGCTATCTGTAAATGCGACGTACATTGCCGCACAAAAGACCTTAATCTACTGGATACCAACGATATTGTATGTAGTAACGAATGCTTGGATATCTACAACCTGAACCCGCTGCAATATCAAACTAAGCCCTCGGTCGAGAAACAGTTCCCGACTCAAACCAATGTTCACCCAGCCTCCCCGCAAGATTCGTTAATCTACGGTTTCCCTTAGCAAAAACTTCCCAATACATTAGAGGGGTCTACAATAACCCGGATGCTGCCGTGGCGATGAAACAGGCAGACGCGGACCGTGGGGGGACGGCGTGGGCCGGTTCGGCGCGGGGCCGGGTCCGGTCCGGTCGCGCCGGGTTCCGGGTCCGGTCCGGGTTCGGGACCGGCCCCGGCCCCGGTTCCCATTCGGGAACCGGGGCGCTTGGGTTCAGCCCCCGAACGGTCGCGCCCAAGCGGCCTCGCGGCCCTGTTCCATCTGGCGCTCCGCTCGCCGTTCGCGGCGCTCGGCCTCGATGGCCTCGGCGAAGGCGTCGGCGGCGGGGCGGCACGCCTCGGCGGCAAGGGAACCGTCCCAACCGCAGGCGCGGGCGATGCTCGTCGCGGGGGTGCGGACCGGTCCGGGCTTCACGAAGGCATCGTAGGACGGAATCCGTCCGTGCTGGGCCTTCCCGGCCTTCGCGGCCCCGGCCTCATGCGCGTCCAAGTTCCGGGCGTGGGTCAACGCGGACTCCCAGTCGTCCGGGGTGTGCATGATGCACCCCGCCCTGTTCACGACGGCGAGGAACACGCCGTCGTATTCCGGGTGTTCCACCTTCACGATGGCCACCCCGTTCCGGCCAATGGTCACGCGGTCGAAGTGGCGGATGCCACGGGTGTTGCTGGTGCTCATAGTCTCTGTCTCCGTTGGGTTGTGGCCCCCGGTGCCGCGCGGCACCGGGGGCTGGGTGAGTCTTACAGGGTCACGAGGGCCAACGCCTTGGCTTCTCGCATCGCGTCCGCCCAAGCGGCGCGGACGGGCGAACCGTCCGGCGTGCTGAGGCAGTCGAGCGCGAGGGCCACGGCGAAGGCGTCGTCGGTGCGGGCCAGAAGCGCCGCGCCGATGTCGCCGTGCTTCTTCTGGAACGCTCCGGCCTTCGCGTGGCGTTCCTTCGCCAGCGCGGCGACCCGCGCCCGGTGGGCGTTGGTCACGGCCTCGCCGTCCACGGCGAGGAAGCGAAGGACGCGCGCGCTCTCGCGCGGCACCTTCACCTCGTGCCGGAAGTCGTCGGCCGCGTACTGGTCGTGGCGGACTCCCAGTCCGCTGCCACTCCACCGGGACACGAAGCGCGGGCCGCGCTCCAGTGCCTCCACCGTGAGGAAGAACCCCCCGGTTGAAGCGGCGGCGGCGGTGAGGAATGTACCGCGCGCGTACCCGGCTAGCATCGCCGTCGCGCGGTACAGAATCCCGCTGAACCCCTGCAAGGTAGCCGTCTGTCCGTTCACTGCGTAACCGTTCATGGTCTCTCTCCGTTCGGTTGTGCGTTGCCTCCCGGCAATGCGTGGCCACGCGCGGGCATTTCCTCCCGCGCTTCTCATTCAATCCGATTCCAATTCGAGGATGACTTATTGCCGTTGCATCGGGTCTAGGAACCGTCTCCCGCTATATGCGGGCACACACACCTTGTATATCAGCAGACATAGGGAGTCCACCGGGGGATTGACAGAACCCGTAACCCCGCGGAATCATTGAAGAACTTTTTTTCGCGGGGTAGGCCACTATCCGCTCGAAACCCCCGAAATCGCGATGGTGTCCCGTAACCCCGCGAAATCATTAGGGAATTGGGCCAGGCCCTTGGCCCCCTGCCTAGCGCGTGGATAGCTGGCCCACCGGAATCCGGCCCCTAGCAGCTATCATGCCACGGGGCCAGAATCCGGGGTTCCGGTCCCGTTGTGACGCGGCGCGTGGCGAAAGTGAAATGGCCCTAGGACGCATTTGCAGGCCCGTGGTGCCCTCCAAATTTCGCGGCTACCTAAGGTCCAAAATCCGATTATTGTTGCGTCCCAAAATTTGGTTGGCACGTCGATTGCAGGGAACCGGATTCCACGGATTAGAACCCGGTTCACCTTTTGGAACCGGGTTCACCTTTTGGAACCCCGTTCTATTCCTTGGAACCCCGTTCTATTCCTTAGAACCCGGTTCACTTTCTGTAATCCCGTTCTACTTATCGGAACTTCAGTCAGGACTCTGAGCCAGGTTCACCCTGGGCCAGGCGGATTCACCCCGCTGAATCTCACTCATTCCGGGGTAAGTTACCCCGGGGTAACTCACCCCGCAAAAGGCTCGCGGGAAATCTCGGGGTAACTTACCCCATAAAATGGCATTCCAAAATCTCGGGGGTGACTTACCCCTGGCGTTGAAATCCAGAATCGGGGTTAGTTACCTTTGTCCCTGGGGGATAGTTACCCCGCCTGGAGTAAGAAGAAGGGGCCGGGGGTTGTTACCCCGGCCCCTGTTGTCACTAGTCCACCAAGTCCGTTGCGCCGCGCTTCAAGGCGCGCTTCTGTGCGTCGTGCAGCTTGTCCCGCAGCGCGTCACACGCCAGCTTCGCCGTCCGCAGGTTCGTGCCGAACTCGTCGCGGTACGCCTTGATTGCGTAAATCTGGCGACCGTCCGTGATGTAGTCCATCACGTTGCAAATCGCGCTGTAGGCCGGCGGCGCGCTGGTGCGCGGGGGCGGGGCAAGCGGCGTGCATCCCTCCGGGGCCTTCATCAGGGCCACGGTGCGATACAGGTCGCGAGCCGTTTCCGGCGTCACCGTCCCGGCCAACAGCAGGTTGAACAGCAGTTCCTTGAATTTCTCCATTTGCTTTCCCTTGTTGTACCCGGCGCGGTTTGCCTGTCCCGCGCCGGGTACATTGGGTTAAAGCTACCTTCCGGGGCCTTGGCCAGCCTTATGGCGAGGGTAGCCTATACCCGCCAACCGGGAAGCGTGAATCCATGACAGCGCGCTGGAAGCACGGCCTTTCTTGCCTACGCTCGCCCAGCCTTGTGCGCCTTGCGGCGCGCTGTCCCCGTCACAACTTGATAGTCTCAAATGCAGGGGGGCCACGCTAGGGGTGAAATGCGGTTTTGTGAAAATAGTTTTGGGGTAACTACCCCCGGCGTCTACAGGGAAGGTAACTAACCCCCAGGGCGTAACGCCCTGGGTAACTACACCCCGCCCCGGCCCTGGGGTAACTCACCCCTGGCCACGCCAGCCCTTCGGGGTAACTTACCTTATTGCTTGGGGGTAACTTAGGTTAGGCAAGAATGCCTCGGGGTGAGTTACCCCGTAGCAGATAAAAAGAAAGGGCCGGGGGTTGTTACCCCGGCCCTTTGGGTTAGGAAGGAATCCAGCCCCCTTCCTCTAGGGCTTCCTCATCCCCGCACCATGCCAGGGGTTCGCCATAATCCAAGTCGCAGTTCTGTCCGCACGGGTCCAAAGGAGTCCTGGTGCATTTCTCCAGGACAGCGGCAACCGCGCCCTCATCCCCGCTATCCTCCAGGACGGTCCGCATCCGCACCGTTGCGTCCGCGAGTCCCTTCGCAGTCCCTGGGAATCTGTCCACGACGTCCAGGACATCCCCGTAACAGTCAATCGTGCGGATTTCGTACTCTACCGTCTTTCGCGGCATTGCTTTGCCTCCAGGCGATTTGCCTATCTTTGGTATAGGCCAATACTTGGTTACACGCAAGCCCAGGGGCAAACTTTTTCGGAGGTAACTCACCCCAACTTTTTCGGAATCGGCCTTCGGGGTAAGTTACCCCCGAGCGCGATTTCAAAAAAGGGGTAACTTACCCCGAACGCGGCGCGTCATGCGCGGGGTGACTTACCCCTGGGGGTGCGTTACCCCTTGGCCCGTCCGGGATAATTTACCCCGGCAAAAGGCGGTCCCAAAATCTCGGGAGTAGTTACCCCAGGGGACAAGAATCAACAATCGGGGGATAGTTACCCCGCCTGGAGTAAGAAGAAGGGGCCGGGGGTTGTTACCCCGGCCCCGGTTGGTTCACAGTGACAGAATGATGATTCCCCAGAACCACAGAAGGAACGCTATCGCAGCGGCTTCGCAGAAATGGAGAAGTTTGTCGCTCACTTCTTGTCCCTCCATGAAGCGTGGCCCTCGGGTTTCGTACAGAAGAAACCCGTGAACCCTTGCGGATTCACCTTGCTTCGCAACGCGCCGTTCCGGTGCTTCTGCCCGCACGTCTTTTCTTCCGCGTTCGCGGGGATATGACGGCCCTTCAGTTTCATTTGTCTAGCCTCCGGTTAGTGGTTATCCCCCCTTGGAAGTAGCTTGAACCTAGCGGGGGGACGACTAGGTTATGCAAACACGCTGGTTAGAGTGACTGGCGTTTAGTCTATTTGGTATAGCCAGAGTCTTGGCCGTAGGGTTCCGAGTGTTTCGGAAGCTCGCCCGTGGCCCGTCTAGCGCACAGTGATAGCAGCCCAGTCATCTACTAGCAGTCCGTGTCCTCCATGACTTGATAGTCTCAAATGGATGGCCTCCACGCTAGGGGTACGCGCAACTTTTTTGGAAATAGTTTTGGGGTAACTACCCCCGTAGATTCGCCCCTGGGTAACTAACCCCCAGGCCAGGGGTAACTCACCCCGCCTCGACGTGACGCACCGCGTTAGGGGTAAGTTACCTTAGTGCTTGGGGTAAGTTAGTATGGTACTGAATGCCCTGGGGTTAGTTACCTTCCCCGGAAGGCGGGGGGTTGTTACCCCCCTTGTGCTTCACCTTCCGGGTATACTTACCGCCTTTCTTGGGCTTCTCGATTCGCTTCGGGGGAATCGCAGGCCCCCGAACCCCCTTCACCGGGAACGGGCGGTCCCGCGCCCGGAACGGTTCTGGCCCGTGACGTGGACGTTGGTTTCCACGTAATCGAGGCGAGTCAGGTTGATAGCGGGACGCGCGCGCTGGGTTCCGAAGGTACCCGAAAGGATACCGTGCGCGCCCAACTCCGGGTAGTTCTCGTAGTAGCGAGCCACCACCTTGGCCACGTCGGCCGCGAGTTCTTCGGCAATCTGGTCCTGAATGTCCATGTTTTCCCCCTAGAACCGGCACCACACCGGAAACGAAATGGCCCAGCACGAAGCGATTTGCCACACCTTCGCAGGGTCGCGACCCGTGACACGAAGCAAAATGTCCTTCCCACAGAAACGACCGTAAATGTAAATCATGCCGCTTCCTCCATGCCTTGATAGTCTCAAATGTAGAGGGGCCACGCTAGTCCCTATCGCAACTTTTTTGGAAATAGTTTTGGGGTAACTACCCCCAAGAAAAGCCAGGGGTAACTAACCCCGCCAGTATAGTATAGCCTAACTTACCCCGGTGTCTTGGGGTAACTTACCTTAGGCTGTTCCCTGGGGGTGAGTTACCTCCCTGGATTCCCTGGGGGTTAGTTACCCCGACGTGGGCCGAAAAAAAGTGGAGGGGAGGGCCGGGGGTTGTTACCCCGGCCCTCCACCGGATGCCTAGCAGGGCATCCGGTTTTTCGACTCCGCACGGGCGATGACGCCTTCCATCATCGCCTCGGTTCGTTCCCGAATCTGTTCCAGCGTGAGTCCCATTTCCTCGATTCCGAGGGCGATGACTCCACCGGGAAGCGTCTCCATCGCCCGCACCATCAGGCGCACGGACTCGGGGCTGGGGTCTGTGTCGTACCTTGCGAGCACGGACGTGAACGTACAGAGCATGAGGGCCACCTTGTCGAGCTTGTCCATTTCGTACCTCCAACGGCGTGGGTTGTGTTCGCCGTGATTTGATAGTCTCAAATCGTAGGGGGCCACGCTAGGGGTCCAAGCAACTTTTTTGGAAATAGTTTTGGGGTAACTACCCCCGGCCTAACCTATGAGGTAACTAACCCCAGGGCCGGGGTAACTACACCCCGCGCATGACGCACCGCGTTAGGGGGTAACTTACCCAGAGGTAACTTACCTCTGTATAGGCACCGGGATAAATTACCCCGGCAAAAGGCGTTCTCAAAATCTCGGGGGTTACTTACCCCAGGTACTGGAAACAAAAATGGGGCTAATAGCCCCAATGGGCCGGGCATATCTGCAATTAGCCCGGCCCCGCCCTTAGCGCGGTATCTAGTGGGTAACGGAGAAAGAAACCCACTAGTGCAGTCCGCGACAATCGTGCCGGGGACAGCGGCCGAGCATGGGGGAATGGTGTACCTAGCGGGGGCTTTCAATCTATACGGTTGCTTTAGCCCCGCTGGCCTGTAGGCATTCCGCGCCCCGTCGTCATCCATTCCAGTAATGCCGCGTCCCCGGCATGACTTGATAGTCTCAAATGGATGGCCTCCACGCTAGGGGTACACGCAACTTTTTTGGAAATAGTTTTGGGGTAACTAACCCCGGTACAGAATAGGTATTAAGTTACCCCGTGTATAGATAGAGGTAATATACCCCGGTGTCTGGCCTGGGGGGTTAGTTACCCCGCCTGGAGTTGCGGGGTTAGTTACCCCACGATAGGCAAAAAGAAAGGCCGGGGTTAGTTACCCAGCCTCGGGGAGTAGTACCCCCGGAGGATGTCCAATCCTCCGGGGGTTTGCTTGTCACGGTGCGACAAGAATCAGCGCAAACACGGTAGCGAGTATTACCAATACCCGCACCTCCGCATTAGTCCGACTTCTTGCGAGCGCGGACGTTCTTGGCCGCCTCCGCACCCGCCTTGCCCGTCACGACCTGTCCGTCACTGGTGACGTGGATGGACTCCACGAAGCCGGTGGCGTGGCATTCGTTCGCCGTGGCGATGACGCCCGAGTCCGTGACGCGAACCGTGAAGTTGAGGTGCGTCCCCGACAGCAGGTCCGCCCCTTCGCCTTCCAGCGTCTCGCGGATGCGCTTCGCCAGTTCCACGACGCTCTCGCGGTTCGATTCCTTCTTCTGTTCCAGAAGGGCAATTCGTTCCTCCGAAGCGTCCCGCTTCGCAGCGCGAACCGCCTTGGCGATGTCATCCAGTGACGCGCCCTCGGAAATCTCGATTCCGCGAGCCTTCAGCATTGCGACGATATCCGACATTCGTACCTCCAATGTACCGGGGGGTTAGAGTTTTGTTCCCTCGGCACAATCTTGTTGTCTCAAATTACGGAGGGCCACGCTAGGGGTCCAACCAACTTTTTTCGAGAAAGTTTTGGGGTAACAAACCCCGGACCCATAGGGTAACTCACCCCGCCTCGACGTGACGCACCGCGTTAGGGGTAACTCACCCCGGCGTCGGGTCCAGGGGTAACTCACCCCGCGCAAACCCAGGGAGGTAACTTACCCCGGTTCGTGGCCTGGGCTTGGGGTTACTTACCCCGATAGGATAGGAGAAAAGGGCCGGGGGTTGTTACCCCGGCCCCTTCCCTTACTGGATGGGGTCCAAGACACCCTCGTCCAACCGCGCCGTCAGGCGGCGAATCTCGCCCTCCACCTCGTCCATCGTGAAGCCCCAATCCTTCAAGAGCTTGCACAGGTCCGACACGATGGCCTCGCACGTCTCCACGACGGCCTCGCGTTCCTCGGGCGTCGGGTCCGCGTTGTCCTTCACGCGCTGCTGAAGGACAACGCCCATCATGATGGTGGCCGCCACGACGCTGGTGACGGCCTCGAACGTCTCGCGCTTCATGTCCATTTCGGTTTACCTCCAATGCCGCTTGGTTGTGTTCGGCACATCCCCTTTGTCTCAAATCGTAGGGGGCCACGCTAGGGGTCCAAGCAACTTTTTTGGAAATAGTTTTGGGGTAACTACCCCCGGAATTTTAACGCACCGCGTTAGGGGTAACTAACCCCAGGGGCTGAAAGCGCGGGGTAAGTTACCTCCGGTTCGTTAGGGGTAACTTACCCCTTATTCTAGTTCGGGGTAAGTTACCCCGGCTTGGGGTAACTTACCTCCTGGTTCGCCCCTACGGGGTGAGTTACCTTCTAAAAGGAATAGGCAAAATCTCGGTAGAGATTAAACCATATAAACAGAATCAAGATTCCGGCTATCTAGTTTTGCTTACTAGATAGCCGGAATCCCTAGCTTATGGGCTAGTTAGTAGAAGAAGAAAAGCCACTATCAAGATAGCGACTATCCTAATTCTTCTTCCTCGCCCGGACGTTCTTCGCCGCCTCGGCTCCGGCCTTCCCGGTAACCACGTCGCCATCACTGGTAACGTGAATCGACTCGACAAAGCCCGTGGCATGACACTCATTCGCGGTGGCGATAATGCCCTTGTCCGTAACTCGAACCGTGAAGTTCGCATGAGTACCGGGAAGCATATCGGCAAACGCCGATTCGAGTGAAGCCCGGAAATCCACGATAGCGGAAATCAGCTCGTCACGGTTGGATTCCTTCTTCTGTTCCAGAAGGGCAATCCGTTCCTGTGAGGCGTCCCGCTTCGCAGCCCGCACGGCCTTGGCGATGTCGTCCAGAGAAGCGTTCGACGAAACGTCGATTCCGCGCGCCCGCAGAATATCGACAATGGACTGGTCAGACATAGTTTGCTCCTATTGTCGGAATTGTTTCGGCACCACGCCTTTCCGACACTGTGATAGTCTCATATGCATAGGGGCCACGCTAGAGGTAGGCGCAACTTTCCCGAAGAAAGTTCTGGGGTAACTCACCCCCGCTCATGACGCATCGTGTCAAGGAGGTAACTTACCCAGATCTTGTCAAGGGGTAACTTACCTCGCACATTAGCGACTATCCCGGGGTAAGTTACACAAGGATACCGCCTATCTCGGGGTAACTTACCCCACCCGGGGTTACTTACCCCCAATACGATAGGGGTTAGTTATTAGTCAAAAGGACCATCCGAAATCTCGGTATGAATCAAACCTGATAACTGGAATCGATATATGGTAATGGGTTGAGCAAAAGCATATCCACACACTTCAGACTACATAACCATACCCTACGGTAGTAATACCAGTAGGAGGCTACAACCTTGGTACAGGAACATACAGCACAGGTATGGGGTTCATACGAACGACGTAGTGTTATAGCATCACGCTTCATCTAAGTACCTAGTTTGGGTTGAGGATAGTCATTAAGCAAGGGGTTAGGGTCTAGTGGCCAAAACCAGCTAGTTAAGGCGCTAGTTAAGGCGCTAGTTAAGGCGCTAGTTAAGGCGCTAGTTAAGG
>JACCDR011252241.1_pt1 | contig 14401 bp, 23 predicted proteins | sample 7446431 | NCBI WGS metagenome assembly JACCDR01 (sample SAMN15323443, study PRJNA562643) | freshwater metagenome | isolation source: river surface water | place: USA:Blue River Watershed | collected 2017-08-17 | reverse complement strand
CATCTACCTTTACTGTAGTTCTTCTTGTACTCGGCAACCTTGTCCGGGTTCTGCTCACTCCAACGCTTCGTAGCAAGTAGAACCTTTTCCCTATTCTTCTGATACCACTTGCGATGATATTCAGCCGCCTCACCACTCTCAGCGCGCTTGCGACGGCGTTTCTTGTCGTGCTCTTTCGTCTCAGGCTTGTTGTTGTATTTATCCAGTGTCTTTCTCCGACGTGCCTTCCGCTCATCCTCCGGGAGTCGTGGGAAGTTCATTTTGCGAGTCTCAATACGCTTCACCTTGGCACAAGTTGGGCAACCAATACCCTTAGCATGGTTTGATGGTTCTTGCCAAAAACTACCGTGCTCCTTGCAGACTATCTCGATCTTCTGTAACGCACCATTGTAGATAGCTTTGGAGTAGTCGTACTTATCACCATGTGCTTTTGCAAACCGCTCCTTGAATACCTCGAAAAATGACATGATTTACCTTTATAAGAGAGTGTGTCAGGCACACATTGTAGCACAAAATCTCAAACATGACACACTCTCTTATAAAGATTTATGAATAAAAAAGCCCCGCCGAAGCGGGGCAAGGAGGGAGCAGAATCTCCTAATGAAACAGATACTTAGACGCCGACGTTACCGTACAGACTGCGCCATTCGACATACTTTGCACCGAAACGCATGGTGCTCTTGTAGCGAACAGAGTCGGTCTCGAAATCGCCTTCCATCGACTTCTCCGGCTTACGACGCCACAGAACCTGCAGACCGTCAGAAGCATCAGTCTGGAGGAACCAAGCGGTCGAGGAGGTCAGGCGAGTCAGTGTGACAGCCTTGGCGACGAGACCCGTAGAGTTGATCGGGTTGACGTCGTTGTTAGCGTTACCAGTACGCAGAACCGACTTGAGCAGAACCTCAGCAGTCATCATGTTAGCCGGGGCTACGATGAGTTGCTTGGGAGCTACAACAACCGGCTTACCGCGCGGGTCTTGAGCTTGACGAACCTGAATCAGCGCCTGCTCCAGAGAGGTCTGGGACAGAGCAGCAGAGGTCAGGAGGTTGCTACGAGACGCAGCACCGGCAGCACCACCATCCGCTGAGACGTGTGCGTTGGAGCACAGCGACACACCATCACCGCCCGTGTAGGACGAGTTGAAAGCGCGGTTGAGGATGTTGGCAGTGGTTGTCTCGATAGTTTCCTTCATCGATTGACCCTGATGGCGAGCATAGATGCTGCCGAGACGAACGTGGTCACCGTCCTCGAAGAGTACCTTGGTTAACGCATGAGCGATACCATACTCCTGATAGTCGATGCGCTCTGTATAGAGCACACCACCCTGGTCATAGACAACCGGGGTGCCGTCCGGCTTAACCGGCGCTGCCGACATACCATAGAGTACCGGCACTTCATGATAAGAGCGAGCGATACCCGTCTTTTCCTCGAAGATTTGCTTGTACTCGTCACCACGTTGGTTATAAACACCATCAAACTCTTTATTGAGCAATGGCTCAACGATCTGTCTGAAGTCCGAACTGCGCATAATTGTTCCGGCCACAATACTCTCCTTTACTTAGACTACAGCGCCATTAGGGGCGAACTGAAGCTGGTTGATCTGAACAAGCAACTCGGGATACGGGTTACTTGTCGCATCGTAAATCTCGCCATTCAGGAAGCCGAGAATACGAAGACAAGCCGTACCACCGTTGCCAACCGCAGCGACAATCACCGAACCTGCCGACAAACCGGTAATCGTGGAACCACCAGCAGCGAAGCTGATGTCACACTGATCGCCAACAACCGCTTGGACATAACCCGAAGCGTTTGCAGTGACGCAGGTCTTGTAGACGTTCTGAGGATCATCAGCAACCCAAGCAGTGATCTGCGAACCAACCTTGACGGCAGTCGAAGCGGGCCAGTAGTTGCTGGTAACCGGCTTGCCTTGCGAGTCAACGTATTCGCAACCCATGAAGACACCGAGACACGCGGAGGTGCCGTCGCTGACTTCAATCGTACCGTTGTTACCGGTATCCATTTCCACAAGCATACCTTTGTAGATGGACGTACCGTAACCCGTACCGGCGTTGTTGAGGATGTTGTACTTATTCATACGAGTCTGACCGCTCGGGTGATAGACCGGGATCAGACCGTAAGTGAGTGCAGTTGTAGACATGTGTCTAACTCCTTACCTGTTGATAAACGAAGGTGCTTGCGGCGCTCGCCGCAAACGTTCAAAATCTCCTTCTACGGTCATTACCGGCTTGCCCTGAGCGTCTCGTTCAGCATTCGTCATCAACCGCTCGTAGATTGCCGACTCGAATTCAGCAGGCATATCGTGGTGGTAGATGGTCATGAGGTCGTTGAAAACCTCATTCGGAAGTTTGAAGAGAATCATCTCGTTTACAGCCACGCATCCGTCAAACTGCCCACCAGTAGATTGAATCGATGTTCCGAAGCCCGGCACTTCAGTGGCCTTGACCGGCAAGTAACCCATTTGTATCCGACGATTGATCGAATCTTGGGTGCTTGTCGTGCTCAACCAGCAGCAGTGGTATCCCGGAATACTGGGAGGAGTTGGGAGAACTTCATGCACAAAGTTCTGGCGGAGCATACGGCGACGCTCCTCAGCACTAAGCACACCGCCATCATTGTTAACGCGGTCGGCATCCGCACTTTGACGAGAACCGCGAGCGGTTTCGCCGGAAGACTTCTTGAGGCGATCATCGCCTGTAAATGTATTGGTCATGTCATATCTCCTTATCGCGTTAATCCGTTAGCCTTGTCATATTCACGGTAGAGCTTGATGTGCTCCTCCCGTGCTTTCGGGTCATCCCAAACACCAATGTCTTTAAGCGCCTGTACGCGCTCGCTAGACAACTTGTAGGTGCTTTTACTAGATGACACTGATGACTCCCTTCCAGAACCCGCTACAGGGGGACGTGACGTACTTTGGGGCTTAGTATAACCTGAATTTGCGCGATGTGGCAAATACTTCTTGACACGCTTATCAAGCTCTGTCCAATACTCAGGAGTGGTTGGGTCCCAACCTTCCTCGTCCATACGACTATCGATCTTGAGGGCGATGTAGGAATCCTCGTCCTTACCTGTCGAATCGTACCACGGGTTTTTACTCATCCAATCCCGGGCATGATTGACCATACGTGGATCAAGCGGCTGAGGTGCAGCTTGCTTCGCAATCATGTTCTTCTTGATATTCTGAAGCTGTTCGTAACGCTGGCGAGCCTCGAACATCTTCTCTTGCGCCTCAGTCGCTACCTGACCATTAGCTTGTTCAACGGCTCGTGCGTTGATGTCCTTGAAGCGATTATAGGCAGCAACGGCTTCCTGTTCAGCACTCTCCAACTGCGCCATCTCGGAACCGGTGGACTTTCGTTCCACCACAGCGAGACGCTGGTTGAGTTCGCTGATTACGCGATCACGTGCAGAGAGTTCTCGACGATAGGACTCTTCCTTCTCAGCGCGACGTTTCTTACGTTCTTCACGCCACTTTCGATTACGCTCGGTCTTTGACTCTTGATCTTCGTCAGGGTCATTGTCAGAGTCGGATTCAGAGGCTTCACGAACTACACGCTCATCATCCTCATCATCCTCATGTAACTCAACCTGATCCTCCTGAGTATCCTCGGAGGCTTTTAACTCTTCATCTTGTACTTCATTTTCTTCAGCCATCATACGCTCCTTACGTACAGTTACTTGATCGTGTCAAAGACTTCAAAATTGTCCTCGATCACACCTTTGATATGGAAATCCTCGAACAGTGCGAATACAATCGGACCTTCTGGATGGGGAACCTCGAAACGGAAACCACCCCAGAGTGGTGTCAGTACGATGTCACCCACTTCAGCCCAAGCACCTTCTTTCCACGTTTCACCGGTTTCGCGGTGCTTGAACGCAATCTGACCCACAGAGACGACACGGGAAATCTGAGTGTTGTCCTTGTTGACGGATCGCGTATCCTCTGCGAGATAAATGCCTCCAGAGGTCTTCTCCTTGACTTGTCGTAGTTGTACGACGATTTGATTGCCGACAGGTTTGACACCCGTAGCAATATCAGGGAAGTGTTGCTTCACGTACTGATCTTTGCTGATACCCATCTAACGCTCCTTGCGTAAGTTAAACATCGAGGTTACGTATAACCTCATCTAGTATCTGTCGCGCCTTGACAAGACCCTGGTACAGCCCGACAGTGACTCCGTGGGCGAACTCGCCCGTTGGGGGACAGAGCATGGATTCATGTGCTAGACGATCCATTTCATCTTCCATGCTCTTTACCCATTGTCGAATGACTCGATCTTGGATCATTTGACTTTTCTCTTTTTTCTAGGTTTGCCACTGAGGGCTTTGGATATCTTTAGTCGGGTCTCATTGGATTGCGTTCTCCCAAAATTCCTAGTGAGCCTACCGAAAACCCAACCATTGGCTACTTTAACATCCACCTCATGTGGGGATGTTAATAACTCAATATCCCCGTTATTTATCCAACTATACCCTTTCTTTCCTCCCGGTTTTAATTTTAGTCTACCTAATGACCACCCTGTAGTTAAACCATTTTCCAATTCATTAGCTTTAACTCGTCTTGTTGTTTCACCGTTGTTTATCCAGACAGTATCTCCGAACAATTCACTCATGAACCCGTAAGACTCTTTACTTCTGACCCTTCTAGCGAAAGCTTCCAACAACTTAGCCCTACCCTCAACCGATTCCCACTGCGACGTAACAGATTTTGACACTTTTAATCGGGTTGACTCAGCGCGGTTCAACCCTTTCTCACCACCATCCGTCAGATTAACTAACGAACCTTTCCTTAAATCTCTCCTACCTATCTCCTGAATCAAAAACTCCTCAAGTTCAAGACATAGCGACTCTTCGGCTTCTTCTATTACTTGTCTGTACCAAGTTGGGTACTTTTTACAAATTCTACTATGCCACGTGTTTCGTGATAATTCTGCGACCCTTTTCGCAGAACCTTTACCGACATAAAAAGGTATCCCATTCGGTTTTCTGTCTATATAGACGTAGCAAGACTCACTATTCACACCCGCTTACCTCCTATGTATTTTTTCACTTTACCTTTCGATTTTACATATGTAACTACACCTAATGTACCGGTTCTGTCCTCACCGTTACTATAGGTTCTTGTTCGTTCTGACAAATCACCAGAGTGAATTCCTACTTCTTGAACAAACTCTGGTGACTGATTACGCGATTTGACACTCATTTCTTTTTCATCACCTCACCACCGCACTTCTTTTTTACAGCGCCTCCACATGCTTTCTTAACCGGTTTGCAACAACCTTCCATCGCCATTTGCTTGTGTTGGTTCACGGGGGTTTTCTTACTCATCTTCATTTCAATTCTCCTTTACGAGTACGAGACTTGGTAACAACAGTGGGAGTTACTTCGGGTTGAACTTCAACGATTGTATCAAATACCTCATTGACGCGATGTTTATCAGGAACACCGTACTTCCACTGTTTCATTACAAACTGCTGGATAGTACCAGTGAAGGAATGATCCTTGTGTGTACCATCAGGTTGGGTTACTCGATATGTCGGCATCAGGTTTCTCCTTCGGTTCGATTACTTCAATCTTTGCTGTCAACGGAAGGTTCATTGATTTCCGCAACGAGAGTTCAGTGAAAGGTGAATCAAACTCATGAACCTCACCTGTTTTTAATGTAACTCGGTATCTCATGCTGCCACCAGTAATAAGAAGTTGCGGTTGAATTCCTCATCGTTTGCGGCCCTACTTTCGATGAGTTTAATATACAACGTTTCTGAAACCGACACACTCAACATCAGCATCGGTATGATATTCGGACCACTCAGTTGCTCATGCACTGACGGTTGAGTATGTATCGGAGCCTTCTTGAACGGCGGTAACTCTGGAACGAGTATCTCAGGTTCAACGGTGCGACTCTTCTTGATGACACGTTTTACTTTGGTTTTACTTTGGTTTTTGGTAACGGGTTCCTCAGGTACTATCTTGGCAACTACCTCCCTAACAGCATCCTTGATCTTGCTTTCTTCGTTACGCTGTTTCTGGAAGTTGTGTAACCACAATCGATAGTAACCCGACTTGGTTTTCTCCTCCAACTCATCACAACCAATGTAGGGAATTGCAGCAGCGTATCCAGGTACTCCAGCAAACCATGTATCGCTCGAATATGTAACCGGTGACTTGTAACCTACCTCAGAGTACCCGACATCCGCACCATACGCTACGTTACTATCGTAGGAGGGTGTTCCGCTATAGTTGCGGGTACAGGTACTCATGAGTCAGGGAATGCTGCGGTCGGAACTGTAGAGATGTCACGAGCGACACCCTTAGTAACGCGCCACTCATCAATGAGTCCGTGACAAGCGAGTGCGGGAACTAAGTTGCTCGATCCAACGAATACACCTGATGTGGACACGAGGTTCGCGCTTGATGTTGCCGTTACTAACGTAGATGTGCTTCCCGACGTACCACCGACAAGAGTGACCGCAGTACCTGAACGCTTTAGTGCGAGATAGGTGTAAGACCCGCCGGGGACCTGGGTACTCCAGAAGTCGAAAACCGTAGCGGCTCCAGCGAGGTAAAGAGAGTCCTTACCGGTTGCGGGACTGGACAACCTCAGGAGAATACCTTCTGTGTAAGCCCCAATGGTGAACACATCTATGAAGCTTGTCTCCCCTGTGTAATCAGGGTTCATGAACAACTCGATAGTGAAGTCACCTGTACCAAAGTTGAAGTCAGCATGTGTCGATGTTGAAATCCAATCACCATCCCCATCGCAGATCAACGCATTGGTGCCGAACTTTGCCGTACCTGTTGCTGCAGCACTACCCGCAGCAGCCCATGTCTTGCCTGTAACGTCAGTCAGATTACCATCGAAGTGCATCAGACTGGATACGTTGGCGAAGTAAGGGTCAGTGACCCCCGACGACGGGCGAGTTACTACCCCCTGAAAAGCAGGGAGAATCATGTCGCAGTATCCCCAGAGAGGATGTACTCAGCAGCAGAACCCCCACTGTTCGCGAACACGTAGATGCCACAGACACCCCACTGACCAGCGCTCTTGGTATGACTCTGACGGTTACGTTGAGTACCGCCCGATTCTGCAGTGAATGTAATCTGACCTGCACCACCTTGGATAACAGTACAGACGAAATCAACTGGCACATCATTACTGATCGTACAAGTGATCGGTGAACCATTAGTGAGCGTCAAAACCTTACCAGAGTCACCGGATACGATTTCATAGGTAGTACCTGTCTGTGCATTCCGACTACCACGGTATCCGTGAATCTCGCCGTTATCCCCGACGATCAACGCTGAGTTCTGTGTCGTCTGACCATCAGTACCGTTGAATCGAACTACCGCGTTATCCGTCGACGTACCAGCATCAAGCATGGGAGTAATAGCTTCTAAAGCCGTCACTCGATAATCAAGACTCGTTGCTACCGCACTACCGTTGATCCCCACCTTCGCTTCTAACGCCTCAATCGCATCATTAGCGTTAGCGTGTTGGTCAGGATGAGGAACAGTCGTACTGTTGAGCGTGTCGCTCGCAGTCGGATTGGTGAAGTTATCGAGTGAGGTGGGGAAGGAGGTGGTCATGATTATTTACCAGGGCCGTCTGCAAGATGACGCCAGATTTCATATAACAACCAAACCGTACCAGACGCCATAGCGATCTTGATCATGTTGCCCACACCGTCATCAATCCACTTGGTCCATTTATCGTACCATCTCTTGCGAACAAGATGATCGTTGTAATGGCCCGAATAGTCTCGCTGACCCTTTTCCTCAGGGTGCTCCAAGAATGCTTTCTGCATATCCTTAAGCATATCCCCTGTCTTATCGCCGTAACTTGAGACAGTTTGCTGAAGTGCTGAGAATCTATCGCTCATCCGATTTATCTCACCTTCCTCGTCGTCCATGTGTTTATCAAGACGAACGGCAACAGCGTCAATCTTGTCATCAAGGTCGTCGAGCTTCTTTAATACGAGTCTTTCAAATTCAGTCATTTCAATGGCCTGCACACGTTGTTGATGTAATCTTGTAAGGCTATTACCTTCAGTGCATCAGCCGTGGCATCGTTTGCGACGGACTCGCACTGTTGGGAAGTAATAACCACAGATTCTTTGGGGGTTCCATCAACTCGCTCGATGGTGACGGGGGCGGAAGACACGGTTCCCTTATCACAGTTGGTGAGCACCCTGACAGGACGATTGCGCAGATCAGCAAGATCAAGACGATACTGTGTCGATAGAGATGCGTTAATCTCCGTGAGTTCGGTGATCCTGCGTTTGTGGTCGCGATCAATCTGCTCTTGCTCCGCTTCCACGCGGGCACGAAACTCTGAATAGTCGGCTGATGTGGCTGCATAAAGCCTCCAAAACATGATCGTGGTGATACCGAACGCTAAAGCAGCACCACTCATAAGCATGAATGGTGAGGGGATCACAAACCCACGGTGACGGCTAGGGAAGGTAAAAACTTTTACCTTATTTGTCGAACGGACTTGAGTAAGATTCATGCTGCCTCCAACATAAGTTGCGACAACATGTAGCAAAACGGCTCCCCATTGGCCTCTCTAGGGTCTATCCCAGTGAGTTCAAACACATGCAGGATCACGTGAGATAACTCATGTGCCAAATAGCTTTTATTTTTAGCCCACACAATGTAAGTCGGCTTTCGCTTTGTGTCATCGTATTTACCACTCATCCGTCCGAATTTGTGATCAGTCAAGTCTTTGTCTTCTTCTCCGAACAGTTTTTTATACTCTAGTTGATACTCAGTTGTGGTTTTACACACCTTCACCCTACCAGGGTAAGGACGGAGAGATATAGTTTTCACGCTACACACCCCGCTAACTGTTTGAGCTTCTCAATCCAAGCCTCTTCTTCCTGCTCGGTGACTTCGATCAAGCGAGGGAACACCGCGTTGGCCCGTGCCATCTCTTCGTCCGTGATGTCCGCGACTGCCGCCATCGCTTGCGCATACGCGCTTTGCATGAGCTTGTCGCATATAGAGGTGTGGGGCGATTGTTCGGGAGGAGCAACCATCGTTGTGTGGTAGGTATCGGTAATGGTCACGATTGTACCTCACCGACAACACGGTTATTGTGGCAAACGGAGCAGACACCGACAGTCATCTTCTCTTTAATGATCTTGAGTTTCTTCGCTATCGAGCAAGGTAGGCACATGAGTTTACTCATCGGTCTTCTCCTCGAAGTACGACTCAAACACATCACATTCGTGACCCTTCTTTGAAGGCATGAACAGAACATCATGAGGATGCGGCTTCACAATGTAATGAATACATTTGATAGCTGTCTCACACCTCCAACCGAAACACCGCTTCTGAAGTTCAGTCATTCTTCGTCACTCCAGAGTCCTTCGAGGCCCACTTCTGCATACCGTAATTCATCGCAGCTAGACCGGCTAGGCTCGGACCGAAAGCGGTCAACGTAGCCAACATTTCTGGATGCCAGAAAGCTCCGATGGTCAGCAACACGGTGCTGAAGGAGAGCGTCGAGCCGGCGAGAAGCGAGATAGCTCGGGCGCTGCTCAGTCGGTTCGTATCGTCCTGCGAGAGTTCGCGTAACCACTTCATGCCTCCGTCACCTTACCGATCCCAGCGTATTTAGCCATCGTATCCAACCGGTTCATCCAACCTTTAAAGAACACCGTTTGAGATGGATCAAGTCTTACGCGATTATTATAGAACCTTTTCCGCTCACGAAGATAGCGGTCACACAACAGAGCTACCCCATCCATACTCAACACTGTAGCCAACGTCCTCGTCGTGATCGGCCCAAAGTTACCAGTGTGATGCTTTTCATTCATCCCGAGAGCACGTTGCAGTAAAACAATCGCCTTGTTCGGACCACTGTTGATCGAAACGTCGAACACTAACAGATCAAGCGGTTGAGCGATGAAATCACATTTCGCAGCATCCCAATACTGACGGTAGATACACTGTACCTCTTCTTGGGTGATCGTCTTAACATCGCGCAGCGGCTCACCAATATCGGTCAGATATTCGTGGAACACCTCAGTCGTAACGCCGTAGTTAGTCGCTCCACCGTAATCGTCGATATGATTCGAGTACCTCCCCTCTACTTCAGGGGAGTTAATGATACGGAAGCATTCGAGGAACCGAGATGTCACGATAATTCACTCACCGCCCCAATAGCCTTACCGTCGGGTCCTGTCTGCAACTTAGTGACTCTCGGGCGAGCCAACGTCTCCATTGTAGCCTGAAGACCCTGCATGACACTAGACAATGCCTCATTGGTCTTGGCCTTCTCCAATTCGGTCAGCATCCGCTGCATCTCCTTCAGCATCGAGTCGTCTTGCTGAGGCATCATCTCAGACTGTGATTGCTTGAAAGTGTCCAATTCAGCTTTCATTTGGGCAATCAATACCTGAGTACGATTGTCGGATTCATTCTTGAAAATTTCTGTCATCTGCTTCTGACGATTATCAGCGTCATTTTTTGCGATTTCGACCTGAGCAGACAGTTGTTCGTACTGTTTCTCCATCTGAAGCTTAAACTGCTCCAGTTGCAGCTTAGCCTGAGCCTCCTGTTGCTTGAACGCAGACTCCGACTGCATCTTGGCTTGTTCAAGTTGCATCTTGGCCTGTTCAACCTGCATATCAGCCTGCATCTGCATCTTGGCACGCTGATCCTCCATCTGAGCGACCTGCATTGTCGCCTGAACAGCAGGATCCATCGGAGGAGGTGGTGTTTTGCTCTGGATCAACTGTTGCGCCTGCTGGATCATCTGCATAATCGGAGCAAGTTGCATCTGAGCGACCACATCAAGCCCACTCATCGCCACAGCCTGCATGCGCTCCTTGGTCGTATCAGGCAACATGACACCCTGAGTCGCTGCAATCGCCTGTGCAGCACCCAAAACCTGCGGATAGTGCAGCGTCAAGTGCTCGCTGACGTGTGCGAGGATCGGAGCCAACTGCGGACCCGCGTAAATCGGCCCTGCACCATACAACGGTGACAAAATGAAGCGCAAATGCACCTCAGCGTGCGCCAGATGATCCTGATCAGGGAACGCTTTCAGCGGAATACCACTCACCGCGAACATATTCTCCTGCACAGCATCTGCTTTCTTCGGTTTTGGAGGCTCCGGTAGCAACTGATCAGGATTCGAGACGTTCAACAGTCGCAACATGCGACGATGACCCTCGATTCGGTTGTAGTTGATCGTCGGATCGGCCATCAACTGCATCACAGCCTGCATCTGAGCGAAGCGTTGAGCCTCACTGAAGATGTTGGGATCACTAACCGGAGCAATATCGTCTGTATTATCGAAGATTCGCGGATCAACCGGACGCCCAACAACACGCTCCCACAGGTCAGTCTCAGGGTAGTCAGCGTTCAGACGACACAGAATCTCGAAAATACGCGATTGTGATGCGTGCAGACGCGCATGGATTGCCGAGAACACCTTACTACCCTGCTCGATCATCGCCAATGATGTACCCACAGGCATCCGATCAGACACATCGGCGATCTTCTCTTCTGCTGTGGTGACAACACCCTTACCTGTCTCCACCAACATACCGAGAAGTTGGAACAACACCGGACTCGGACCCTTAAACGGCAAGTGAGTCACCAGTTGGCGGATGTCGTTGATACCTGCCGGACCCTCGATCTCATGAATCTGAGTCACCTCAACAGGTGATGTCTGACCAACCAGACGACCCGCCTTGAGCTTCAACAGCGTCGGCGCGTTGTCCTGATGAGCCGAGTCCAACAGCGCACGCAGAGCACCTGTAGCAGCAGCCGGAATACCCGCCATGAGGTGTGGTAGACCCAGCTTGTACGCCCCACGCCAAGGGATGAAGCCCCAATCGACGATCCAGTCGAGACGGTTGAAGTTCTCGTCACCTTCTTTCCAGTTACGGTACAGACCGAGGAGTTCAGAGTCGAACTTGTCAACGTGAGCAATGTACGGAGCCGTACCATCACTCAGGCTGTCCCATTCAGTGAAGTCGTAATCGAGGTAAATCTCGAAAATCTCACGCAACCCATCCTCGTTGTAGGCGTCCTCCTCCTTACCCTCGATCTTGTCATTGGCAACATCGACGATGCTACGCGTAGGATTCTCAGTAGGAGCCTCATCACTCTCAGTGATATACAGACCATTCTTCACACGAGCATCAAACTCCGCTTGGGTGATGAACTGCTGATGCGTGATGCGCGGTGACGAGTAGAAGTTCGTTACCGAGAACGGCAAGAACATGTGGTCAACGGGGATAAACTCGACCCTCTTGCGACGACCATCGTGCCACAACTTCATGTACTGCGAGCCACCCATTGGTAGCTGGCTCAGTAAGCTCTCCAACTCGTCACGGTACTCCGGGATCAACCGAGTCAGTTGGATGTTCAGAATGTCCCGCTTGAGTTCAGCCACTTCGAGCTTGACCGGCTCATCCTCAGATGTGATCGATGTGCGCACAGGACCAGCTGCAGGCAGAAGCTCCTTGATGGCACGCGCCTCGAAGTCCACACACGCCTCAGCGAGCATTGGGTGCACCACTCGACTCGCACCTTGGAACTGAGCACCACCGGGGGCATCATCACCCAGGCCAGTACGACGCAGACCATCCTCGTACTGCTGCTGACGCTTCTCACGACTCTTGGCATCACGCTCGACCGCCTCGATCAACTCGTTAGCGATCTGACGACGCGACTCAGGCTCGATATACTCGGCAAGGTTCTCACCGAACTCACCTTCCTCGGCTTCATCTTCTTCAGGGAGAGTGATCTCAACCGAACCATCTTCTAGCTCGACTATCTCACCCTCAAGAGGAGTATCATCAAGAGGCTCAGGGTCTTCGACCGAGGAGTAACCATCAATATAGCGGTCGCGTTCGTCGTTACTTAGTGTGGGCATTGGTCATGCTCCAAAGTTGATTCACGTGAGTTTAACACCGATTTCCGAGTTGTACCACTACAGGTGGTTGCCGTCAAGCCGCATACGGGTTCTCCCTGAACCCACCGTCGCGGTACGATGACTGGTAGTAGTCCTTCTCGTACGGCTCCTCGTCCTCCTCTGCGAGCGGCATCTCCAACCACTGACTGTCACGGATGAACAACAGCGCACGCGTCATCGTGTCAATCAGACCCGTCTCCGTGTCGCTAGGGAACCTGTCCATCTGTTCCAACGTCTCACGTGACCATGAGATCGGCAGTCCCTTCTTGACACCACTCTCAGGGACATACACCACACCCATGTCGAGTATCGGACTGATCTGATGTGCTCGTTCCGTCAAGTCTATATCGCCCGCCTTGTACGTAGGCACCCCCACCCCTGCGCTGCGCAAGTCAAGCACCAATGAGTCACCCGTGCCCTCAGCCCCTATCAATACCACATCAGTCTTGTATCCTTTGGAACTAGCGACCTTGTTACCATACGTCGCCTGCCAATCAGCGATGATCTTACTGCGAGTAGCTGTGTAACTCATCTTCTCGCTCCACGCGTCAAGGATCATGACACACTGTTCCTCACGGTAACGGAACACACCCCACACGGTGCAGGCCACCTTATCGTTCGTAGTCTTCTCAGTGAATGCCCCATGATACGACTGCACCACTTTCTCAAACGCAGGTAACTCAACCTCTCTCCACAACTTCACCTCGTCTGAGGACAACACCCCGCTACCGACAGGGTAGGCCAAGCTGATCGCAAGCGCATCCCCCACGTCTGGGCTAGACACCCCACGCTTCTTCATGTCGGACTTACTCTCCAACTGGATCGACCCACTACTGCTTATCTTGTACCGGGGCGCAACCAAGTCTTTCTTAAGCTCTCTGTTCTCGCGCTCCCGGTTGTCCTCCATGCTACCGATGCTCGCTGTGCGCAACCACTCCCGCAAGCGCCCCCACATCTCACTGCGTTTGTTAAAGTACGCCTTCGGGTTGTCCGCCTTACTGCCGAAACTCACCCCGCGCACCTTGTACCCCTGCTCCACGAGTCGGTCGAGCACCCCCGCTCCTAGACCACCCTCGTCCACGATAGTCAAGTCCGGCTTGTGCTCACGTATCGCCTCAATCACCTTACCCACCAGTGCCATCGTATCAAGCCCTTGGTACTTGTACGTCCTGACCAGAACACCACCGTGACGCACAGCGATCACGCTGCGATCACTACCGAACCGTGCAGGATCAACGCCGATCACCAACTCAGCGTTCTTGTCGAACACCGGGTCACGATCAACCGCCTCGGCGACCAACCGTGGTGATATGAACTGGTCGTCACCTACTGACGGGAACTGACCATACACCTCCACCTTAGCCTCGTCACTGTCCTCCCCATACTTCCGTATGATGCTCTCGAACGGAGCATGGCTGATCCCCTCCACGCTGCGCGAGTCAATCT
>JACCDR010929497.1_pt1 | contig 14402 bp, 19 predicted proteins | sample 7446431 | NCBI WGS metagenome assembly JACCDR01 (sample SAMN15323443, study PRJNA562643) | freshwater metagenome | isolation source: river surface water | place: USA:Blue River Watershed | collected 2017-08-17 | reverse complement strand
GGCTGAAGATGACGGTGCCCACCACCGCCAGCGCCACCACGCGGGCGAAGCGGGTGCGGCGCTGGCGCAGCAGCGCTTCGGCGTGGTCTTCGGGGAAGTCGGCGCCGATCTCGGTGGCCGCTGCGGCTGCGTTCCAGCGCATCGACTCCAGGTAATCGGCGTCGTCGTCGCGGATCTCGACGGTGTCGAAGTGCATGGCTTCAGCCTCCGAAGTGACCAAGGGCGATGAGGAACACCACGGGGCCGCCCACCAGCGCGGCGCCGTAGGCCAGCAGCAGCGTGGTGAGCTGCCGCGTGGCGGCGTGGGTGCTGCCCGGCGGCAGCTGGGCGGCGGGGTCGCGCACGGGTTGGTTCATGCGGCCCGCCTAGTGGTGCGGCGCAGCGGGGGCTGCAGCAGGGCGATGCGCGTGCGCAGGTGCGCGGCGTGGGCTTCGTCGCGCGCGATCTGCGCGGGGCTGAGCACCGGGCCGCGCTCGCCGCGGCGGGTGCGGGCGGCGTCGCGCAGGTGGTGCTCGAGCTCCCACAGTTCGAACCGCAGGCGCAGGCACAGGAGGGGGCGGAGCAGGGCGTTCATGACAGCAACACCTGCCCGTCTTCTGTGCCCAGCAGAACCATGTCGCCGAAGTCGTCGACAACGGCGCGCGCAGTCAGCACGTTGAACGCCTTGCCGAAGGCAACGTGCTTGAAGCGGAACGACACCAGCCACGGCTTGCTGGAGTTGCCGCGCGTGCGCTGGCAGTGCACGGGGCCGGCGTCGAAGCAGCTCAGCGCCTCGAACAGGTCGAACGACGCGCTCACCACAGGGCCTCCGGCGTGCGGCGCAGCGCTTCGGCCTGCATGGCCGCTTCCTGCGCGGCGCGGTCGCGCTGCTGGTGCGGCGTGAGGGTGCCGAACGGCCAGTAGGGGCTGCGGCGCTGCGCGTCGGCGCGGGCGCAGAGCACGGCGAAGTCTTCCTCGGCCTGCTGCTGCGCCTGCTCTTCGGCGCGCAGGTCGGTGCGGTCGGCGTGCGTCACAGCAGCACCGGCGCGCCGCGCAGTTCGCGGGCGATGCGCTGCAGCGCCAGCTGCGTGTGGACGGCCGCGGTGTGCGCTTCGCGGCGGCGCTTCAGAGTGGCGGCGTGCGCGGCGATCGCGGCGCGGCCTGCCGGGCTGAGGTAGGTGGCGTGGACCTTGGGCGGGCGGGCCGCCGGGGTGGAATGCGAGACAACCATCGTGCGCTCCGTGCTGATGACGGAGCGCAGATTAGGCGATGCCTTACATGGCTGTCAATAGGCTATGCCTAATCTGACCTAACTTTCTGCGCCTCTTGGCACTGCCGCACCGGGGTGTCAAGCTCGGCGAACTCAACGCCGCGCTGCTGTTTGAAGTAGCGGCTGGCTGAGCCGGCGCCCTGCGGCACTACATCCAGCAGTGCTGTGTAGACGCCACTTGTGGGCACGTACAGGCCGACGGTGATGGTGTCGCCCAGCCTAGTGACGCGCACGTCGGGCGTGGAGAACACGAAGGCGCTCTCCCATCGCGTTGCTACGCACGCCGCAACGTCTTCGGGCGGCCGCGGGCTCGCAAAGGTGGCCTCGGGCCCGCGCTGCCGCATCTCGCTCGGGTTCGCGCATGCCACGAGCGCAAGAGCGATCAAGAACGCCAGGCGCCGCTTCATCGACTGGACGGCGTGGGCAGTGGCTCTGCAGCCGCACGGAACTTCGAGCCGGCCACCACCGCGACGATGGGTTGCACTGACTCCACGGCGCCGCGCGCCAGCGTCACGCGCTGGCCGCCATTGGCGGGCACGATGGTGACCGAGTCCGCTCGAGCCGCTACGAGCTCGGCGACGTCGACGGTGCCGTCCGGCCTGGTCAGCAGTACGAGTTCGCCCCCGTTGCACTGGCCAGTGGGTTCGATCACGAGGCACGCACCGTGGCGAGCGGTGGGATACAGCCAATCGCCGACGACGCGCACCGCGTACGTGCCTGGCAGCGTGAGCGGAGATTCGACATACCCCAGCGCCTGCCCGGTAGCGGCGCGCAGCACCTTCATTCGATCGCCTTCGGCCATTTCCAACGTGCCGGTGACCGGCACCCTCTCTGTGGTTGGACGCCCAGAGTAGGTGCGCTGGTGGCTCATTTCACGAGCCAGGTAGACCGGTGACCCTTCGGTTGGGTGCTGTGTATTTTGCCAGTTAGTAAGCCCCCAGTGCTCAGGACCCACTACGTCGGAAAAGAACTCGATCAGTTCCAACAGGCGCTGCTGTTCTATGGTGCCGTTCTTCACCCAGTCCTGTACTGAAGGGGGCTTCACCCCAAAGCGCTCGGCCAGCGCTTTCTTGGTGATGCCTTTGGCTTTGCGGGCGGCCTCGATAGCCGCGCCAAGCTCTGCTTTCGTAAGCATTGCCTAATGTCGCCGACAGAGGCGCGATTCGGCAAACAGGCTTGACGAGGTTAGGCTATGCCTTATCATGAGTCGCATGGATTGCCTAATCGACGAGCTCGGTGGCCCCGCCGTGGTCGCCCGCATGGTGGGGGTCAAGCCCCCTTCCGTGATCGAGTGGCGCACGCGAGGCATTCCCGCTGAGCGCTGCCCAGCGTTGGAAAAGGGCAGCGATGGGCGGTTTACCTGCGAGGTGATGCGACCCGACGTGCGTTGGCACCGTGTGCCGCACGAGGGCTGGCCGTGGCATCCGGCGGGGCGCCCGCTGATCGACGTGTCTGCGGCGCTGTGTCTGCAGACGGAAGCGGCTTGAGCCATGTGGGCGGTGATGCACTCGTTGTCCTTCTTCTCGCGCCCCTCCGGCGCTGGCGGCGCGAACAGTAGGCGCCAGCGGCCCCAAATGCTCCCCTGCGAACTAGGAGGGGCGCAGGCATGAGCAGCGCCGTGAAGCGTGAGCGCATCGGCCACCTGGTCGACCGCGACGAGTCAGAGCGCCTGAGCGCCGACGACCTGGCCACCGTGCGCGAGGCCGAGTTCCTGGCCGACGCACTGCGCGCCCAGCAGCTGCAGGCCGAGCGCGAGGCCGCGGCGCCGCGCGGCGTGTGTGTGAACTGCGGCGAACGCTGCCTTCCGCGCGCGGTGTACTGCGACGAAGACTGCAAGGCCGACCACGAAGCCCGCGTGGCCGCGCAGCGGCGTGCGGGGCGCAGCGGCTGATGGCCAAGGACATCGACGACGTGATCAGGCAGATGGCAGCGCACGGGATACAGCTGCCGGCGCGCCTTGACCTGAACACGGCTTTCCGCACCTACCTTCGGTTCAGGCCCGAAGGCGCGAAGTCTCCGAAGAAGAGTGCATGGGTGCGCCTGTACGAGTTCAAGGCGCAGAGCGGGCGTGTGTACATCACGGGGGCCTACGGCAACCGTGGAGACACGTTCACGATCGAGGCCAGTGACACGGCCTGGACGCCGGCCGAACGTGCTGCCTGGCTCGAGCACCGGAAGGAAGCAGAGAAGGCCGCTGCTGCTGAGCGCCAGGCTGAAGGCGAGAAGGCGGCCACGAAGGCGGCGCGCATGTGGAAGAGCGGCCGCGATTTCGGGCCCCAGACACCGCCGCACCCATACCTGGAACGCAAGCGCGTGGGTGCGTTCGGTGTGCGGCTGGGCTTCAATCAGCGGCTGCTGGTGCCCCTGCGCGACGTGGTGGGCCAGCTGCACGGGGTGCAGTACATCAGCCCCGAGGGTGACACGATCTTCGGCACCGGCACGCTGAAGGAAGGCCGCGGTCACCTCATTGGCGAGCTGCGCGAGGGCGTGCCCTTCCTGGCCTTCGGCGAGGGTTACGCCACGTGCGCAAGCGTGCACATGGCCACGGGCTGGCCGGTGGTGGTGTGCTTCGATGCGGGCAACCTGGCGGCCGTGATGGCTGACTACCGCAAGCTTTACCCAGAGCTGCCGATGGTGGTGGCGGCCGACGACGACCGCCACCTACACGTGCGGCTGGTCGAGCGGCTGAAGAATCGCGGAATCATCAGCACGGTCGAAGAGCTGCGCGAAACGATGGACCGCGAGTGGCGCGTTCCTGACGGCCCGCACGTCGTGCTCCAGGCCGGCTGGAAGGCCGACAGCGTCGGCGTGATGCGCATTGAAGGCACGATCACGGTCAACGGCACGGTTGAGCGTCTGTTGCTGGAGAACGCGGGCCAGGCCAAGGCTCACGCGGCGGCAAAGCGCTTCAAGGCCCGCGTGGTGACGCCGTTCTTCGTCGACCGTGCTTGCCCCCACACTGACTGGAACGACCTGCATTGCGCTGCCGGCCTGGACGCCGTTCGCGAGCAGCTGACGACCGCGATCGACGCTCCACCCGAAAATCCTGGCGCGAACGCTCGCGCGCCGCGCGGCAAAGGGAAGGGCGGCGGCAACGACGATGGGCAGTGGCGCGACCGTGAGGGCGACATGCCCTTCATGGACCGGTTCACGCTCATCTACGGCACCACCACGGTGTGGGACGCCCAGCAGCGCGAGATCATCAAGCTGGAGGCCATGAAGGCCGCTTTCGGCAAGCGTGTCGACTGGTGGCTTGGCCAAACGGCTCGCAACATCGTGCCGGCCAAGAACGTCGTTTTCGATCCCACGGGCAAGTGCAAGGCGCCGGAGTTCGTCAACCTGTTCGACCGTCTTCCGGTGGAGCCCGTGCGTGCCCCGGATCGCTGCGCTCGAATCGTCGAGCACCTGTGGAACCTGTGCCAGGAGAACGACGCGCTGTGCCATTGGGTCACGGCCTGGCTGGCTTATCCGCTGCAGAACCCGGGCGCGAAGATGCGCACGGCCATCCTGATGCACGGGAAGACTGAGGGCACAGGCAAGAGCAAGCTGGGCGAGATCATGCGGGCCATCTACGGCCGCTACTGCACTAGCGTCGGCCAGGCCGAGCTGCAGCGAGATTTCAACGACTGGATGAGCGCCCGGCTGTTCATCTTGGCTGAGGAGGTGGTCGCGCGGCAGGAGCTGAGCCACCTGCAGGGTGCGCTGCAGGCGTTGGTCACTCAGCCAACGGTGCAGATCAACACCAAGAACATGCCGATCCGCGAGGAAGGCAACCACGCGAACTTCATCTTCTTCAGCAACCAGCAGGTGCCGATCAAGCTGAACCCGCGTGATCGCCGCTACACGGTGATCAAGGTCGAGCAGGAGCGGCCGCCGGAGTACTTCAGGGCGATCGACGAAGAGCTGGCCAATGGTGGGGCGCAGGCGTTCTACCAGTACCTGCTCGATTACGACCTGAAGGGCTTCAACGAGCACACGCGGCCTTTCGAGAACAGGGAGCGTGTGCACCTGATCACGTTGGGCATGAGCCCAGACCAGCGCTTCATCGAGTACTGGCGCTCGGGCTACGCTGGAGTGCCTTTCTGCTGCTGCGTGGCCAGTGAGCTGTACACCGCGTTCAAGGCCTGGTGCCGTGTGAACGGCGAGCGCTTCGTGCCTACCAGCACAGCCTTCGGCAACACGGTGCGCGACGAGATGGAGCGCATGGGCCAGCCACCGAAGATGAGCAAGCGCTACTACGCCTACAGCGAGAAAGCGGTGATCGACGGCGACTGGGACGAAGCGAACATGTCGCACCGGCAGAACATCCTGTACTTCGTCAACCCAGAGTCCGAACTGCTGCGGCCTCGCGCCGTCGGCGACGATCCGCCCAAGCTGCCTGATCCAGTGCCGCAGGCCACCGACTCAGCCTTCTTCAACTCCCGGATCAAGCTGTTTCAGGCTCAGCTGCACGAGCTGCTGGCGTCTGCACGGAGGGCCGTGTGAATACGCTCGACCTGCAGCGGGATGAGTGCATGAGCCCGAACGGCACAACCCATCCCACGGAAACCCGCGCCAGCGCTAGCGCTCCGGCTGGTGGGATGAGTTTGGACACTCGTCGGCTACCCCATACGCGTGAGGCAATCAACGCACACGGCATCGGCAGGGGTTGGACGCAGGCGGGTGACCGAGACCTGTTTGCCATAAGTACCTCTACCTTCTTCCTGAAGTATCCAAACTCATCCCACCGGTCGGAAAGCCAGCATTCATGCGGTTTGCGCTGGGATGGGTTGGTACGAATCGGCATCACCAGTCATCCCAGCGGGAGTGCACATGGCTTCGCTGCGTGAGCAGATGCCCGAGGTGGCGGCCTTCATCGATGAGGTGCGGCAACGCTGGCCGAGGGCGCTGGTCGACCGGCAGATCAAGGCTGGCCTGGCAGGCAAGGGCTCGTTCTACGCTGCCACGCTGCAGGCCGACGGCACGGTGCTCGAGGTCGGCAGCACGCACGACCGGGCGCGTGCACACGCCCAGGCAGGCGAGCTGTTGTGGTCACCTCGCTTGGGTATCGGCTGGGTGGTTCCTGAGCCGCGGCACCTTTGGAAGCCGCAGAAGTGAACCACGCCTCGACGTTGCGTTGCTGCTGTGCATGTGGCCTGTCATTGAGCCTGGACAGCTTTGCCCGCGACCGGTCTCGGCGGGATGGTCTGCGATCGAAGTGCCGCAGTTGCCAGTCCGCCTGCGCTAGGCAGCACTACGCCAGGAATGCCGACGATGTGCGGGCCCGAGTCAAACAGTACCGGGCAGCGAACGCTGGCAAGGTCAAGGCGTACAGCGCGGCTTGGAAGGCAGCGAATCCCGATCGCCTAGCGGAGCAACGAGCGCGCGAGAAGCAAAGGCGTCGCGCCGCGACGATTGCGGCCGGTCGGGTCTGTAAGCGATGTGGCAGCGGGATTGAGCGGGAACGTTTGGCTGCTATGCCACGTTCGCGGCTGTGTTGTGCCTGTCATCGCAGTGGGCCGCCCAAGAGGGATCTAACCCCAGAAGAGGTGAAGGCGCGGCGTGAAGCCCAGAGGGAGTTGTACTGGCGTCAGGCAGACCAGAAGAGGGCCGCATCACGCGAGCAATCCGAGCGTGAGGTTAACGAACTGCGCGATCGGTACGTGCGCCACCTGCTGTTAAAGGGGCGCAGTGCATTGACCAAGGAACAGCTCCCGCAGGAGCTTATCGAAGCGAAGCGCCTCCAGCTGCGGTTGGAACGGTGGGCCAAAGAAAGGATTAACGATGGAAGCGAATGAGATCCGAAACGTGCAACAGCTGAGGCAGCGCCTGTCAGCAACTTGGAACTCTGTTGAGGCTGGAACGATCGACGTGCGACAGGCAGACACGTTGGCCAACATCAGCGGCAAGATGCTGAAGTCCGTCGCGGTTGAGCTGGAGTACGCAGCCCTGCGAGGCGACAAGCCCAGTATCCCCTTCCTCGACGGCGACGCCAAGGGCGAGTGATGACCTGGGCGGCGGCCACACCCCCTAGGCAACTTAGGTTCTCCTCCGGCCATGGGCGCGCGGGTAATTCGAGCCGCCCCAATCCGCTGTTCAGTGACCCTCCCAAGGGGGTTATCTGATGCTCACCGGCCTGACCATGCCGATCCGGCAGGAGGACTTCGCCGCCGTGGTCGGGATCTCGCAGCCGCGCGTCGCGCAGCTGGTTGCCGAAGGCGTGCTGCCGCGCGACGGCACGGCGGCGCAGTGGCTGCTGGCGTACTGCGAGCGGCTGCGGGAGCAGGCCGCTGGCCGTGGCCAGGAGTTGACGATCGAGCGCGCCGCGCTGGCCAGGTCGCAGCGCATCGGCCAGGAAATCAAGAACGCGGTGGCGCAGGGCGAGTACGCGCCCATCGGGCTGCTGGCTGACGCGTTGGCCGAGGCCTCGGCATCGGTGGCAGCGCGCTTCGACTCGCTCGCCGCCCAGCTGCAGCGGCGCTTCCCGCAGCTGACCGAGGAAGACCGCGCGCAGCTGGTGAGCATGATCGCCGCGGCGCGCAACGCCTGGGCCGAAGAAACCCAGACGCTCATGACGCGCCGCCTCGACGAGCTCGCGGAAGACGCGGACGACGAAGCCGCGCCCGTGGACCTGGTCGACGAGGAAGACGAGCCCCCGCCGTGATGGAAGCCGCCGCCGTCGCCCGCCGCTACCGCGTGCCTCTGCACACGAGGCACGCGATCGCGCGCGCCGTGCGCCTCGGGCTTCGGCCGCTGAAGGCTGAACCGCCGCTGCGCCTGGCCGACTGGGGGCGTCAGCACTTCAAGCTCACGGCCGACAGCTCGCACGAGCGCGGCGCCTGGCAGCCGTGGCCATTCCAGATCGGCTGGCTCGACGCTTTCAGCAACGACGACATCGAGCAGACCGACGTGCGCAAGGCCAAGCGCACCGGCTACACGAAGTGCCTGGTGGCCTTCATCGGCTACAACGCCGCGCACCGCCGCCGCAAGCAGGGGTTGTGGCAGCCCACCGACGACGACCGCGACAGCTTCGTCAAGACCGAGGTGGAGCCCATGATCGACGCCGTGCCTGCCGTGCGCGCAGCGCGGCGCAGCGGCAAGGGCGCCGAGGACACCATCAAGTTCAAGGCCTTCCGCGGCAGCGTGGCGCACTTCCTGGGCGGCAAGGCCATGCGCGCCTACCGCCGCATCACGCTCGACGTGGCGATGCTCGACGAGATCGACGCCTTCGACCTGGTGGTGGAGAAGACCATCGACCCGGTGACAGGCGCCCGCGGCCGGCTGGAAGGCGCGCCGTACCCGAAGCTCATTGTGGGCAGCACGCCGCGGCTCAAGGGCTTCAGCCACATTGAACGCCAGGAGGCCGCCGCCGACGCCCGCTTGCGCTACCGCATCACCTGCCCGCTGTGCGACTGCGAGCACCCGCTGGTGTTCGGCGACGGCAAGATCGCGCACGGCTTCAAGTGGGACAAGACCGCCTACAAGCCGCACGAGACCGTGCGCCACGTGTGCCCGCACTGCCATGGCGGCATCACCCAGGCCGACTACCTGCGCGTGTGGCAGCACGGCGCCTGGGTGTGCGACGCCACCGGCCTGCGCTACGGCGCCGACCGCACCTGGCGCAACGCCCGCGGCGACGAAGTGCGCCCGCCGCGCCACGTGGCCTTTGTCGGCCTGTGGGCCGCGTACAGCCCGCAGCGCAGCTGGCCCGACATCGTGCGCGAGTACCGCGAAGCCGTGGCCGCGCAGAAGGCGGGCGACAGCGGCCCGCTGCAGGGCTTCACGAACGAGACGCTGGCCGAGGTGTGGGAGGAAGAGTACGAGAAGACCGACCACAGCCTGCTGCAGCGCCGCGCCAAGGCCGAAGGCCTGCCGATGGCGGTGGTGCCGCGCGGTGCCGGTGTGCTGAAGACCTTCGTGGACGTGCAGGCCGACCGGTGGGAGTACGTCACTTGGGCATACGGCCCGCAGGGTGAAAGCTGGGCCATCGAGTACCGCGTCATCTACGGCAACACCGGCGACTGGGCCGAGTGGGAAGCCAAGGTCGAACCGCTGCTCGACCTGGTGTACCCCACCGCCACCGGCACGAAGCTGGCCGTGAGTGCGCTGGGCATCGACACCGGCTTCCAGACACACCTGGCCTACGCCTTCGCGCGCAAGCACAAGGCGCGCAACGTGCACGCCACGAAGGGCGAGAGCCAGCCCGGCAAGCCCATCAAGGCCAAGCGCTCGCTCATGGACATCAAGACCAGCGGCCGCGTCATCCGCAAGGGTGTGGCGCTGTGGCACGTGGGCACCGACACCGCGAAGGACCTGATCCACGGCCGCCTGCAGCTGGAAGGCAGTGGGCCCGGCCGCATGCACTTTGCGGCCGAGCTGCCCGACACGTTCTTCACCGGGCTCACCGCCGAGCAACGCGTGCCGGTGCGCACCGTGCGCGGCCTCGAGCACCGATGGGAATGCCCCAGCGGCAAGCGCAACGAGCCGCTGGACTGCACGGTCGGCTGCATCTTCCTGGCCGAGCTCGACGACCTGCCGCGCTGGACCGACCGGCAGTGGGCCCGTGTGCTCGGCTCGCTCGAGCCCGACCTCTTCGAGGCCGCTGCGCCGGCCGAGTCTGCCGAGCAGCCCGGCGACCAGGCCGCCCGTGAAGCGGCGCCGCCGAAGGCCGAACCCGTACACACGTCTACACCGAAGCGCCCGCTGCCGCCCCGTGCGGCGGCACCGTTGGGGAGCGATGAATGGCACAGCCGCCTGTGACGACCGAGCGCTCGCCCGCGCAGGTCGAAGAAGACCGCCTGCAGCTCACGTACTACCTGCGCGACGAGCTCATGCGCCAGCGCGGCTACGCCGAGCAGGAAGCCACCGCCGTGGGCGAGGCCTGCGCGCTGGCGCTGGCCAGGCTGGAAGGCAACGAGCTGGCCGCGGCCCTCAGCGCCTTCCGCCAGCAAGAGCGCCGCCGGCGCGACCAGGCCATCCGCGCCGAGCTGAGGACCGGCAACGCCAGTGAAGTCGCACGGAAGTACGGGATCACCATGCAGCACGTGTATCGATTGGCGGCGCAAAGGTAGCTCTTCCACGTTTTCGCATTTCCACATGGAAATGCGAATGACCCATGCCGACACTGCCCGGCATGAGCAAGAGCACCTGGTACTCGATTCGCCGCGTCGGCGCGCTCGCGGCGGCCGCTGCGACGGTGGCCACCGGTGCAGCCGCCGCGGCCCCGGGCCCGGCGGCCGAGATCTGGATCTACGCCGACATCGGCGACAGCTGGTGGGAAGACACCGTCAGCGCGAAGACCCTGTGCAAGGACATCGCCGCGCTCGAGGTGAGCCAGATCACCGTGCGCCTGAACAGCTTCGGCGGCAGCGTGTCGGACGGCATCGCCCTCTACAACGCGCTGAAGTCGCACCCGGCGCAGGTCACCACCTGCGTCGACGGCATCGCGGCCAGCATCGCCAGCCTCATCGCCCAGGCCGGTGACCGGCGCGAGATCGCCGAGAACGCCCAGCTCATGGTTCACGCGCCGTGGACCTACGCCGCCGGCAACGCGCCCGAGCTGCGCGCCGCGGCCGACATGCTCGACAGCTGGTCGCAGAGCATGGCCGCCACCTACGCGCGCGCCACCGGCAAGGAAGCCGAAGCCGTGCTGGCCGACTGGCTGGACGGCAAGGACCACTGGTTCACCGCGGCCGAAGCCGTGGAAGCGGGCCTGGCCGACGAGGCCGTGGCCGCCATGCCCGTGAACGCCAGCCTCACCCGTTTCGACTGGGGCCCCCGCGCGCAAGCCGCGCTGGTGCCGCAGCGCACCCCCGCGGCAGCCGCCGCCAACACCCCCGGAGCACCCATGCCCCAACCGACGAACCCGGCGGCGCCGAACGAACCCGCCATCGACGTGAACGCCGCCGTGCGCGCGGAGAACCAGCGCCAGATCGACATCCGCGCCGCCTTCAAGGCCTACGCGCGTGACGCCGAAGACAGCGCCAAGCTGCTCGACGAGTGCCTGGCCGACGTGCAGTGCGACGTGGTCAAGGCCAAGGCCAAGCTGCTCGAGCTGCAGGCCAAGGGCACCGAGCCCGTGGCCGGCGGCTACGTCGTCACCATGGAAGACGAGCGCGACAAGTTCCGCGCGGGCGTGCAGGCGGCGCTGATGATCCGCGGCCAGCTCGACAAGAACGACGGCAGCAACCCGTACCGCAGCTACACGCTCGGCGAGATCGCCCGCGCGTGCCTGGCGCACGCCGGCGTGCGCAACATGCCCGCCGACAAGATGGGCATGATCGCCCTGGCCTTCACGCACACCTCGAGCGACTTCCCGCTGCTGCTGGCCAACGTCGCCCAGAAGGCGATGATGAAGGGCTACGACGAGGCTGACGAGACCTTCCAGGTCTGGACCACGCCGGGCAGCCTGCCCGACTTCAAGGTGCAGAGCACCGTGGACCTGGGCAGCTTCCCTTCGCTGCGCCGGGTGCAGGAAGGCGCCGAGTACAAGTACGTGACCGTCGGCGAACGCCGCGAGCAGCGCGTGCTGGCCACGTACGGCGAGCGCTTCATGATCAGCCGCCAGGCGATCATCAACGACGACCTGGACGCGTTCAGCCGCCTCCCGCGCAAGATGGGCCGCGCGGCCATCCGCACCGTGGGCGACCTGGCGTACGCGGTGCTCACCGCCAACGCCAACATGGCCGACGGCAACGCGCTCTTCAGCGCGCCGCACAGCAACCTGCAGGGCGCCGCCACGATCAGCACCGCCGCCGTGGACGTCATGCGCGTGGCCATGGCCCGCCAGAAGGACATCGGCCAGACCAGCGGCTCGCTGAACATCCGCATGCGCTACGTGATCACGCCGGTGTCGATCCAGGGCGCCGCCAACGTGGTGCGCGACAGCGAGTTCGAAGTGGGCGGCACCAACACCACCAAGAACAACACCGTGCCGAACAGCGTGCGCAACACCTTCGAGGTGGTCAGCGACGCCCGCCTCGACGACGCCAGCACCAGCATCTACTACGGCGTGGCCGACCCGGCCATGCACGACACGGTGGTGGTCGACTACCTCGACGGCAACCAGGCCCCCACGCTCGAGCAGCAGACCGGCTGGGCGGTGGACGGTGCCGAGTTCAAGGTGCGCATGGACGCCAGCGCCAAGGCGCTCGACTGGAAGACGATGCAGCGCACCGGCTGACCAGGCTGACCGCGGCACACCACCGACCTGAAGGAACCCCACCATGAAGATCGCCTTCTCGCAGGGCCTCACCATCGACCACACGCCGGCGGCGCAGCGCCTGGCCGGTGCCGCCACGCTGATCGGCGCGGTCGGCAACGGCATGATCGGCGTCGCGCTGAACGACGTGTCCGCCAGCACCGAAGGCGTCTTCGCCCTCGACGGTGTGTTCACGCTGCCCAAGCTGAGCACCGACGTGGTCACGCAGGGCGCGCTGCTGTACTGGGACAACACCAACCTGCGCCTCACGCTCACCAGCGCCGGCAACACCATCGCCGGGCGCGCTTTCGCGGCCGCCGGCAACGGTGTGACCACGGTCGCCATCAAGATCAACGTGCCCTGACCCGGCCGGCTGATCTGAGGGAACCACCGTGAACGCCACCCCCTTCGCCCGCCTGGAAGCCCGCGTCGGCAGCGCCATCATGGCGCGGCTGGCCAATGGCTACCTGGTGGCCGAAGGGAGCGTGGCCGTTCCGGTGGTGCTCAGCCGCCCCGCCATCGACGGCGTGCTGGGCGGCGCGGGCATGCAGACGCGCGCCGTGCAGGGCACCGTGCCGGCCCAGCAGCTGGGCAGCCACGTGCAGCGCGGCACGCCGGTGGCCGTGTTCCGCGACGCGCAGCTGCAGCTGCTGGAAGGCCAGTACCTGGTGCGCCAGCGCGACGACGACAGCGACGCCGGCCTGGCCCGGCTCGACCTCGAGCTCGCGCCCGCCTGACCGGCGGGCCCACCGCCGGCCATGCAGGTCACCATCCAAGTCAAGGGGACCGCCGAAGCGCAGCGCCGCATCGCGCAGGTGCCGCGCCAGGCGCGCTTCGCCGCCGCCGGCGCGCTGAACGACACCGGCTTCGAGACCCGCGACGAGTGGCGCGCGCTCATGGCGCGCGTGTTCGACCGCCCCACGCCCTACGTGCTCAGCGCCGTGAGCGTGCAGCCGCTGGCCACCGCCGCGAAGCTGAACGTGGAGATCGGCCCGCGCTACCTGGGCGGCAAAGGCGTGGACCCGGCCAAGGTGCTGCTCGCCGAAGTGCTCGGCGGCCCGCGCCGCGCCAAGCGCTTCGAGATCGCGCTGCAGCGCGCCGGCATCTTGCCGCCCGGCCTGATGGCCGTGCCCGCCACCTGGGTGACGATGGACCCGCGTTCGGCCGACGGCTTCGGCGGCGTGAAGGGCAGCTTCATCGTGAAGCTGCTCTCCAGCCTGCGCGCCTTCGGCGAGCAGGGCTACCGCGCCAACAAGACAGCCGCCGGCCTGGCCAAGCAAAGCGGCCGCGGCCGCTGGGTGAACGGCCGCTTCTACGGCGCGCACACCAAGGTGGGCAGCACGCGCCAGGGCGCCGCAGCCTTCCGCCAGGGCGGCGTGGAGTACTTCGTCAGCCGCGGCAAGGGCGAGTTCACCGGCCGCGGCAGCTGGCAGAACGGCCAGCAGCAGCACCTGCCCGCCGGCATCTGGCAGCGCAGCGGCCTGTACGGCGCCGACGTGAAGCCCGTGTTCTTGTTCACCCGCCGCCCGGTGTACCGCGTGCGCCTCACGCTGCCCGAGCTGGCCCAGCGCGCCATGAACGAGCGCTTCCCCGGCCACTTCGCCGCGCGCTTCCGCCGCGCCATGGAGACGGCCCGGTGAGCGCGTTCCTGGAAGTCACCAAGTTCATCGAAGCGCAGCTCAAGGCCGCGCCCGCGGTGGCTGAAGACGTGGTGCGCAGCCGCGCGCTGCGCGCCGAGCGCGACGTGGCCACCGCCGTGCGCATCTACCCCATCACCACCGACGGCCAGGCCGCCGTGGTCACCAACGGCTGGCACACCTTCACCTTCGACGTGACGCTCGACCTGTATGCCCGCGCCCCGCTGGCCGGCGCCAACACCGGCGACGCCGAGGCCGAGTGCGACGCGCTGCTCGACCGCGTGTGGGCGCGCCTGGCCGGCGCCGCGGCGCCCGGCGGAGTGATGAACCTGCTGCG
>JACCDR010143353.1_pt1 | contig 14406 bp, 13 predicted proteins | sample 7446431 | NCBI WGS metagenome assembly JACCDR01 (sample SAMN15323443, study PRJNA562643) | freshwater metagenome | isolation source: river surface water | place: USA:Blue River Watershed | collected 2017-08-17 | reverse complement strand
GTCACTAGAGACTATGTTAATTAGTGAGATTTCACAATCATTTGTTCTGGAGTTGGTACTCTAAAAATAAACTGCAATCTATTGAATTTTCTTTACTTCATGGTTGAGACTATCTCTGATAAGTCAGCTCTTTTTCGTTTAGCTTTGCATGCCGTAACTTGACCAAAAGTGAGATAGCACATTGCCTCCTCGTGAGTACTTAGCTTGAATGCTTCACGAACGAAACGTGAATTCATAGATTGACCACTCGTGATACCGCTTCCGATTGAAAGTGTTTGTGCCATTAAAAGCATGTTTTGAATCGCACACCCTAGTGAAATTTGGCGTTCATGCGCAGCGATTTGAGGTTCAGTAGGGCCTTGGTTAACTATTGCAAGAATTAAACATGGTGCACGAAATGCCTTTTCAGACGCGATATTCAGTTCTGCTGTACTTGCACTTGCATCTCGTTCTTGTAACGCCTGCAAGAATGCCTGACCTAGCGCCGCTCGTTTTTCTTGGGGTACAAGAATAAAACGCCATGGTTGGATGTTTCCATGATCGGGAGCTTGCGCTGCGGCAGTGAAAATTAAATCCAACTCTTCAGCCGTTGGCCCTGGTGCCACTAGTCGTTTGGGGGCGACATGGGCCCTTGCGCACATTTGCGCCAATAAAGCTTCTGCCGCGGCCTTACTCATTTCAGTATTGTTTGTAAGGCAAGAATTTGCCTGATAGAACCACATTGACACGATCACCTTTGGGGTCAGGCTGACGCACAATGTCCATGGAGAAATCGATCGCGCTCATGATGCCATCTCCAAATTCCTCATGAATGAGTTCCTTGATGGTCGTGCCATATACGCTGACGATTTCGTACCACCGGTAAATCAAGGGATCGGTGGGCACAGGTGTTGGCAAAGAGCCTTTGTAGGGCACCACTTGCAGCCACTTTTGTTCTTGGGCATCGAGGCCAAAAATCTTCCCTACGATCTTGGCTTGTTTGGCATCAAAGGTCATTTGGCCCAAGCAGGCTGCGGTGGTCCACTCTTTGGAGAGCCCCACTTTTTTGGCGACGTCCTCCCACTTGATGCCTTTAGATACTTTGGTGCTGATGATTTTTTCGGTCACGTCGAGACGGTTCATGATGACTCCTGGGTTGCTTGGAAATATTTAGGCCGCAGCGACGAAGCGATGGTTGGATTGTTCGAGTTGGAGCAAGCCTTGCAACACATTGCCGACCACGATGACGGAAGGACTGGCCATTTGATCGCGTACCACCGTGTTGTGTAGATCGCTAAGCGTGCACACCACATGGCGTTGCTTGGGCAGGCTCACGTGTTGAATCACGGCCACAGGTGTGTCTGAGCTTAGTCCCTGCAGCAACGAGGCTTGTAGCTGTGCTGCTCCACTCATGCCCATGTAAATCACCAATGTGATCTTTGATTGGGCGGCGGTGTGTGACAACGCAACCCAGTCCACCGCATCGGTAGCGCCTTGTTTGGCATGCCCTGTAATAAACAGGACTCCATGAGCGTGCGAACGATGTGTCAATGGCACACCGAGAGAGGTCACACCGGCCAAACCTGCCGTGATGCCATTGATAACAGTTACGTTTAGACCACGCTGTTTCAGGTGTTCAACTTCTTCACCGCCACGACCAAATATGAAAGGGTCACCGCCCTTAAGGCGCACAACAATTTCACCAGTGAGTGCCTCATGAAGCATTAGTTTTTCAATAAACGATTGAGGTGTTGATTTACACCCCCCACGTTTTCCTACATGAATAACGCGAGCAGTATTTGATGCTAATGCAACGATTGCGTCGCTTACCAAGTCGTCTACCAACAATACAGTGGCAGATTGAACAGCTTTGATCGCCTTAAGTGTTAGTAATTCAGGGTCCCCTGGTCCAGCGCCAACTAAGGTGACGTGAGGTAATTTATCTGAGGGGTAGATCATATAAATCTTTAAAAAGCTAAGGCTTGAATTACTGCTTTCACTTGCAGTGCCAATGGTTTCGGTATTGGTAGTTGGCCATTTAAAACAGCTCGTGTATAAATGGCCGTTGTTTTTGCATCAATGTTTGATGGAAGATCTGGTAGGAGTGTCAGGGGACCTGTTTGAGGTTCGTTCAACAATATGCGAACGCCTCTTGTGTAAGCATCTATTTGGGGTAGTCTGCGCGCATCGGCTACGGGTTCTCCTTCAGTGCCTCTGAGTAGTAAAGAATTGGTTCCTGTTAATTTCAGCACGCTTGACATTGACGTTGCATATTCTGGGTGTGTATAACTGCTAACTAGCAGTGCTTTTCTAGTTGTGATGCTCATCAACTTCACTAAGCTATGAGCGGGATTGCGCAGACCAACTACTTGGCGTACTTCTAGTAATCGTTTGAGGCCTGGATGAAGTAACTCAGTAGGTGCAAAAGTAACTTTCCCAGTTTGTGCTGTATGAGGTTTAGTCAAGGGACCGATGCCCATTTCGAGAAAAACAGCCTGACTAGTAATTCGACTTGAATCAGTGCTGGTTCCATGTACGACTACAGCTATTCCTTCGCGAGCCAACAATCCTGCTAGGAGCGGAGTTAAAACTGGTAATCGACGGGCACCGTTGTAGCTTGGAAGAACAACTGTATGTCCCTGCAACGGTGCCTCAATGAGTTGTATGCGTGCATGTGTAGCGTCTAAAAATCCAGCCATTTCTTCGGGAGTTTCGCCTTTTATGCGCATAGCGATGCAAAACGCACCAATTTCTAAATCTGTAACTAGACCGTCGAGAATTTGACCCATCAAGTCCGAGGCTTGCTCGCGATCGAGTGCTCGTGCGCCATGTCGCCCACGACCAATATGTTTGATGTATTGAGCAATTCCCATCGCTTTAATATTTCGGCAGGTAAAAAATCATTGAATTGTGGTCGACAGGCTTGCAGCCTCTAGAGGCAAGGTGAGTCGAGTCATGCGTCGAAGTTCTGGTACGCAAGATCCGCATTGAGTACCGCATTTAAGCGCGTCTTGTAACGATGTCATACGATCAGTTTCGTTTCCATTACATCCATCTAAATGCATCTTGATTGCTAAGTCTTTTACTCCGACACAGCTGCAAACTATTGTTCCGGAGTAGGAAAAAGAAACTGGGGGAGTGCTACCAGTCATAAGCAATCGGCGGCCGTACTCTTTAGTGGATGACTTATCTTGTAGCAAAGCTTTAAGCCATTTCTCAGCCGATGTATTTCCCGCGATGATGAAGGCCTGCAGGGTTATATCTCGCGTTTCAGAAGATTCGTTATGGTCTAGTCTGACGCTACGGAGTTGATTACGCTTCGCATCGACGTAACGCAGGGTCTTTGAACTATTGAGCCCTAAAAGTTGTTCGATTTCGTTTATGGAAGCTAGATTTGGCGCCTCGCTAGAAGCTGCTCGCATAAGCACACCTTGACGCGCCGAACCTTGCGTGTGCATTTCACTGAAGGGGACGCAACTTGCATATTCAAACTGTGACATGCGATGACGCAGGTTTTGCTGAATGGTTTGTGCCTTTTCATCTGGTAGCCAAGCCATTGCAAGCATCGTCCATGGTAGTTCTGCCTTCAATACTTTTACTGCAGCGTGTTTGAGTTCAGGTTGCTTTGAGGTTGGGCAAAAGGCAGAGGTGGTTATGGCGTTTACACCCGCAAGAGTTTTGTTTTGGCTATCTCGTCCACTTAAATATGCAGCGCCCCAGTGCATAGCCATGAACGCTTGATTAACGCCAAGATCTGCACTTTCCTGCGCAGGAACAACAATAGATCCACGCTTGCTTGTGACGTGAACTAAGCTTCCTTCCTCAAGACCCAGACGTCTCATGTTTTCAGGGTGGAGTTGCACCACAGGTTCTGGTACGTGTCCAAAAAGCTTTCCAACTAAACCAGTGCGAGTCATACCATGCCATTGATCACGAAGTCGGCCTGTGTTAAGTGAGAATGGAAATAGCGATTCACGCACTTCTGCGGTGGGCGCATAGGGCAGGGCTGCGAACTTGGCACGGCCATTGGCGGTGGCGAATAAGCCGTCTTCATACAACCGCGCTTGGCCTTGTGAGGCACCTTCGCGCATGGGCCATTGCTCAGGGCTTTGGTCTAAATGCGCGTAGCTTAAGCCGGTGATGTCAAGGTCGCGGCCACGGGTGGATTCGCGATGCTCCACCCAAATTTCTTCGGGTGATGTGTAGGCCATGTGCAGGCCGTCTTTTTGTGGAGCCACGCCTGGCTCTTGTAACAATCGTGTGGCCAAGTCAACCACGATTTGCCAATCGTGTCTGGCTTGTCCGGGTGCTGGCACAGCGGCACGTACGCGGGTAATACGGCGTTCGCTGTTTGTGACCGTGCCCTCTTTTTCGCCCCAGGTGGTGGCGGGTAACAGCAGGTCGGCGAAGTCACAGGTTTCGGCGGTGGCAAAGGCTTCTTGCACCACCACAAACTCGGCTCGTTCTAAAGCACGGCGCACCGTGGCTTGGTCGGGCATGGATTGGGCGGGGTTGGTGCAAGCAATCCACAGCGCTTTGATTTCGCCATCGGCGGCTGCTTCAAACATTTCTACGGCCGTTTTACCGGGCTTGGATGGCACATCGTCAATGCTCCACAGGGCAGCCACTTCGGCGCGGTGTTCGGGCTTGCTCATGTCGCGGTGTGCGCTGATGAGGTTAGCCAAACCGCCCACTTCGCGGCCGCCCATGGCGTTGGGTTGGCCCGTCAGCGAGAAGGGGCCTGCCCCGGCCTTGCCAATTTGCGCAGTTGCTAAATGGAGGTTGATGAGCGAGGCGTTTTTGGCGGTGCCGCTGCTCGATTGGTTCAAACCTTGGCAATACAAGCTGAGCGTGCGCCATGCGGGGTTGGGTGTGTTGGCCTTTTTGTGGTCGGGTACTCCTGCAAACCAGCGAGTGGCTTGCAACAGTTGTTCTGGAGTGATGCCGCACACGTCGTGCACGCGTGCGGGTGTGTAGTCGGCCACCAAATTTTTCAGCGCTTCAAAGCCCTCTGTGTGCGCGGCGATGTAGGCGTTGTCTACCCAGCCTTCGGCCAGCATCACATACAGCATGCCGTGAAACAGCGTCACATCGGTGCCGGGTTGCAACGCCAAGTGCAGATCGGCGCCGCTGGCGGTATCGGTGCGGCGCGGGTCGGCCACGATGATCTTTAGGTTCGGGTTCTTAGCGCGTGCGTCTTCGATGCGCCTGAACAAAATCGGGTGCGCATACGCTGCGTTGCTGCCCGCGATGAACAAGCAATCGGCGTGCATCACATCGTCGTAGCAAGCGGGCGGCGCGTCGGCACCCAGGGTGAGCTTGTAGCCCGCCACGGCGCTGCTCATGCACAGGCGCGAGTTGGTGTCGATGTTGTTGGTGCCCAGCAAACCTTTGGCGAGTTTGTTAAACACGTAATAGTCTTCGGTCAGCAACTGACCCGACACATAAAAGCCCAGTGCATCGGCTCCGTATGTGCGCACGATGTTGCCCAGTGTTTGGCTGGCCAATTGCATGGCGCTGTCCCACGTTGTAGGCTGCAAGCTGCCGCCGCGCACCAAGCGGCGCATGGGTTGCAGCAAACGCGTTTGCGCTGCCATCACAGGGCTGGCCGACAGGTGCAGCGAAGAACCCTTGCTGCACAAGCGCCCAAAGTTAGCAGGGTGCGCAGGGTCGCCGCGCACACCGGTGATGTGGCCCGCGTTCGACTCGATGATGACGCCGCAGCCCACACCGCAGTAGGGACAGGTTGAACGCGTTTCTTTCATGGCGGCTTTCGAGCAGTTGGGGTGTTTCAGTTCGTGACCGTGGCGTCGTCGATGGCAAGCGTGTTGAGCTCGTTCACATCCAAGGCCACATTGCCATTTTCTACACGCACCGCAAAGCGGGTGGTGCAGCCAACGTCTGGGGCGTGGGCACAGCCGTCGGCTAATCCAATTTGCCAGTTGTGCAGCGGGCACACCACGGTTTCGCCAAACACCAGACCTTGGCTCAAGGGGCCACGCTTGTGCGGGCATTGGTCGAGAAGGGCGAACACTTTGTCTTCGGCGTTACGAAACACCGCCACTTCTACACCCTTGGTGCGCTGCACGCGGCGTGCACCCAGCACAGGGATGTCGTCAACTTTACAAATGACTTTCCATTCGGTCATGGTGTGTGTCCTTAAACAGTGATGGCTTCAAATTGGCGCGTATCGACTTGCGCTTTGTCAAACTCAAACCATGGGTCGGGTTCGCCGTCGAGCGTGAATTGCAAGCGCGCCCACAAGGCTTTGCGGCCTGCTTCGTCGTCTAAGATTTTTTTCTTCACGTAGTCCATACCCACGCGGTTCACGTAGTGCACGGTGCGCTCTAAATACCAACCCTCTTCGCGGTAGAGCTGCATGAAGGCGCCGGTGTACTCCATCACTTCTTCGGAGGTTTTGACCTTCACAAAGAACTCGGCCACTTCGGTTTTGATGCCACCGTTGCCCGCGATGTACATCTCCCAGCCGCTGTCTACGCCGATGATGCCCACGTCCTTAATGCCTGCTTCTGCGCAGTTGCGCGGGCAGCCCGAAACGGCGAACTTCACCTTGTGCGGTGCGTACATGCGCCACATGGCCTTTTCAAGATCTTTGCCCATTTGAGTGCTGTCTTGTGTGCCCATGCGGCACCACTCGCTGCCCACGCAGGTTTTGACTGTACGCAAAGCTTTGGCATAGGCGTGGCCGCTGGGCATGCCTATGTCTTTCCACACATTGACTAAGTCTTCTTTCTTCACACCGAGTAAGTCAATGCGTTGACCACCTGTGACCTTGACGGTGGGGATCTTGTACTTGTCAACCACGTCCGCAATACGGCGCAATTCGTCTGCGGTGGTCTCGCCGCCCCACATGCGTGGGATGACGCTATAAGTGCCGTCCTTTTGGATGTTGGCGTGGCTGCGCTCGTTAATAAGGCGGCTTTGAGGGTCGTCCAGCGCTTCTTTGGGCCAGCTGCTCATACGGTAGTAGTTGATAGCAGGGCGACAAGTAGCGCAGCCTGTGGCTTTGGTATCTGCGCTTGGTTTTTTCCAATTCAAAAATTCAAACACTGCGTCGTTGGTCAACAGCTTGTTCTGCGAAATCGCGTCGCGCACTTCTTGGTGGCTGTGGTCGGTGCAGCCGCAGACGGCTTTTTTCTTTGGCGTGGCCGAGTAGTCACCACCGGCGGTGAACATCAAAATCTGTTCGACCAATCCCGTGCACGAGCCGCATGACGCGCTGGCCTTGGTGTGCTTGCGCACCTCATCCAAGGTGAACAAACCTTTGTCTTTAATAGCTTTGCAAATCGCGCCTTTTTTCACACCATTGCAACCGCACACCTCAGCATCGTCAGGCATGCTGGCGGCTTTGCTGTGGCCTTCGTGGCCCACATCGCCGATGTTGGATTCACCAAACATCAGCTTCTCTCGGATGTCAGCCACGCTGCGACCATCGCGCAGCAGCTTGAAGTACCAGCTGCCGTCCACGGTGTCGCCATACAAACACGCGCCCACCAATTGGTCGTTGCGGATGACGAGCTTTTTGTAAACGCCCTCGTGCGGGTCGCTCAGCACAATTTCTTCGGTGGTGCCGTCGTCACTGCCCATGAAGTCGCCTGCGCTGAATAAATCGATGCCAGTGACTTTGAGCTTGGTCGAGGTGAGCGAGCCGGTGTAGCGGCCAATACCGAACTCGGCCAAATGGTTTGCCAACACCTTGCCTTGTTCGAACAAAGGCGCCACCAAACCGTAGGCAATGCCACGGTGGGCCGCACATTCGCCCACAGCATAAATGCGTGGGTCGGTCACGGTTTGCAGCGTGTCACTCACCACAATGCCGCGCTCGCAATGCAGGTTCATTTTTTCGGCTAGCGCTGTGTTGGGGCGAATGCCCACCGCCATCACCACCAACTCAGCGGGCACGTGTGTGCCGTCCTTGAACAACACAGCTGCCACGCGTCCTTTTTTGTCAGCTTGCAATTCTTGGGTGTGAGCCTGCATGCGGAACTGCATGCCACGCTCTTCGAGCGAGCGTTGCAACAAACCGCCCGCCACTTTGTCGAGCTGTCGCTCCATCAGCCATTCGCCCACGTGTACCACGGTCACGCTCATGCCGCGTTTCATCAAACCGTTGGCCGCTTCGAGGCCGAGCAAGCCGCCGCCAATCACCACCGCATGTTTGTATTTCGTGGCCGCATCAATCATGGCCTGTGTGTCGGCGATGTCGCGGTAGGCCAGCACGCCGTTTAACTCACGACCCGGCACCGGGAGCATGAAGGGGTTAGAGCCAGTGGCCAAAATCAATCGGTCATAGGGTGCGCTTTGCACTTCGCCTGCGGCATTGGTGGCATGCACTACGCGCTTGACGCGGTCCACGTCGGTCACGGTCCAGCTGGTGTGCAGCGTGATGTGGTTGTCGCTGTACCAGTCGAGTGGGTTGAGGATGATTTCATCCAAGGTTTGCTCACCCGCCAATACCGGCGATAACAAGATGCGGTTGTAGTTGGGGTGAGGCTCTGAGCCAAAGACCGTGATGTCGTAGAGGTCTGGCGTGAGCTTGATGAGCTCTTCCAAGGTGCGGACTCCGGCCATGCCGTTGCCCACCATCACGAGTTTGAGTTTGTTACTCATGTTCAGCTCCTCAGTGTTTTTCCACGTGCGCTTGACGCGTGTACAAAAAGTCAATCACGGCTTTGCGGTAGTGCAAATAGGCTGGGTCGTCGGCCAACGTCACACGTGAGCGGGGGCGGGGCAGATCCACGCTCAGCACTTCGCCGATGGTGGCGGCGGGTCCGTTGGTCATCATCACAATCTTGTCGGACAGCAACACGGCTTCGTCCACATCGTGCGTCACCATGACTACCGTGCTTTGGGTGTTGGCAACGATGGCTAGCAGCTCGTCTTGCAGCTTGGCGCGGGTCAATGCATCCAGAGCACCAAAGGGTTCGTCCATAAGCAACACTTGCGGCTCCATTGCCAAGGCGCGTGCAATGCCCACGCGTTGTTTCATTCCACCTGAAATCTCTCCTGGGCGTTTGAGGGCTGCGTGGCTCAGGCTCACCATTTCTAGGGCCGCATGTGTGCGTGTGGTGAGTTGTTCTTTGTTTTCTTTTGGTTTGCCGTCCACCACGCCGTTCTGACCAAATACGCGTTCTACGCCAAGGTAGACGTTTTCAAAGCAGGTGAGCCAAGGCAGCAGCGAGTGGTTTTGAAACACCACCGCGCGCTCTGGGCCTGGGCCTGCGATTTCGCGGTTAGCACAAATCAATGTGCCCTCAGTGGGCATGGTCAAGCCCGCAATGAGGTTGAGCAAGGTGGACTTGCCGCAGCCCGAGTGGCCAATGAGGGTGACGAACTCACCTTTGCTCACAGTCAGGTCGATGTTGCGCAGGGCAGGAAAATCACCCTTGGCTGTTTTGAAGGTTTGGGCTACGCCCTGAATTTGCAAATACTTGCTGGTCAATGATGCGTTCATGACTGCACCTCCTCAAAGGTGAATGCGGTAGCGAGTTTGATGAGGGCGAACTCCAACACCAAGCCAACGACACCAATCACGAAAATGGCGATGATGATGTTTTTTACATTCAAGTTGTTCCACTCGTCCCACACCCAAAAGCCAATGCCCACGCCACCGGTCAGCATCTCAGCTGCGACGATGACTAACCAAGCCGTGCCCACTGCAAGGCGAACACCCGTCAACATGTAGGGCAGTACGGCAGGGAACAAAATCTTGGTAACAATCTTCCATTCCGAGAGGTTGAGCACGCGCGCGACATTCATGTAGTCCTGTGGCACACGCTGCACACCTACAGCAGTGTTGATGACCATGGGCCAAATCGAGCAAATGAAGATGGTCCAAATGGCAGCAGGGTTGGCGCCTTTGAACACCAACAACCCAATGGGTAACCAAGCTAAGGGCGACACAGGACGCAGCAAGCTGATGAGAGGATTGAACATGCGGGACAAAAACTCGAAGCGTCCAATCAAGAAGCCCAAGGGAATACCCACTAACGCGGCTAAGCCAAAGCCCAGTGCCACGCGCTTGAGGGAGCTCCACACGTTCCAACCCACGCCTTGGTCGTTGGGACCGTTGCTGTAAAACGGGTTGCTGAACACATCCACGGCTTGCCAGAAGGTGTCAGTGGGGTTGGGGAAATTGTTGGTGCTGGTGATGGACACCAGCGACCAAATGCCCACCAGCAGTGCCAAGCCCATGAAGGGTGGCACCACGCGTGACAACAGGTTTTTCAAATACATGAGATGTGTCCTTGTCCGAAAGAGTTCGTCGGCGGTTTAAGCGTGCACTTTGAAGCTGTCGGCGTATTTCTTCGGATCTTTGCCGTCCCACACCACACCGTCCATGAATTTGCTGCTGCGCATGTCGCTCTTGGGCACAGGTGTGTGGCTAGCGGCTGCAGCTTGTTTAAAAATGTCGATCTGGTTGATCTCTTTGGCCACCTTTAAATAATCGGGGTGGTCTTTGAGCAAGCCCCAACGCTTGTGCTGAGTCAGGAACCACATGCCGTCAGACAGGTAAGGGAAGTTGGCTGTGCCGTCGTTGAAGAACTTCATGTGGTTAGGGTCGTCCCAGGTTTTGCCCAAACCGTTTTGGTAGCGGCCCAAGATGCGTTGGTTGATCACATCTACGCTGGTGTTGACATAGGCTTTGTCCGCGATGGTTTCGGCCATCTTCATTTTGTTTTGCAAGCCCGCGTCAATCCACTTGCCAGCCTCCAATATGGCGGCGGTTACAGCGCGAGCTGTATTGGGGTATTTCTTAACAAAGTCGCCGGTGGTACCCAGTACTTTTTCAGGGTGGTCACGCCAGATGTCTTGTGTGGTGGCCGCTGTAATGCCAATGCCATCGGCAATCGCGCGGTGTCCCCAAGGCTCGCCCACGCAGTAGCCGTCCATGTTGCCCACGCGCATGTTGGCCACCATTTGAGGTGGCGGCACAGTGATGACCTTGGCGTCTTTGAGAGGGTTCACACCTACGCTTGCCAACCAGTAATACAGCCACATGGCGTGTGTGCCGGTGGGGAAGGTCTGTGCAAAGGTGTATTCGCGTTTGTCGGTGGCCATCAGCTTGGCGAGGCTGCCTGCATCGACCGCGCCTTTGTCGGCGAGCTTTTTAGACAATGTGATGGCTTGGCCGTTTTGGTTCAAGTTCATCAATACAGCCATGTCTTTCTTTGGGCCAGCGGTGCCCATGTGCACGCCGTAAATCAGGCCGTACAAAGCGTGTGCAAAGTCAAGTTCACCGTTGACCAGCTTGTCGCGCACGCCAGCCCAGCTGGACTCTTTAGAAGGGATGATCTTCACGCCGTATTTTTTGTCGATGCCAAGCACGGAAGCCATTACGACGCTCGCGCAATCGGTGAGGGGAATGAACCCAATCTTGACTTCCTCTTTTTCAGGCTTGTCTGAGCCTTGAGCGTAGACAGCGGCACGTAAAGCCGGTGCGATGGTGAGTGCGCCTGCAGTGGCGGCTTGCAACATATTGCGGCGGCTCATGGGGGTCTCCAAAAGTTTCGTCATGACATCACTCCTATGTAAATAATTGGGGCAGAAACGACAAAGGCGTCCTCACCGCATGCGCTTGGTGTGCATGGGTGGGGACGCCTTTGTCCTTGAACCGTCATTGGTTCTTAGTTTAGTTATTGCAATAGCTGTGCCAGCGGTTTAGGGTTCTCCCGAGTGAGAAAATGCCCCAGTAAGGAGCGTTTGCATGAAAGTGCACCAACTCGGCGCACCAAACTAGGACAAGAGGTCTGCCATGTCTAGCGTGCGTTGCGCCACGTCGCCCATCTTCAAACCTTTGTCCATCGCCACTTTGCGCAGTTTGGTGAACGCATCTTTTTCGCTCAGACCTTGGCGCTCCATCAAAAGGGCTTTTGCGCGGTCAACCAATGTCCGCTCTTGTAATGCATTGCGTGCATCGTCTCGCTCGTCGCGCAGACGCTCCTCGTACTCAAAGCGAGCTATCGCAACATCCAAGATAGGTCGAATGCGTTTGCTAGAAAGGCCATCAACTATGTACGCCGATACACCAACCGCCATGGCATCGCGCACATGGGTTGTGTCGTTGTCGTCGGTGAAGAGCACGATAGGGCGGCGTTCGTCGCGAGTTGCGAATACTACGTGCTCCAATGCGTCTCGTGCTTCAGATTCGGCATCGACAATGATTAAATCAGGTTGTAGCTGGTTGATACGGTCAGCTAAAAACACATCCGCAGGCAGAGACGCAATCAGATTAAAACCGCTTTCGAGCAGGCCGATGCGCAGAGCTCTAGAGCGTTCAGCCTGTGAAATCGCGTGATCATCATTGGGATCTTGAACATCCAAGTCTGGAACGACGACCACGATCTTTAGGGCTATCGGAGTTTTTGTTTTTATTGTCTTTGGTTTCATGTGTGCAATTGCTGCATGCAATTGAGAGTAGCAGTCAGTGATAGCAAAGATCAAGCCATCCATCGCGTTCAAACAATAAAAGCCCATAATTTTTTGATCTAGCCTTAATGTGAAGCCAAAGCTAAAATCACGTAGAGTTTGCTTTGTAAGGCTATGAAGAAGTTCGATACATAAAAGAACCATCGAACCAGATGTGGCGAGCGTTCAAGCGTAAAGACTCTTTACGCTTGATGTCCTACAAGTTCTAAGTGTTGAATAAAAATAACTACTATATAAGTACATAGCTATACTACAACTGTACTACTTTGAGGCTTTTTTAAGTGGCTAAGTTGTTGATTTAAATGGAGAAATTGGCAAACTGCCATAGTCTTCACACTGTGGGGGTCGCAAGTTCGAAACTTGCATCGCCCACCATTTTTACCAAGCCCCCAGCTTTCATAAAAGCGCATATCAAAGGTTCCGCAAGGAGCCTTTTTTGTTTTTTGGGCTTAGGGCAAACTAAGACCTTTCATCAGGAGATGGTTTTGAATATTCTTGTGTTGCACGGCATCAACCTCAATATGTTTGGCAAACGCGACCCTGCCCAGTACGGCACGGTCACGCTGGATGAGATCAATACCCAATTGGTGGCTCAGGGCCAAGCACTGGGTGTGCACGTGGAATGCTTTCAAACCAACCACGAAGGTGCGATGTGCGAACGCATTCACCAAGCGTTTGTTGATGGGGTGAGTGCGGTGGTGATCAACGCCGGGGCTTGGACGCACTACAGCTATGGCATTCGCGATGCCTTGGCTATTTTGAAGTGCCCGATTGTGGAGGTGCACATGTCCAATATTCACGCCCGAGAGGCGTTTCGCCACCACTCCGTGTTTGCCGATATCGTCAAAGGCCAAATTTGTGGCTTGGGTGCACAAAGCTATGTGCAGGGCTTGCAGGCTGCAGTGAAAGAGGCTCAGGCTTCAGCTTGAGCGCAACGCTCGGCTTCGGCGTTCATGCCTTCTTTTTCGACGGCAAAGAAGCCAGGCATGTTGAAGCGGTTGAGGCTGGGATAGCTTGAAAAAGCCATCGACCAATCGGCGAAGCGGCGGGTCTCAAGTGGGCCACGTGCGAGCAGTTCAATGTCGTGGTGTCGGTGGTCGCGTTGTATGCTTTTCCACAGCGATTCGATGTCGGCAGGTGCGCCTTCGATGCACTGCACAAACACCTCTTCGGTGTACAGCAAATGGCCTGTGATGCCCATGCGTGCGTTCTTTGCCCGTGCCTCTGACAACATGTTAAACAGGTGCAAGCTGCCCAAGGTGTTGGTCGCTTTGGATCGGTAAAGTAAACGTTCGAGCACGGTATTTTTAACAGCGTATAAAAGAATAAATTTTATTTATTTGCCATTAAGTTGGCCTTACAACCTCGTTTTAGACAAACCGTAACTTACACGCAGAAAAAAGCCCCGTCAGCACAAACTGACAGGGCTTGATCAGGGCGGGGCGCTGGGGCTTAGACCGTGTCGATGAAGCTGCGCAGCTTGTCGCTGCGGCTTGGGTGCTTCAACTTACGCAAAGCCTTGGCTTCGATTTGACGGATGCGCTCACGCGTGACGTCAAACTGCTTGCCCACTTCTTCCAAGGTGTGGTCCATCGCCATTTCGATACCAAAGCGCATGCGCAGTACTTTGGCTTCGCGTGGGGTGAGGCCATCCAAGATGTCTTTCACCACATCGCGTAGGCCCGCTTGCATCGCCGCTTCGATAGGCGCGGTGTTGACGCTGTCTTCGATGAAGTCGCCCAAATGGCTGTCGTCATCGTCACCGATCGGTGTTTCCATCGAGATCGGCTCTTTGGCGATCTTCATGATCTTGCGGATCTTGTCTTCTGGAATTTCCATCTTCTCAGCCAAGACGCTGGCATCGGGCTCGAAACCAAACTCTTGCAAGTGTTGGCGGCTGATGCGGTTCATCTTGTTGATGGTTTCGATCATGTGCACTGGAATACGGATGGTGCGCGCTTGATCGGCGATAGAACG
>JACCDR011443099.1_pt1 | contig 14407 bp, 15 predicted proteins | sample 7446431 | NCBI WGS metagenome assembly JACCDR01 (sample SAMN15323443, study PRJNA562643) | freshwater metagenome | isolation source: river surface water | place: USA:Blue River Watershed | collected 2017-08-17 | reverse complement strand
CGTGAAATCCTGCGCCCCACAGCCGAACGCATGGCCCAAGGCGGCAAGTGGCATCAAGCCGCCCCCGGCGCTCCATCGGTGGACATCACGGGCGGCGACATGCTCGGGCGGCTTTACGCAGCCGGGGAAATCGCCAAGCACCACCACGACGCCGGGCGGGACTTCCAGGCGCTGCTTGCAGCCTACCACGCCGACATGGGCCTTGGCTCCTACCGCTCATGTCTGGACATCGGCGCGGGCGGATATGACGCAACAGACGGCAACGCGGCAATCGCGCGGCGGTTTGCGGCGATGCTTCTCAAGATCGGCACACCGCGCTATCTCTACCTGAGGACGGAACTGAACAAGCCGCATGACGCAAAGCCCGCATCGGTGGAAATGCTGCGGCGGGCGCTGGAGGGGTTGGTGAAATGACGCCGCAGGATTTGCTCAAACTTCTCCACGGGAAGTTTTCGTCGCTTACAATTGCCTTCAACGATGAACACGCAATCAACTATGCGACGGCGCAGGAGTGGCATGACAAGTGGCACGGCTATAGCGGTGACAGCGATGACGTGATCAGCTGGCCGACTGACGAGGAACGATTGAAGGCCATTCGGGAAAACAGCGTCTGGACAATCCAGTGGTATCCGCGAACTCCGGTCGGCTTCTGCTGCGTGGGGGCGCCAACTTTTGAGGCGGCTGCGCGATATGCCATCGAACTATCATCCGAAACCACTTGACCGCGCGCTATATCCCGGTTTACGCTTTCGATGGGTTATCATGTCCGCATGATCCCTTCCCCGCATTTCCGATCATCGGCCCGCATCTGTCGCACCTCTTGGCCGGGGCATAGCAACAGGGGCCGATGTTCAGAGACGCGGATGCCGACGAATTGAAGCTAGCGGGTTGTCCCGTGAGGTGGCTGGTGGAACTCCAGCCCGCGTCTCTAACCCATCACAGCAGCGGCAGTGCCGCACAACTCACCCGCTCATGGCGCATGAGGAAAGCACAATGGCCGCAAGAGGTCGTCAGCCCGGTTTCGTCATGTCTGACGCGCATCGGGTTAAAATCCAAAACAGCAACATCCTCAACGCCCTGATTGAGCACGTCAACGGCGACAGAGAAATGAGCGCCACGCAAGTGACTGCAGGCGTTGCGCTTTTGAAGAAGGTGCTGCCCGATCTGCAGGCCGTCGCTGTGACGGGCCCAGGCGGCGGCCCGCTTCAAGTCGTTATCCAGCGCTTTGCCGAAGATCACGCTTCCTAACGGCTGGCAGCCGCGCGCATATCAGCGGCCCCTGTGGGATTACCTCGAACGCGGCGGCAAGCGCGCGATGGCGGTGTGGCATCGCCGGGCGGGCAAGGACGACGTGCTGTTGCATCGAACGGCGGTCGCAGCGTTTGAGCGTGTTGGCAACCGCTGGCACTGCCTGCCGGAATACGAACAGGCCCGCAAGGCAATCTGGACAGCGGTCAACCCGCTCACGGGCAAACGCAGGATAGACGAGGCATTCCCCAAGGAGCTGCGCGCCGCGACCGATGAGCAGGCGATGTTCATCCGGTTCAAGAACGAAAGCACGTTCCAGCTTATCGGGTCTGACAGGTACAACGCGACAGTCGGCGCGGGCCCTGTCGGGATCACCTATTCGGAGTGGGCGCTATCGAACCCGAGCGCCTGGGCCTATCACCGCCCGATGCTGGAGGAGAACAACGGCGAAGCGGCCTTCATCACGACGCCGCGCGGCAATAACCACGCCAAGGCCCTGTTCGACATGGCCAAGGTCAACCCGCGCTGGTTCGCGCAGGTTCTGACGGTTGACGACACGGGCGCTCTGACGCGGGGCCAGCAAGAGGAAGCGCTGGCCGAGTATCAGGCGCTCTACGGCATCGACCTCGGCCTTGCGATGTTCGAGCAGGAATACCTTTGCTCCTTCGTCGGCGCGATGATCGGTGCTTATTACGGGTCAGAGATGGCAAAGGCCGAGCGCGAAGGCCGCATCTGCGCGACGGCGGTTGATCCGGCCCATCCCGTGCACACAGCTTGGGACTTGGGCGCGACGCACAATAACCCGATCTGGTGTTTCCAGGTCATCGGTAACAGCCTGCGGATCGTGGACTTCTACCTGCCAGAGACGGACGACGTGGCCGACTGGTGTTCCTGGCTGACGGAACAAGGGTACACGGGGATTGACTACGTGCCGCACGACATCCTCGTCACCGAATGGGGGTCAAAGCGGACGCGGATCGAGACGCTTCGCCAGCTTGGCCGCAAGCCGCAGCGTATTCCAAAGGTCAGCGTGGCCGATGGTCAGCAGGCAGGGCGAGTTGCGATCAACGCGGCGGTGTTTCACGCGGGCGACGACGACCGGGCGGCACGAGTTTCGCACGGGGTGGACGGCCTCAAGGCATATCGCCGCGAATGGGATGACGAACTGAAAACCTTTCGGGCAACCCCCGTGAAGGATTGGGCCGAGCATATCGGGTCCGCGTGGCGCTATCTTGGCCTGTCCTGGCGTGAGGTCGTGCCGACGAAGTCTGTTGAGAAGAAGCCGGACGATCTGGCGATGACGATCCTGCCGGACGGGCGGATGCAACTGAACAAGTCGCCGCGCGAGCATATCGAGGCAATGGCGCGAAGGAACAAGCGCAGATGACCCCCGATGAAATGACAGGCGACGATCTGAAGAAGATCGGGGCCGATTGGCTGCAGAAGATCAAGGACGCGGAAAAGCGCGAGGAAAGCTGGCGGCGCGATGCCGAGTTCGCGGAGGACGTGTTTGCAGCGCGGGGAAGCGAAGACGCGCGCCCGGCCTATGACTTCAACATCCTCTATTCCAACGTCGAAACGCTGACGCCTGCGATCTTCAACACATCGCCCAAGCCTGATGTGCGGGAAAGCTTCTCGACGGGGCCTGTTGACCCGATGGCGGCGACGTATCGGGAAGTTGCGCAGGTGCTTGAGCGGGCAATCCTGCAGCAACTGGACGATGACCGCCTGACAGTGGAAATGACAGCGGCGGTGCAGGACACGCAGGTGTCTGGCAGGGGCGTTGTCCGGGTGCGGTTCGACGCTGACGAGGTGGAAATCCCGCCGGAACCCATGGCCGAAGAATACGGCGAGCCGATGGGCGGCGATGAGGAAGCCGACGAAACTGACGAGGTGTACGCGGAAGAAGCGGCCCCCATGCAGCCGCAGATCATCATGCGCAATGAGCGTGTGACATATGAGGTTGTCGCGTGGCGTGATTATCGGCAGGGGCCGTCTTCGCGGCACATGGACACGCCTTGGCGGGCTTATCGGCACATGCTGCCGAAAGAGGAAATCGAGCGCATCCGCGACGAAGACTTGAAGCAAAAGCTGATGGCGGCTGGCGAGTTCAAGGAAGAAACCAAGGAAAGCCACGTCTGGGAAATCTGGTGCAAGGCGACCAAGCGTGTGTATTTCATCACCGCTGCGACCGAAGTCCTGCGCATTGTCGATGACCCCTTGGGGCTATCGGGGTTCTTCCCGTCGTGCGAGCCAATCCAGCCCATTTCGCTCACGGGCCGGACGGAACCGATCTGCCCGTTTGCCATGTATCGCAAGCTTGCGGACGAACTGGACGACACGACGCGGCGGATCAACGCAATCATCTCGGGGATGAAGGTTCGCGGGCTGATCGCGGGCACGGTGGACGACCTGCAGGCGCTGGCGGAAGCGGATGACAATACGCTGATCCCCGTCGCCAATCTGGAGGGGCTGGCGGCAACGGGCGGCATTGCGAACGCCATTCAATGGTGGCCCGTCGAACAGGCCGCGAAGGTGCTGCAGCAGCTTTATCTCGCGCGGGATGCGACGAAGGAGATCATCTACGAAGTGACCGGGATTGGCGACGTGGTTCGGGGCGCGACCGATCCGAACGAAACCCTTGGTGCGCAGCAGATCAAGTCGCAATGGGTCAGCCTGCGGATCAAGCGGCTGCAGGATGACGTTGCCCGTGCGGCGCGCGAACTGATGACGATGACGGCGGAAATCATCGGGACGAAGTTTTCGCCCGAGACGCTGCAGCGCATGACGGGCGTGCAGATCACACCGCAGGCTCTGGACGTGCTGTCGCGGCCCTTGGACTTCTACAAGATCAACATCGAGACCGACAGCACAATTCGGTCGGACCTGTCGCGTGTTAAGGGCGAGATGGGCGAGTTTCTCGGGGCGACTGGCAATTACTTCAACACGATGGCCCCGGTTGTCGCGCAAGCGCCTGCTGTGGCGGGACCGATTGTCGAACTTTATGCAGCGTTCGCGCGGCAGTTCAACCTCGGGAAGCAGGCGGAAGACGCGCTTGAGGCGATGGTGGCCGCTGCCAAGCAACAGGCCGCACAGCCGCCCAAGCCGCCGCAGCCGACCCCTGTAGAGGCGGCGAAGATCGAGACGGACAAGGCGAAAACGCAGATCGAGGCCGGGCATCTCAAGGTTGCCCAGGACAAGACGAAACTTGAGGCGGCGAAACTGGTCGCTGACGCGGCGAGACCGCAAGTTGTGAGGATGTGAGATGGCGGCTTGGGAATACAACGCGAGCGCAGGCCCGGAAAGCCCCGCTTGGAACGCGGTTGCCGTGACCCCTGCGGATGGCTCCGACCTTGCTACCGTCGCCACGCGCGGCCTCTACGTGGGCGGCGCGGGGGATGTGGCGGTGTACATGTCCGGAGGCGACGGGGCGACGGCGGTTGTCTTCGTCGGGGTGCAGGCGGGGACGGTGCTGCCGATCCGGGTTGACCGGGTGCGTTCGACCAGCACGACCGCGACCAGCATCCTGGCGCTCTATTGACCCGACCGTCAATCGTCGCCCTTGCCGGGCAACTGTTCAAGGCGCAGGTCGAGGAAGCGCTGGACTACATCGACGGACGGGCGGTGACGGCTTTCGGCACGTCGCAGGGTGATTACACGCTGACGGCCACGACAAGTGCGCAAAAGCTGTTCAACTGGTCAACCGATGGCGCGGTGACGCTGGGGCTTGGACGCTACCGCTATGAAATCTGGTTCGTGATCGAAAACATGTCCGCGACGAGCGGGAACGGCGCTTTCGTCCTTGGCGGGACGGCGACGATCAACGGGGCCAGAGGGGTTGTAATGGGCGGGGACACGTCAACCCCGCTGACGACGGTTGGAACCGTCACCGGGCAATTCTTCTCAGGCACGACGACCGCCGCAAGCATGGTCACGGCGACGACCGGAACGGGGATTGGGGTAACAATCCGGGGCACGTTCAACGTCGCTGCGGAAGGGACGTTCATCCCCCAGATCGCGCTTGTGACGGCGGCTGCGGCTGACGTGAAGGCCGGGGCTTACTGCATCATCCAGAAGGTTGCCGACACGGGCGAGGTAACGGTGGGGGGCTGGTCATGACAACCTACGTTTATGACCGCAACAGGGGCATCATGGTGGACAAGGCCACGGGCCTGCCCATGAACCCGGAACCCGTCAAGGGACGTTTCCCGACCCCGCGCGTGGTGTCTGATATCGAGCCCTACCTGTCGCCTGTCTCTGGCGAGTTCATCAGCGGCAGGCGCGCAAAGCGGGCCGATCTGGACCGCCACAACTGCATTGACGCGAACGAACTGCCATCCCCGACCGGGGGCAAGTTCCGCAGCCGGAAATTCGCCCGGAAGTTCGGGCTTGAGCATCTCGCAAGGGAGGACGCCGTTGACTGACCAGGTTGAAGCCGCAGCCGTTGAAAAGACGCCTGCGACGCTGCAAGAGGCGATGGAAGAAGGCTGGAACAAGGCGCAAGAGCCTGAGACGCCTTCCGAGCCGGAAACAGTCGAGGCTGCCAAGCCCGTCGAAGTGGACGACATGCCGTCCGACATGCCGTCCGTGTACAAGTCGCATTGGACGAAGCTTGACGCGGAGGCCCGGTCAACGATCCTGTCGGATCGGCGGGCGATGGCGCAGCAGATTGCCGCCGCAGGACGTGAGGCGCGGCAGCTTCGCCCGATCACCGAAACCTTGCGGCAGGCGGTCGAACAACTCCCCGCGCTCAAGGGCATGTCGCCGGAACAGGTGGCAAAGGACGTGTTCACCCTCGCCCGCGCGAATGCGGCGATGCGCGAAAAGCCCGTCGAGACGCTGATGGGCATCGCGCAGCAAATGGGGGTGCTGGACAAGTTCAAGGAAGCCATCGGGCAGCCCGTGCAGCCCGCCCAGAGCGATGCGACACAGCGGGAACTGGCGGCCCTCAAGGCCGAGGTTGCCCGGCTCAAGAACCCCGAGACCATCGGCGGCGTGGTGCAGCAGACGCTGCAAAACCGCGAAACCGTCAGCATTCTGGAGGCTTTCGCTTCTGAAAAGGGCGAAACCTGGGGAGCGGTGCAGGGGATGATCCCGCACATGATCCCCGTCGCAAAGGCGCAGATCGAACAGAAGACGGGGCGCAGGGCCTCCGCAAAGGACACCCTCGCGCTCGCATACGAAATGGCGACTTATGCCAACCCGGAAACCCGCGCGAAGATGGCGGCGGCGCAAGCCCCCGTGACTGACCCCGGACGGACGGCGGAACAGGCGAAGGCCAAAGGCATCAACGTGCGTTCCAATTCCTCCACGCCCCCCGCGCCTGCAACGATGCGGGAAGCGCTGGAACAGGGCTGGGCGCGCGCCAACAGACAGTGAAAGGATAGATCGCGATGGCACTGCCCTCGGATACCTTCACCGAAATGGTCACGACCTCGAACCGCTTCTGGGGACAGACGGTCGTGGACAACGTTTCGGCCCACAACGCGCTGATCCGTCGCCTGACGGAACGGGGCAAGATCAAGAGCATGAGCGGCGGCTATGAGATTGCGCTGCCGATCAGCTACCAGGAAAACTCGACGTTCCAGCGGATCGCCGGGTATGAAAACCTGAACGTCGGCGCGTCGGATGTGCTGACCTCGGCCAAGTATCCCGTGCGGTTCTACGGCATCTTCGTGACCGCATCGGAGAAAGAGCTTCTGATGAACTCGGGGAAAGAACAGATGTTCGACCTCGTGGAACAGCGGCTCGACGTGGCCCGGAAGACGGCGCAGAACAACATGTCGATTGACGTGTACTCCACGGGCGCTCTGACCGAACAGATCAACGGCATCGGCAACCTGATCCAGACGAACGGTCAGGGAACGGTGGGCGGGATCGACAGCGCGACCTGGACCCAATGGCGCAACAAGTTCCGCGAAGTCACGGGCACGAACACGGCGGCCTCTCCGTCCGTTGCCAACGCCGCGTCCTTCAAGGCGGATATGAACGCGCTTTACATGTCCTGCACCCGTGGCACCGACATGCCCGACCTGATCGTGTTCACCCACGATTTCTTCGCGCTGTACGAGGTCGGGGAACAGGATCGGCAGCGCTATGCCAACGGCGACATGGCGAAGGCGGGCTTTACCGGCTACAAATACAAGGGAGCCGATGTCGTCTTCGACAGCAACACGAACTTCGCGACGACTGGCGAGACGGGGTACTTCCTCAATACGGACTACCTCTACCTCTACCAGCATTCGTCCGCGAAGTGGACGCAGGACAAGCCCCGGATGCCTTCCAACCAGGCCGCCGTGGTCGTCCCGATCTGGTGGGCGGGGAACCTCGCTTGCAGCAACCGCGCCCTGCAGGGCCGCCTCATCGACGCCGCGTAAGGAGGGCATGATATGGCTATGCTGACCTCTGCGAACATCACGCAGACCTACACCGCCGCCGTCATCGCGGCGGGCTACGCGAACACGCCCAAGGCCGGGGATATCTACTTCGGCCCGGACGGCAAGCGCTACAAGTTCGTCATCTACGATACCGGGGCGGGTTCCGTCGCGGCTGTCGCCAACCAGATGGCCTACTACTACGCGCCTTCGGGCACGTCGGCGGGCGCGCAGACGACCGTGACTTCGGACCTGTCGGACAGCGCTGGTGTCGGCGCGGGGATGCTGCTTTCGGCCCCGCTCGACGGCGAATATTGCTGGATCCAGACTGGCGGTCCGGCGACGCTGGCGCTTTCGCTCACGGCGGGCGCTGACGGCAACGCGCTGACCGCTGTCGGTTCCACCGATGGCGCGCTGGACGTGTCGGCGCTGGTGACGGATTACATCTGCGCTGTGGCAATCGACGCCTCGGCCAAGATCGTCTTCCTGACCTGCCCGTAAGTCGATCGGGGCGGCGGGAGACTGCCGCCCCTTCAACCCCTTTGGAGAACCCCCGCAATGGGCACGATCCGCGTTCTTGACTATGAAATTGAACACCGCCCCGGCAAGACGCCGCTGGAATGGCTCTTGGTCAGCAACACCGACAGCATGACCGCCACGGGGCAGGCGCAGTCCGCCACATGGATGCGTGTCCGCGACCTCATGCCGCCCAAGGAAGGCACCTTCGCCGTGCCGCTGGACAGCGACCATGTGAAGGTGCAGCAGGAAGTCTGGAACGCCATCAGGCCGCAGTACGAAGCCAAGCGCGACATGCAAAATGTCACCATCGACGGGACGCCGCTTGCCGCATGGGGTGGCGCGACAGCCAAGCAGATCGTCGCCCTGAACCAGATTGGCGTTCTGTCGGTCGAGCAGCTTGCGGACCTGTCCGAAGCGGTCCTGCAGTCGCCCATCATCCCGCATCTGCGCGAACTTCGCTCGCAGGCAATCCAGTGGCGGCAAGGTCGCCCGGCTGCCGAATTGAACGCGCGCCTTGAGGAACTGGAGCGCAAGAACGCCGCTCTTGAGGCCGCGTTGAACGATCAGGGCGAAGAAGGCGAGGAACCTCGTCGCCGCCCCGGCAGGCCGCGTAAGGAAGCAGCATGACCACTGTCGCGGATATCATGGACCGGGCGGGGCGGATGTGTTCGCTCACCTCGACGGGATGGCTTGCAGACACCGCCCTTGAGGCGATGGAACTCAAGGACTTCCTGTCGCAGACCGTTGACGATATCCGCGACCGTGCAACCCCGCCGCTCAACGCGAGCAAGGTCACGACGATCACGGGCGACGGCAGCGAAGACTATGACCTGCCGTCCGATGTCTGGCGGCTTCACCGCGACGTGCTGTCGGTGCAGGAAACGTCCAGCGCGCAGCGGGCTTGCTACCCCATCACAGACCCCGGCTATTGGGAGTTCCTGCAGTCGCGCGGCTTCGCTGGCGCGGGGCGGTATTACCGCCTGCAGGGCTATCCTGGGGCCTACAGGATCGGCTTTCTGTCCGCGCTCACATCGGGCGTGACGGCGCTTGTGTCCTACGTCTCGACGGTCTGGATCATGAACGGCACGGACGAGGCAAGCGACTGGACCTCGGAGGCCGACGTTTGCATGTTTCCCCGGCGGTTGGTCGAAAGCGGGATTGTCTATCGGTTCCGCCAGCGCAAGGGCCTCGTTTATGAGGATGTGCGGGCCGAATACGAAATCCTGATGTCCCGCTACAGCAACGATGCGCGGGCCGTCCGGCGGGTGCAATTTGGCGGGCGGGCGAAGTTCAACCCGTTTGCCGTGCCGATCCCCGACTATATCCCGGAGGCGTAATGCGCCCTTCCCAGACCGCTACTTGGCCCGCCCCGACAATGGGCCTTCTCAGGAACGGGGCGCTTGTCGGCGCGCCCGTGAATGCGGCGGAAGAACTTGACAATTTCATCCCCACGGCGACAGGCGTTCGGCTTCGTGGCGGGATCGTGCTGCGCGCGACAACTGCGGCGGCAGCCGGGCGGCTGATGGTCTATCGGTCAGGGGCTGTCGAACAGCTTTTCGCGGCAGAAACGACCAAGGTGACGGATATTTCCTCGCCTGCCAGCGCGACGGTGGCAGAAACCCCCGAGATGATCGGCCTCACCTCGTCTGATTGGTCAACCGTCCAGTTTGGCACCGCTGGCGGGCAGTTCATGCTCATGGTCAACGGGTCGGACCTCTATCGCTATTTCGACGGGACGGCCTTCTATCCGGTCAACGCGGCAGCGGTGAACAAGGTTGCCTATGACGCCAAGACGGTGGATTTCATCCCCGGTCGAACGCTGACAGGCGGCACATCGGGCGCAACGTCAACGATCCTGTCGGTCAACCCCATCACCAACACGACAGGGACGCTCTACATCGGGGCTATCACCGGCGGGCCGTACCAGGACAACGAAACCCTGACGGGCAGTTCTACGGGCGGCTCTGCGACGGCAAACGGGGCGTCCACATCGGCTTCGTCGGTCGTGGTGACGGGGATTGATACCGACGATCTGTCCTTCGTCTGGATACATAAGACGCGGGTCTGGTTTGTTGAAAAGAACACGCTCAACTCCTGGTATCTGCCCACGAACGCTTTCGGCGGCGCTGCGACGAAATTCCCGCTGACAGGCGTATTTAAACTGGGCGGCGCGCTGTTGTTCGGCGGTACGTGGTCGGTCGATAGCGGCTCGGGCCTGGACGATGTGCAGGTCTTCGTGACGACAGAGGGCGAGGTTGCGGTTTACCAAGGCACCGACCCGAGTTCTGCCGCTACATGGGCGCTGACCGGGGTTTATCGGATCGGCAAGCCGCTCAACAAGAACGCATGGTTTCAAGCTGGAACCGACTTTTTCATCGTGACGCAAGAAGGCATCGTTTCGGTGTCCGAGGTCATGGCCAAGGACCGCGCCGGGGTCATGGCGTCGGCCCTGACGGTCAAGATCGAGGAACTTTGGCGGCAACAGGTGGCGCTTGATGCGTCGCACCCGTTCCCCGTGGTTTATTGGGCCAAGGAAGCCCTGATCTTCGTCGGGCTGCCATCGCAGACGGGGCAAAACGTCGCCTTCGTGGCGGATGTCCGGTCGGGTTCATGGGCGCGCATTCTCGGCTGGGATGTCAGGGCTGCGCGGGTGTTTTCGGATAACCTCTACATCGCCGGGGCAAGCGGGGCGATCTATCAGGCCGACGAAGGCGGGACGGATGCGGGCACGACGATTGTCGGGGTCTGGACGCCAAAGGGGCAGGACTTCGGCCTTCCGACCGACAAGGCGGCGCTTCATGCGCGGGCGATTTGGCGGGCCGATGTGCAGGCCAAGGTCAGGCTTTCCGCAGTCATGAACTATGCGTCCGGCGCGTCTGTGACGCTTCCCCCCGTCATGGATGAAAGCGAAATCGGCACATGGGGCACGGTCGGACAAAAGTGGGGGTCTCGGAAGTGGGGTTCGCTGCGGACGTTCGTCGCGGGGTCGGCTTGGCAGGCCGTGTCGGGGCTGGGGTTTGCGATATCCCCCCGGCTGGTTGTGGCGAGCAACAGGACGGCGAAACCCGCGTTCGAGCCATCAAGCCTGCAAGTGAGGTTCGAGGTGTCGGCGGGTCTGTAGTTTATGGGCCGCCAGTGGCGCGTTTCGTGGCGGCGCAGATACCGGGCTGCGAAAGAGGCTGGCAGAACTTTTCCGCCATCGGCTTTGAAGAAGAAGGCCGGATCGTGGCGGGGATTGTCTATCACAACTGGTCGCCCGAAAGCGGGGTGATCGAACTGACAGCGGCGTCACTGCACCGCCGTTGGCTGACGCGCGAAAGGCTGGCGCTTGTTTTCGGCTATCCGTTCAGCTTCTGCCGCATGGCAGTGGCGAGGATTGACCAAGGCAACACGCGGGCAAGGCGCATCTGGCGCAGTCTCGGGGCGAAAGAACACGTAATCCCCGGCCTCCGCTCACCGACAAGTGCAGAAGTGGTTTACACGCTCGACCGGGCCGACTGGCAGGCGGGCAAGTTTGGAGGCGCGCATGGGCAAGCCTGACGCACCGACACCGCCCGACCCGAAAGAGACCGCAGCCGCGTCTCAGGGGACCAGCATCGGCACGGCCATTGCGAATACGATGATGGGCAACCAGAACATCGTGACGCCCTATGGCCAGATGACGCAGCAACAGTCGGGAAGCTACAGTTTCACAGACCCCTACACCGGGCAGACCTATGACATCCCGACATTCACGGCGACGACGAGCTTGTCGCCTGAAATGCAGGGGCTGTTCGATACGTCCATCGGAAATCAGACGACGATGGGCAACATGGCAACCGACATGCTCGGGGGCTGGCAGCCGACGACCGTCACCGCGCCGCAGTACCAGACGAGCGCCGGGCTGGACACATCGTTCGGCAGCAATGACTACAGCGCCGACCGGAACGAGTACGAAGCCGCGATGATGGCGCGAATGCAGCCGGGCCTTGATGCGTCGCAAACCGCGCTGGACGCGAGCCTTGCAAACCAGGGGATCGGCTACGGGGCCGAGGCTTTCGGGGATGCGCAGCTTGTCCAGAGCCAAGCCGAGAACGATGCGGCCATGGCGGCTATCCTTGGGGCCGGGCAGGAACAGCAGCGCATGTTCGAGATGGACATGGCCGCGCAAACTGCGGAGAACCAAGCGAAGCAGCAAGAGTTCTCGAACTTCAACTATGGCACCGGGCAGAACTTCACGGGCCAGACGACGGCGAATACGGCGAACATGAACCTGATCTTGCAGATGCTGGGGGCGTCGCAGCCGACCGTTCCAAGCTTCACCCCGAACAGCCCGTCGCCCATCCCGACAACTGACGTGGCCGGGCTGATCAATAACAGCTACTCGCAGGAAATGCAGGCTTATCAGCAGCAAATGGCAATGTGGCAGGCGCTTGTTGGCGCGGCTGGCGACGTGGCATCGGCGGGGTTTGCGTGATGTTTGAATTCCTCTTCGGTGAAGGAACGGACGCGGCTGATCCGCAGGAACTGTGGCGGCGCAGGCAGCGTGTTGACGCGCTTTCGGCGGATGCGACCCGTGGCGGCTCCAGGACCGCCGCAGAGGGGCTTTCCGCTGTCGCGCGGGCGCTGATCGGTCGTTACAAGGACAGCCGCCTTGACCCGATGGAGGACGAGGCGCGGGCCAATGCGAGCGACAGCTTTGCACAGATCATGTCGGCGCTTGGCGGGGGCTACATGCCCACAAGCATGTCGTCTATGTCCACGGCACCGGCTGTTGCCCCGACCGCTCCGCCGATGACGGAGTTTTCGGTTGACGGCGCTGCGGCGGCAATTGACCGCGCCGCGCCGCTGACAGAAGTCAGCATGTCGGCCATGAATGCGCCGCAAACTGCCTTGTCTCCCGAGTTCCAAGCGGTTCAGCCGGGCATCTTTGCGGGCGAAAGCGGCGGCGATTACAACGCTCTTTTCGGGTTTTCCAACCGCCCCGGTGGGCCGTTCGAGAATGTGCGTCTGACCGACATGACGGTTGGAGAGGCCGCGCAATTTGCTGACCCTTCCGGCCCCTATGGGCAATGGGTCAAGAACCAGATTGGCCACGTTGCAACTCCGATGGGGGCCTATCAGGTCGTCGGCACGACGCTCAACGCGGCTATCCGGGGGCTTGGTCTGACCGGCAACGAGCGGATGACGCCCGAGTTGCAGGACCAGATTGGGCAGTGGATTTTTGAAAACCAAGGCATCGGGGCTTGGGAAGGGTATCAGCCCGGCGTGACCGACATGCCGACTGGCGGCGGCGGTGAATACGCAGGCGCGCCTCTCACCGAAGCGTCCATGTCCACGATGGGCGGCGCAGGCGGTTTTGACCCCGGCATGGTGTCGCAACTGGCCGAACTCTTGGGCAACCCGTACCTTGACGACGGCAACCGCATGATCGCACAGGCCCTTCTCGGGCGCGGCGTTGAAGGTCTGTTCCCGGCGCAAATGTCCGAAATGGACCAGCTGGAACTTGAGCGCGCGCGGCTGGAACTTGAGCAGATGCGCAATCCTGCCCCCATGTCCGAAATGGACCGTGTTCGGCTTGAACAAGCGCAGCTTGATCTGGAACAAGACCGCAACCCCGCGCCGATGTCCGAAATGGACGCTATCGCGCTTGAACAGGCCCGGCTTGATCTTGAGCAGGACCGTAACCCGATCCCGGAGCCTGTGGACCAGCCGACCTCCGTTGAGGAATATCAATTCTATGCGGACCAAGAAACGGCAGCCGGAAGGCCGCCGCTGTCCTATGCCGAATGGTCGGTGCTTGACGAACAGGCGGCAAACCCCGCGCTCGTGGAGCGCCAGGGCGATCAACGGAACATCGCCTCTGACAGCATCATCAACGCCGCGAACCGCGCCCTTGAGGCGTCCCGTGAACGCATGGTCGGGGGTGTTTTGGGGCAAGTCGCGTCCTTCAACCCCGCTTCGCAGAATGCGGAAGTCTATCGGCAGGTTCAGAGCCTCAAGTCGAGCGCGACCCTGAGTTCGTTGCAGGCGATGCGTGAGGCGTCCCCAACTGGCGGCGCGCTTGGGGCTGTGACCGCGCCGGAACTGCTGATCCTGCAGGACAAGGTTGGCGCTCTGGACCCGGCAAGCCCGAATTTCGAGCGTGACCTTGCCGACTACACGCGGACGCTGTTACAGACGGTTCACGGCTATGACGAAGGCGAGCGGATTTTCCGGGAACAGTATCAGGGGGCGCAGGGCGACCCTGAAAGCATGAGCGATGAAGACCTCCTCAACCTCTATGG
>JACCDR012552766.1_pt1 | contig 14413 bp, 22 predicted proteins | sample 7446431 | NCBI WGS metagenome assembly JACCDR01 (sample SAMN15323443, study PRJNA562643) | freshwater metagenome | isolation source: river surface water | place: USA:Blue River Watershed | collected 2017-08-17 | reverse complement strand
GATTATTAATCCATAATGATGATTATTTTGGGGCATCTATATTGCACTATTATAAGATTAAAATTGAAAAGGAAATGGAGCAAGAATATGATAAAGAGAATAATATTTAAAATCATACTGTTATTTACAAAAAAGTATGAAACATGGGCGTACTTTCTTGGGTATTACCATGAAGATTATAAGCCTAGGGAGTGTGTAAAATGTGGAGGTAAAACATTTAAAGAAGTTGAATTAGACCATATTAATGGACACTGTATTGAATCTGAAATAAATTGTACTAAATGTGGAAACACATCTAATTATATGTACTTAAATCGTTATGAGGTTTATTATAAAGATAAGTATCGGTAATTAATAATTACGCATAACGGTTATACTTATTAATAACACATAAAAATAAACAAAATGGAAGAAGAACACTTGGTATATATGTTAGATGAAATGTATTTACCTATACATTATAGAGGTATAAAAGTTGAGCAACCATTTTACAGTGGTAATGGAAATCATTCAGTGAGGGAACTTGAAGAGATTTGCGAGAAATTTAAAGAATATGCACATCAACAACAAATAATTAAACAAAATTGTATGAAGCATATTATAGAACTTAAATTTGGAGTAGACTTATCAGATAATAATTAAATGAAAATTTTAATAGTATATCGAATAGAAAACATATCTATATCATTAAATAGTAATGATATTTTGTTAGTGTTATCATCATTAGTAATTATATCTTATATTGCTAGTGCTTTATTTGATAGATTTAAACAGTAATAATATGCTAAAACTACCACGCAAAAAGAAAAAAGCATTTTTAAAATGGGCATCTAATATTAAGTCTATTACGATTAATCCACTTACAATTAGTACTACCACAAAAGATGCAGTTATTAAAAGTCTTTATAATTTATACATAAATAAACATAAAGCAAAAACAATATTTAGTTGTGGAGTTAAAAAAATAAACTCATTATGAGAACAGAAATTGCAAGCAAAATAAAAATGGTATCAATTAATTTTGCCAAATGGATTGCATGTGAATTTTGGATACTAAGTAGTAATGACTTATGGTATCAAAAATCAGATGGTAATCCAGATGAAGGATTAGCCACAGAAGAAATTTACGAGTTGTTTTTAAAATCATTCCATTGCCAATCTGAAATAGAAGATAATGGTAAATGTAACAATCAATGTGAACATTGTAAAGAATATTATAATAACATAGAACATAAACAAAATGAGCAAATTTAACGAACTAGCAGAAAACGTAGTAATCTGGGCAAAAGAAAAGGGGATTAACGACCCTAATAAACAGTACCTTAAATTCTTAGAAGAAATAGGCGAACTAGCAAAAGCTGTATTACAAAACAATGAAGCTGAAATAAAAGATGGTATAGGTGATGTTTGTATTACAATGATTATATTATTTAATCAAACTGAACATGATACAATTCGGCAGAAACACTTAAAACATAAGGAATTAGATACAAAATTAATAACCTTATATGATGTAGTTGGTGATGTACAACATAATAATGTTAATTCTTACGCTTTTATATTTCTAAAACTATATGCCGAAAAACTTGGCTACGATTTTGAAGAATGCTTAGAGTTAGCTTGGACCGTAATAAAAGACCGCAAAGGTAAAACAATTGATAATGTGTTTATAAAGGATAAATAAAATGGAAGAATTAAAATTTGACAAAGAAACAGCAGAAGGACTTTATCGAATATTCTGTGGATTAAGTAGTAGTTGCTATCAAAATGCAGAAGTGTATGAAGAAGCAAAACCTAACATGAAAAAAGCATACGAAAAAGTGCTTGATTGGGGTAGGGGAAATTGTGATGATATGATAGGTGAAAAGTTGCGTGGTGCTTAATGCCACATAACTAAAAGATTAACGAAATAGTATTAGGTTAGGTTTATTTCAAATTACTAAGGTGGTGGATATTATTCATCACCTTTTTTAATAAAAAAGACCTCCCAAAATGAGAAGTCTTTAGTAATCACATAAATTAAACTAAACAAAATATCTATAATCCAAAATACATATCGGATTCCGCTTTTCTTCTTCTTGTAAGTCCTGCTAATGCTTTGCCATTTGCTTTATTCCATTTTAAGAACTCATCAGCAATAGTCATATCATTAGGCATAGCATTTACTTTTTTAAGCAATGTAGAGCCTTTTAAAGCTTGTAAACCACAATTATAAGCAAATGATACCAAAGCATCAAATTGACTTTGTGAAACATCATCTCTAGTCATTGAATCAACTCCTTTACAATATGGTATTAGCATATTATTTAAAAGCACAATAGCCTTTTCTTGCGTAATTGTTTCTCCTAATTTAATCTTTCTGCCATCTTCCCAATACGTAGCACCATAACCAATAGTTACAACACCAGCAGGGCATACATACGCTTTAGACTCAAAGCCTTCAAAAGACTTTATTAAATCTATCCCTTTATTGCTTATACTAGTTACTTTCATAATCTTCTTAAAGTAGTTAATCATTTTGATTTAAACAAGCTTCTTACATACTCACTAATCAAATCTACCCATCTATCAGGACTTACCAATAGTAATACCCCTGATATAATCATACCACCATTCATATAGTGGTTTACATCTTTTTTTAAGTCTACTAAATAGTCAAGACAATAAAATGACAACCCAACTAATAATACCACCGTCCCTACCAATGTGGTCTTTTTATCTTTACTTAAATTTACATTTCCCATATCATCTCTTTAAATAAACAGCCAACAAAAACAACAAAACAGCTACCCAAAACTGCCAAAATTCATAAAATTGCTTTTCTTCACAATTAGTAATTACAGCTTGTTTAGCTTTAATATCCAAATATACTTTATCTTGATTATAAGACACTTTTATTAGCATTCCTAGTGTATCTATTGTAAAAGGAGAAATCTCACATTTAGCATCACGATAAACAGTATCTATCTGTTCTTTATTTTTATTTAGATTATTAAGTTTTGATTTTATCTTTTTACCTAATTCAGCACATGGCTCTTTCTGTATAATTGTATCTACATTTGCTTTTGCTGAATCTAAACTAGACTTATATCTTTTATTTAAACTATCTAGTTTATGTTGGTCAATTTTTTTTACAACAATTATAGGAGTTATAATTGTTTTTTTTGCCGTATCTATTAGCTCAGGGTGTTTCCTAACTAATCTATTAAGCCTTTTTTGAGGAGAGCATCCACACATCATCATAAATATTGTTGCCCAAAACAAGGCAATTAATACAAATATTATTAATCTAGTCGCCATCTACTCCTTTGTTTTTAATTGTATAATAAAATTTCAAAGCTCCAGTTCCGAATCTAACTAATGCTGATAAGATTAATATAAACGTTAATAATAACCTCATTGTTTCATCTAATATAGATAAATGATGTATTACCCACAAAACTATACCTTCTACTGCCGATTGCGATGATTCAGCACCTGCTTTTTTGGATGCAACCATCATTAAATGTATATCAATCATTTCTATTATTATTTAAGAAATACCACTTTGTTTTTTAAAATATTGCTTATAATTTTCTTTAGTGAACTCAATCATCATGTTTTTATTATAATGATTATTTTTACCATATTCGTACAATTCTAGCATTTTCTCTGGATTCATAACCATAGAATTAACTTTAAATTGATTATCCATAAAGTACACTTTGATAGGGATGTTTTCGACCAAACAAGTAAGTATCCCTTCTCGTAACTCATTATATTCCAAATTGTCACGTTGTATTAATACGTATCTATAACATGCTTTAATTATTTGTAAAAACTTTTTTCTTAATAATGGTTTTGAGTTTTTAATAACTCTAGTAAATGGTCTATGGATATAACAGTCTATTTCTGTTACATTTGGCACATTTGCAGCTTCAACAATAGGCACCAGTGTAGCTAATCCTGCATCAGAATATTCCCACCCATCAAACTCCCACAATGATGTTATTAATTCAGGAGAACTCGCAGCGGCTACATATCTAGTAAATTCCTCATACGAATAGGAATCTTTTGAAGACTTATATTCAACACATCCAGTAGTCACATTTAACACAGCTACAATCACCTCGGTATTACTTTTTTGAAGCTTGTTATAATCTGCTCTTGTAAACCACTTACGAATAAATTTATCTAAATTATCGGTAGCTCCTATTGATGTATGACCAGTAACTGACCTCCATATAGTTTTAAAAACTGATAACTCACTATTTTTTGTGAATGGGTAAACTGTAAATAAGTCTTCATTTGTTGTAGTTGTATAGGCTTGTTTTAGTTTTTCATAACTTTCATCATCACCAATGCCAAGTAAACATAACATCATAGCACCAGTAGAAACACCAATTATTACATCATATTTCTTTTTTTCTACTGATAACCTACCTACGGTATGACTACCTAACATTCCACCACCACCAATAGCTAATACTTTCATTTAATTTTTATAGGCTTAACACCCTTCGTTTTTTGTTCTTGCAATTTCTTTGCTACTCTCGTTGCTTCTGCTCTGTCTAAATGAAATTTACGTTGCATATCCATGTCTACACCCCAAATGCTTATATTATCTTTCTCCATATCAACGCGTTGAATATAATAAATACGAATGAGAAACATAAAAACAAAGCATACAAAGGAATTGTAACATCACTATAAAATGAAGCTAATACACATCCTATAACGAATAGTATCAATGAAATTATAACTGCAATTGTTCCGTTTCTCATAAAATCAAATTTGCCAAATATAATAATTTATAATTAAATTATCACTATATTTTTACTTTTTCTGCGTAATACGCCAATACACAATGATTTCTTTCTATTTTATTTAAAATAGATACCAACTTAACCCCTACTTTATTTAAGTTCCCGTTAATTTCTTCATAACCTAAACACGCTGATATGCTAATAGGTCGCCCCCACGGTGCTAAATTGTCTATTTTTTTACAGAATAATAATTGTAGAAATTTACCACAAAATACTTGCACCAAAACATCAATTATATACGCACACAAATAGAAATATTGAGAAATAGACCCTACCCAAATGCTATAAATAACCACATAAATAATAGCCGTGTAAAGGACACCTGTATATTTAAGTAACAGATACCCAACTACGGCTACTAAGAGTAATATTATAGATGTTACTAATTTCATTATATGTCAAGCTCCCAATCGGTTGAATTAGTACCGTAATTCTTACCATTTTCTATCTCTAATTGCAGAAATGTAAACTCTCTAAGTCTTTGAGTAATTACATCAGAAAGATTAGGTGTTGTTATTGGTTGTAATACATATATCTCCGTTTGATTAATAACTGTCCATGATATGTTTGTTGTAAATGTGTCTAATTTAACAACATTATTATTATCATCTTCATCAAGATAGTAGTAATACCCATTTACTACGGCATTATTCACATCAAACTTAATATCATCAACTATTAACCTTATTATAACAGGCTTAGTTGTTCTTTTGTACGGCACGCTAAATGGCGTTTTTGTCTTTAATTTTAACATATTGATATTATTTTAAAATACATAATCTAATCCATTACCACTATTATATAGTTGCCCTATTTCAAATGCAGTTAATTCTCTTCCTCTCCATATACTCAATGAATCTATATACCCTTGGTGCTGTGTGCCATTATTAGTGTTCCATGCAGCCTGACCTATTCTAGTGTTTGCGACATTATTTGCGGTCATCCCTGTATATAACCCAGAGCTAAAACTAGTTGTTGCAACTTGTGAGCCATTAACATATAATTTCATCCCTGCTTCTGTTTTACTGCCATTATCTGTTGCGGTAACCATATACCACTGTCCTGTACTAAGTGTTGTCGTTGCAATTATACTTTGTGCAACGCCCCCTGTTGTTTTGTCACTTTTGTAAATACATAATTTATTCGGATATGTCATAAATTGCCACTCATCGCCCCCAAGAGTATTATTTCTTTTGTTCACAATCCAATTGCCAAATGAACTAAATCCAGTAAAATATACCCATGCGTTAATACTAAATGCAATATCATTTCCTCCACTTACAAATGAATGCAATGAGTTAGATGGAATATCTACTCTGTCTGTCTGTGCATTAAATCTCGCAGAGCTGCCAATTTTCCCAGTCACATAATCAATACCAGTTGATGATTGCGATGTAATAAATCCTGTAGAGTCTGTTATATTATTTTCAAATTTAAAATGTGTTACTAGTTTTTGCAACAAAGGATTTCTGCTATAATTATAAAATAACTGAGTATTCATCATTTAAATATTTACAATTGAAATATAATCTCTAGTACCTACAGCTGTAATTGTTAATGTGCTTCCTACTGCTCCTCCCCATGTAGCTGTTGCAACATCAGACCCATTGTAATACATCTGCCTACCACTCCCTCTTGTTACAGTTATTGCCCCAGTTCCATGTTTTAAATAAGAAGCTGTAACACTTCCATTTAACGTAAATGAAATAGCATTAGTACTATTGTCAATTATTACGTGTCTATTATTTTGAGTAACTCCACCACTATCTGTTGTAGCAGTTGTTATATTTACGCTTGTTGTAATTGTTATTTGTTGTGTAGTAATTGCAGTTAATTGAGCATCAGTTACATATCTTTTATTTGTAGAATCTGAAATATCAGCAGTAGTAGCATCAGCACCAGAAGTAACTAATCCTTTTGAGTCATAAGTTACTTTTGTTTTAGTTGCTCCTGTTATAGCAATATTTTCTAACATAATGCTTTGAATTGCATTACCATCATTTTTCCAAACTGGATTACCCGAACTATTTGCCCCAATGCTAGATTCAGACGCACTAGCTGTAATGTTTGAACTTTGATGCTTTAACCCAATATGTCCTGCTCCTGCTGTGCCTGTTACCTTTAAATGTTTTGCATTTAACCCAAATGAGCCTATATCAATATCTTGGTCAGCGTTAGAGCCCGATTTATTTAGTTTAGTGTCTAAAGCACTTTGTAAGTCTGTTTGAGAACTTAACGTACCTGTTATTGACCCCCAAGTACCACCGCCACCTCCACCAATTGGAGCATATATTGTGTCGAAATAAGATTTAAATGCTATTTTTAATTTTGCAAACGATGCTTTAAATGACAAAATTGTACTTGGCGCTGTTTGTTCAGCTGTCTCAAATAATGTATTATCGTCAATAGGTTGCCCAGAATCAAGTAAATCTGTTATTTTTTTATTAGCCATTACTGCCTACGTTTAACTCCTAATTGTTTCTTTTCTTCAAATGTCAAACTAACTGACACTATTTTATTATCTAAATTATATTCTGGTTCATAACTTGAACTACCCACAACTAACTTATTATTGATAGTGTTGGGGTTGTTTAAATTATAATCAGTAATATAAATATCGTCACTCTGTAAAATGCCTTCTTTTACTTCCTTACTTACGTTAATATCTATATTAGTCAACTCACAAATGTAGTTATCTAATCGTTCATCTTTTATCCACTCTCTTACACCGCTTTGCCATCTTATTTGCTCACGTTCGTAGTTTGCTTTCTCAAATCCAAAAAAACTATTTGGTATTCTTATTTGAGATTGCCACGTTAAAGGGTTATAATCAACTCGCAATCCTCTCCATTCTTTTACGTTTGAGTTATAATAATCAAATCTGATAGTATTGTGAGCTAACAAATCAGAATAAGGTAGTAAATTATATTCAAAAGAATAATCTGTAATATCGCTTCCGAATAATTGGTCAACAACTATTTTAATTTGATATTTACCATTACCGAAGCTGTTAAATATATCTCGCCAAGAACTACTATAAGTAATTATGTACTGATTAAATTGATTTAATGCAGATGTATTATAGGTTAACGTATCTATTACATCTGCATCTTTTAGTAATTCTAATGATGTAACACTTGAATCTTTATCAATAAAATAGACAAATGAAAGTAAATCGGTCATTCTTGAATCGTAAGTTGATTCATGAAATACTGGCAATAAAGTAACATCTTCACAATCTAAAATCTTAGTTGTGATTGGTGTTTGCTCTCTTAAAGCAATAAATGATTCTTTAAAGCAAGTCCCTAACATTATACTAATTTTAATACATTACCAGCTCCTGTATCTACTTTTAATGTTCCACTCGTTACTCCCCCTGATATTACAGGAACATTGAATAATTGAATTGTCGCGTCATTAATTATTTTAATAATACTGTTAGCATTTGATACTTCTGTTAAATTATTTGACTTATTAATTCTTAATATAACATCTGTACTTGTCGCACTTCCTGCATTTCCTATGCCTAGTAGTGGTGATGTAGCGTCTGTTATATCAGTATTTACTGCATTTACAGCTATTTTACTACCAATAACAGACGTATATCTACCTTTTATTTGACTATGCAACTCAAAATCAGTATCACCACCAGAATTAGACACACTTAACATACTAGTTCCACTTCCATTCCTTAACTGTATACCATTATATCCACCACTTATCCATGCTAAATTAGTTATAACTCCATTGTTATCAACATTACCGAACTTTAATAGTGATGAGTTATCTATAATTATATCTGAATTATTAAAAAAATTACCTTGATTATATAACTTTATAGCAGTCCCAAAACCTGATGTTTCTTTATTCGTGTCGTAATTACCTATAAATGTAGTACCGTGCTTATGTGTAACTAGCTTAGTATTACCATTTTGTAAAAATAAAGTATAATCTTTTGCCCCTCCACCATCATAAATAGTTAGTCGTGAGTTTTTAAATGCTACTGTTTGTCCTATTGCTACGTTTGTACCATCTGTTTCAAAGTTTGCGGACTTCCCCCAAACGGTTGAATAATACATTACTTTACCTGCTGTCCCTGGGGGCAAACCACTAATTCCTGTTTGCATATATGTTTTTAAGTCATTAGCTGTAATATTTCTATTCAGATAATCACCTAAACCATCTTCTTTTACAAATGGTAATTTACTACTATCAGCAATAGTAGTTTCCGTTGTCATATCACTTATACGTAGTGCCATTATATTACTATTCTAATATCTCCTAATTGTGTAATTCTTAACTCGCCTGTTTCAGTTATTCTTGCATCCACAACGGCAACGCAACCTTCTTCCTGTATGTAATCAGTGTTCCCTTCTGCGTTCAATATTGTATCATCTTCCCATAAAATAGGGCATAAATACTCTATTGTTGATGCTTTTTCTAATATTCTACAATAAATATCAACATCTTCAACAGTATGATTAAACTGAAACTCAAATGTGTATTTATTTAATACCCTTGATTTGCTTAATGCTGTTATTTTTGTATACTGATTACCACCTAAATCTGTGCTTACTCGTTCTGCTTTTGTTCTATTTGAGCCAGTAGGAACTATATAAATATACGCTTCTATATCATCTAACGAAGGTGTATCATCGTTATATACCTCACATCTAACAATACAGTTTTCATTTACATATTTATTACCAGAGTCTAGTAACTCCGTAACTCCTTTAAAAGATTTAATAGTGTTATCGTACCAATTAGCATTACTCTCATAATTATTAATTGTTATCGGTACTATTATTTCTTGTTGATAAGTAGCTCCATTAAACTCGAATACTACTTTAGTAACATAGTTAAATGTGTAACCTAATGAAGCGTATTTATACCAATTTTTAGTTAACCCATCACCAATTTCACCAAATGTATATACATCACTTGGTACATTTTGGTCATTTATTGCTTCGTTACTTTCAAAGCCTACAATAAAAGGATAATTGATTAGTAATGTAGTTGTAGTTCCAACTTCTTCTAATCTTCTAACTACTAATTGTCTATGTTCTAATTCTTCCCGTAATCCTAATTGTATATTTTGATTTATTTGTTTAACTCCATTACTGTCAAAGCCGTAATTATTAACATCTTGGTAGTTTGTATCAAGAATAATAGTATCAGTTCCATTTGTTGCTTTAATACTATTTGTTACCGATTTAATATCTATATCAAATGTGCTAAAATCATATGTTAACTGATTAACAGCAACTACTATATCCGTTTCAAATAAATCTGGATTTGCGTAATGATAATCTACGTTTGGTGTAGGCTCTAATCCAAACTTACACAATGAACTAAATACATTTAACGTTGGAAGAACTTCAATAAATTGCCCTTCCGATGCTAATATATTTGAATTAAATGTAGTGCTTAAAGGCTTTATGAATATTCTATAATCCGTTAATCCGTTATCTTTAATAAATGCTACTGATTCAGAATCTAGCCATATATTGGCTGTTATTGTACTGCCTGTTATTGATGAATAAGTCGTAAATACTGTATATCCATATTTGCCTTCTGTACCATACATTATAGTTTGACTTACTCTATCAAACAACATAGACTCATCTTGTGTAATAGTTAAATCATCGGTATAGTTATCGTTAACAACGCAAAATATAACTTGATAGTCTTGTGATGTATTGTCTACATCTATTTCTATAACGTTTTCATTAGCTAAATCAATGCCTTCGATTATGTCACCTGCTAAATTCTTAACTCTAAAATCTGTTACAGTTGGTATTGAATCATTAGTATCATAATGTTTATCAAAACCTGCTATATCGCAATCAATTGCTGTTTGTAATGACAATTGGTTGTTAGGGTCTGAACTATCATAAGCATTTAGATTTACGGTATATTCTTGTGGAATATCTCCATCGTATAAATAAGACCCTATTTTATCTTTGATTGAGAATGATAATGTAATATCTCTCGTAGTATTATTAATAACATAAGAACTTGTTATTACTCTTGCATCAAATAATTCTGCATCAGATTTACCTACTCCGTTAACAAACTTATATGTTTCAGTATTACCAGTAACTATTGAAGAATACCCATCAAATCCTGCCTGTATTTCAATGATATCTGGAATATCCTCTGAATAAATATAAGATTGATTGCCTGATACTGTGCCATTATTCCAAACTCTATCTGTTTTAATTGTATTATCATCAATAATATCTACAATTGTAAACCCATATTCAAGTTGAACATTTATAGGTGATGGGAAGTATAATAGCAACCTTAAAAATTGCCCTTTAAAATATTTTAAGAACCCCCCCTGCTCTGAATATAAATAATATTGCGAGTCAGTTGCATTTACTAATGTGTTATCAGGGTATAATACTAATGGAGTTGCTGAGTCAAAATACTGTACATAATTTAGTTTAAAGGTAACATCAATCTGTACTTCATCACCAAAGTTACCTTTTAAGGTACTCGAAGTGTCACTTACTGCTGTATTTTTTGATGATATTGAAACTAAACTTAACATTTAATATCTTTAAGTTTAGATAATTGTTCATTCATTTTGTCAATATCTTTTTTAACACTAGCCTTCTGCTCTGGTGTTAATTTGTCGATATTCTCATTCACTTGCATTTCTGCATATAAACCAAGTTGTTGCAAACCTTGTAATATCAACTCTATGCCTTGTATTGGATTCCTATTATGGCTCAAAATACTCAGTCTTTAAATTTGTTGTATATGTATACGGCTCTTTCCATTCTATTGATGCAATCTCACGAATTGGATTCCATTTGCAAGTTAGTAATTTTCCATTTACAATGTTAGAATTATTTTTAATTTCTTCATAGTCTGTAAATACTAACGGATAATTATCAGTCTTTTTAATTATATGTTGATTGTTAACAACTCCGCTAAATTCTTGCGTTTTATGATACTTAGTGTAGATGTTGTTAGCGTTCAATACCACTCTATTATTGGCGTGTGGTTTCGTATTACGTTCTTTAGATTTAATATCTAGTAACATAATCTTTGGAGTGTACACAAAATCAGACTCCATAACCAGCATACCTAATCTATTTTGAATCGTTTGTCCTAGTCTAGTCTTTGGTATTTTAGGTATAACAGGTACATTTACTTTTAAATTCAACCCTAAGCCATTAAGTACTTTAAATATTTTATTTATTAATTTAATAGCTGCGTTAACTATTGCAGTAACTGTATTAATAACAGCTATTAAACTATCAATAATAGCACCAATAGACTTATAAAAAGCATCGTATATCTTTTCTTTTGGTGTTAGTCTAGTTTTTATGTTGGCTAAAGCCCATCTACATTGAACTTCTTTTAATCCTTTTGTTAATACTTTCTTTTTATCTATTACTGTTATTGGAGTCGTAAAAGCTTGATATGAAGTCCCTTTGTAGTTTTGAATTGTGTATTTATCATTAGTATCTACCGCAAAAGAAACTAAATAGTTACTATAAAGCTCTTCTGTATTATATCTATATTCTTGATTTTCTATATTTTGAATCTCAAAAGTAGAAACACCATAAGTAGAAACTGATTCTAAATATAACGTATCTCCTATTATTCGTATCTCTGCATTTAAAATATCTCGTAATGTTGTTAATAAGTCGCCCAATGTGCCGTTATAATAACCAACACCCATATCATTCTTACGCAAATAACCTATTAACCCGTTGTTATTTTTAGTCAATGAGAAGTCTCTTTTTTCTGGCATTATACAAAGTGAACCACCTTGACTTTCTAAATCATCAATTAAAGATGATGTAAATTTTAAACCATAAGAATTACAACCAATATTTAATAAATCTCTAACTTTCATTACAGCATGATAACGAAGCTCATCTAATATAACATAGTTGTTAATGAAATTTATTATTGTAGGTAATAACGTAGCTATATATGCAACTCTTTGAGCTATTTTACCTATTGAGTGCCAATCTAAAGCTTCTATCTCGCTAATCATCTCTTTAATAGCTTGTATTTGCTCTATAATTTGGGATGTAACAAACGCAGTAGTAACAGAAGCTACTATCAACTCTAAAGGGTTATAAACTTCCTCAACAACATACGGAACTGGTATAAAATCAAAACCTGTTTTATTGTATTCTGCTTCATAAATATATTGAAATGTTTTACTATCAGAAACTTCACTTAACCAATCAACACCACCACTAACATAAGAGTCGCATTTTACAGTTTTAGTATCAAAAATTGCAGTAGTTAAATCTAAATAACCATCAAATAATAAATACTCAGTTGTTTTGTATTTTATATATATTTGATAAGGCACACCCTCGAAAACACCAACACCATTATCCACCCATTGTTTAATAATTGTATAAGCGTCTTGTATATCTTTTCGTTCACCTAATCCAAACTCCCAATTATTTATACTTACCTGTTGGCTTACTGTGCCTTTAGTAAAATCAAGCTCAATAAATAAATCTTGTAAATTTAAAGGGTCGTTTGTTTCAATACCATTTATAACCGTTCTTATCATAACCTACGTCTGTGAGTTGTTTTAGTCGTTCTGTTTACCTCGTACAATTTCTCAACTATATTACCTAAACTATCTACGTTAACCTGCTGTACTGGTTTACTTTCAATTGCTTGATAAACTTTATTTAAAGCATTAACTACTTGCGTATTATCGTTAATTACAATAGCTTTCTTTTGTTGACCTTCGTTAAAGTTATTAACCATGTGAACAACTTCTTTGTTAGTATATTGCCCTAATGCTTCTGCATCGGTAGGGTCAAATATTCGTTCACGTCCATCTGCTTTTATTAAATAACCATCTCTTTTACCTGCACCTCCGAAGCCTAATGATTCTGCAACGTTCTTGTTATCATCTGTACCTTCATAGAATGCTCCTGCTATTGTTTTGCCTATTGCTTTAGCTATTAAAGTATCTGTTAAGGCTTTACCACTTGCAATCAAAGGATTTGAATTAGGTTCTTTTAGCCTAGTTATATATGCTTGATAATATGATTCTGCTAATTGCAATGCTTCTTTTCTGCGTTGTTCTTTATCTTCAATCAATCTCTTTTTTAATTCAGCTTCTTTTAATGCTTTTTCTTCAAATGCTAATGAATTTTGAAGTCCTTTAGCAGCATTATCTCTTTGCCTTTGTACTTCTGCGTTTCTATCTTCAATCTCTCGTCCTATTGTTTCGTTAAGCTTGTTTTGTTGCTTTGCTATTTCTTCATTGGTAGCCGTAAATACATCTTTAATATACTTATCTACTACATCTATTCGCTTAATTCTGTTAGCTTCTTGTAAGTCGTCAATTTGCTTTTGTGTTTGAGCTTCTTGTTTGATTCTTTGATTGTCGTACTTAGTTTTAATCTCTAATAACTTAGCTTGACGTTCTTCTTCATTAACAATTGACTGTGCTAACTGATTTTCAACAGCTCTATTAGCTTCTATTTGCTCTAGTGAATATTGTTTTAACTGCTTAATAAAATATTCTTGACGCGATATATCTAGCTTTTGAGTTTTAGAGTAATAGTTTTTCTCTAAGTCATAAGCCATTTGAAGTGCTGATTGTC
>JACCDR011374447.1_pt1 | contig 14413 bp, 14 predicted proteins | sample 7446431 | NCBI WGS metagenome assembly JACCDR01 (sample SAMN15323443, study PRJNA562643) | freshwater metagenome | isolation source: river surface water | place: USA:Blue River Watershed | collected 2017-08-17 | reverse complement strand
GATGTTTATCGGCAGGATGCCGCCCTCTATCCAGGAATTGCGGATTTTATCCGCACCCTTATTGGAGCTCCGCAAGTCGTGGTGGGCTTAGTCACTCGCAATATCACTAACGAGCCGCTGGAAACCCTGCGCCAGCTTTTCGCGCGTCATGACATAGATATTGATGCATTAAATTTTTTGCTGCACGTACCTCTTGAAGAAAAAAAAGTGGAGTATTTTCGTCGTGTAAGAGAAGACTTCGCTATTAACCCGGCGCGCGCGGGCGTTTGTGGTGATGAAAACAAAGATTATCTGGCGGCGATTCAGACGGGCATGCATCCATTTATGGTGTCTTATGGCTTCGAAAATTATTTGCGGCTGACGAGAAAATTTGACATCCCATCCGAAATTATTTCGCCGACACCTCAAGAGTTAATTGTTCGAGTACTGGATGCATTAGGCATTGATAATTAACGAGTAAAGATGGTTGGCTTTTCAATTTCATAAATGGCATCAGCCACATCGGCTAATTTGCTTTCTATTACGCTGAGCGCATCGCGAAGGCCGCGATTATAAAAATAGGCACCAATTTCCTCGCCGATAAAATCGATCAAGAACTCCGCGTCGAATTGGCCGAGTTCTTGATCGAGCTCCTTCTTGAAATACTGTTGAATTTTGCGGGTGATAATTTCTTTTTCAGCTTTGGTAAACTCTATCTTGGCCATACAGTTTACCTCAGTGAATTATTGAGAATGGATGTTGTGTGGCTTAAGTCGAAAAACACGCAAACCGAGCAAGACAGCGGCGCAACTAAGCCCAACAATAAGTGCAGCCCAAAAGCCGGCCGCACCCATGGGTTTGTGCAGCCAGTCGTTGAATGTTAAAAGATAACCGAGTGGCAAGCAAACACACCAGAACGAAAAGAGCATAATAAACATGGGAATTTTTGTATCTTTATAGCCGCGCAACACATTGATCATAGTCACTTGAGTTACGTCGGCAATTTGAAAAATAGCGCCGAGTGTGAACAAGTGTAAGGCTATGTTTTTTACTTCTTGATCGCTGGTGTAAAGCGCGGTGATTAGTTCTCCACCAAAAAAAAGAATGGGCGCATTTACGCAGGCAATAACCAACGCCAATATTATTGCGCTGCGCGCCAACAAACGTGCATTCTGGTGATCAGCAGCGCCGATCAAATAGCTAATACGCAGTGTTAAAGCCATGCCCAAACTGAGCGGCACCATAAAAAAAAGTGATGTTGCATTCAAAACAACTTGATGCGCTGCTATGACTGTGGGGCCAAGAGGAGATAAAAATAATGCGATCATGCAAAACATACTGACTTCTACAAATATAGCTGAACCTATAGGTAGACCTAAATTTAAGATGGTTTTAATGTCCAGCCATTTGGGCGCAACCCAATTGCCGAGTAGACGATAAGTTGCGTAAGCTTTGCTGCGATGTAGATAAATAATTGCGGCGATGACCGCAATCCAATTGGAAAGTGATGTTGCCCAACCGCAGCCAATGCCGCCGAGCGCAGGGAAATGCCATTGTTTGATGGAAAATCCAAATACAAATAAATAATTAAAGAATAAATTTAAGAGGCTACCAATCAACGAAAATACCATGACTACTCGTGTGTGCCCTAAGCCGTCAGTTAAACCTCGTATGGCATTGAGCAATAAAATTGCGGGAATTCCCCATGCCAGTGCATTGAGGTAACCCTGAGCAATATCAGTAGTTTGTGCGTCTAATTTTAAGATAAAAAATAATGGTCTTACTTGCGTGATAATAGTTGCTAAGACAACAGTGCTTAGTAGGGCGATATAAACGCCCTGCCAAGTAGTGGGGACAATCTTATGAGGATGGTTAGCGCCTCGGTGCCCAGAAACAAGTGGTTGTAATGCACTGAGTATGCCGGTAAAAAATAATAATACGGGAATCCAAATGCCAGTACCTATACCAACAGCGGCTAAGTCGCGGGCGCTGGCATGGCCAGCCATCATTGTATCAACAACACCATTGGCCATTTGTGCGAGTTGTGCAACGAGAATAGGTGCGCCTAGAATAGCGAGTGCCTTCCATTCAGAGAGAATTTTTTGGAGCTTTGTTGATGCGGGTTGTGCGATCATTGCGGGCAAGATGAATACCAAATTTCGAGAACACTTTAGCACGCCAATATATAGTAATAAGTTGAAAAAGAAAAATACGACAACGAAGCATTAAGATCACTTTGTAGTGGATATTCCTATGGTAGGTAATTTACTCTAGGCACCCTTGAAGTTCTTAAGTGCTAATGAATGAAATCAACAAGTCATAATTCAAGCGACTAATATTATTAGTCAACGCAACCTGGCTAACTACACTGTGGAGATCAAAAATGCTTAAATTTACGATGTTTATCGCGTCATTTGTATTTGCGGGCCAACTCTATGCTGCTGAAAAATTTGTGTTAAAAAGCCAAGAGGTAGCGGCAGGTGCATCACTAGGAGTTGCACAGGTAGCAAACTCGTTTGGTTGTACAGGAAATAATATTGCACCATCGTTTACCTGGCAAAATGCGCCTAAGGAAACGCGCAGTTTTGCGCTTATGGCTTATGATCCGGATGCCCCAACCGGAAGTGGTTTTTGGCATTGGGTAGTCTTCAATATTCCTGCCACAACAACCAGTTTGCCGGCGAATTCCGGTGTTAATGGCAAGGTTCCTTTGCCCGCAGGTGCTATTGAAAGTAGAACAGATGTCGGTGTTCCAGGTTTTCTCGGGGCTTGTCCGCCGAAAGGCGATAAGCCCCATCGTTATCAATTTACGCTTTACGCGCTAAGTGTGGAAAGTTTGCCGCTTACTGCGGACACAACTCCCGCTATAGTAGGATTTAATGTCCGTTCTCACACGTTGGCTAAAGCGCAAATAGAAGCTGTTTATCAGCGGAATTAATAATTTTTAGCGAGTTTTTATGGCGGATCTGCAAGCCTATCAATATGTGTTGATCGGCATTATTTTTGTGTGGAGCGGATTTGTTCGTTCTGGTTTGGGGTTTGGTGGCGCCGTTATGTCGCTACCTTTCCTGTTGTTAATTGACAATCATCCCTTGGTCTATTTACCGATTATCGCGGCTCACTTACTCGTGTTCTCGTCGTTGACGGTGTTACAAAACTACCTTAAATATTCACGAGAAAAAGCACTTTCCCCAACCTCATCCTCCGAGTTAGTGGGCACCATTGATTGGCTCAATTTGAAAAAATCATTGAAGGTAATGATTATTCCGAAGTTAATTGGTGTCGCAGGGCTGCTCACTATTCCGGCAAGTATCATGACCGCGATTATTTTTTCAATTGTGTCGGTTTATTCGGTGACCTATATATTAAATAAACCCTTTAAAAGTAAAAATCCGGTACTGGATAATTTTTTTCTCATGCTTGGCGCTTATATCAGTGGCACTTCTTTAATTGGCGCGCCGCTAATTATTTCCGTTTTCGGTACGCATGTTTCCAAGCACCAGCTACGTGATACCTTGTTTGTGCTCTGGTTTATATTGGTCGTTATAAAAATGACGGCCTATCTTATTGCAGGCGTCGATTTGCAACTGATCCATCACCTATGGTTATTGCCATGCGCCGCTGTGGGCCATTTAATTGGTTTGCAATTTCATGAGCGCATCACAAAAGGTGATCCTAAAGTATTTTATCGCGTACTGGGCGTGGGTTTGCTCCTGGTGAGTTTAATGGGTGTAGCCACTATTTTTTTGAAATAGAAGGCGTGAACGTTAAAGTGTTTTTGCGAAAGTGAATAGCAAAAATGTAGATGCACTTAACAGGGTTGTAAATGTGAGGAACATGCCTGATACGCGAAAAGTTAAATTTTCTTTTGTTTGACTTACACCATAGGCATGAATCAGTCTTCCGGCCACTAGGCAAATGCCCAGAGCGTGGACAAACACAGGTGAAGCTCCAAGCACCTCGACAAAGTACACAATGATCAAGCTGAGTGGCACATATTCAGCAAAATTTGAATGAACTCTCATGGCGCGTAACAATTGTGTATTTCCTGCATCACCAATACTGACTTTATTACTGCGCCGTATATTGATGACGCGAATACTCAGAAACACAAATAGGATCACTAGCAGGGCGGCATAAAAAGGAGTTACGTGCATATCAACCTCTTAGGGATTAATGTTAAGTGTTCGAGCCTAGCGGATGTAGGGGTTGTTTTCAATAGAAACCAGTGATCGTGAAACCAGTGAATTATCGGGCGGCGTTTTTCGGCGGTTTGTGTATAATTCCAATTCTTCTTTTAACCAGCTTTGTTTGGAATTTTTATGTTCGAATCTCTTCCTCTTCTGCCAGCTGATCCTATTCTCGGTTTAAGTATTGCGTACGCGAAAGATGCTAATCCCGCAAAAGTGGATTTGGGTGTGGGTGTTTATAAAAATGATTTTGGCGTAACACCTATAATGGCGGCTGTTGCCGCTGCAGAAAAAATTCGTATTCAGCAGGAATCCACCAAAGCATACACGCCGCCTGCTGGTTATCCAGGCGCAAATGAGGTTTGTACTGCATTAATTTATGGTGTTGATCACCTTGCCGTTGCTGCAGGCAGGGTGCGAACAATTCAAACACCCGGTGGTTGCGGAGCGCTGCGAGTTGCAGGCGAGCTAATTTCCCGCGCGAGGCCAGGCGCAAATTTATGGGTGAGTACTCCTACTTGGGCTAACCACATTCCCTTGCTTGGTAGTGCAGGTTTGAAACTGCAAGAATATCCTTATTACGACTACTCCACACACAGTATTGAGTTTGATGCCATGTTAGCAGTCGTTAAAAAAATTCCCCGTGGCGATTTAATTTTATTGCACGCTTGCTGCCACAATCCGAGTGGTGCGGATTTATCGCGTGAACAGTGGCATCAAATTGCAGATGTCTGTGAAGCAAACGGAATTATTCCTTTTGTGGATATGGCCTATCAGGGGTTTGGTGAAGGTGTTGAGGAAGATGCTTATGGTTTGCGTCTTTTATCGAATCGTCTACCTGAAGTTATTATAGCGACGTCTTTTTCAAAAAATTTTGGTTTGTATCGCGAACGCGCTGGTGCGTTGAGTGTGGTATTCGCCGATGAGCAACAAGCTAATGCGGGAAATTCACAATTGTTGAGTGTTACCCGCGGGCTTTATTCAATGCCGCCCGCACACGGCGCCGCGTTGATCGATATCATTTTGCACAGCCCAGAGTTGACGCAACTGTGGCGCAATGAGTTAACGCAAATGCGCGAGCGAATTAGCGGTTTGCGTGTCGAGTTGGTGAGCGCATTGAATCAATTGCAGAGCCAACGCGATTTTAGTTTCATCGCCAAAGAACGTGGCATGTTTTCGTTTTTGGGGCTGAGTGTTGCACAGGTTCACAGGCTAAAAAAAGATTTCAGTATTTATATGACAGACACGAGCCGCATTAGCGTTGCGGGTTTAACGGCAGAAAAAATGGATTACGTGAGTAAAGCAATAGTGTCGGTGTTGTGACCTATTCATTGAAGGTGATGTGGGGTGTGGGCGTGCAGTGCGATGAGGCTAACCATCGCACTGCATAATCTATTCGCTTAAAACCTCTAGCTGCCCTAAGGTAAGTGGTGCTTGGTTGGAAGCTTGGACAACTATTTTAGTCAGTTGGCTTGTTGCTAGTGCGCGGGCGAGGATTGCTGAACCTTGGGCCCAAAACGCGTTGTTGCGATAAAGTGCGTAGTCTGCTCTGGTTTGTGTTGCCGATAGCCGAGTAAAAGTAACGATTGCGTCAATAGGCACATCGACTATTTGGTCCCCTGCGGTTCCCACGTCAAACGCCATAGCTGTACCCGATTCGTTAACCGAAAGTGTCAGCGGTGTTTTGGTGGAGTTGGTATTAAAGCTTAATTTATAGGCTTGCATACCATCATTGTTTTGTAACTGGAAACTCACATGGTCTTGGACAAGTCCGGCTGTTGCGGTGGGCAGTATTATCCGCGCTTTCAAGGTGATTCGATTCGTATTCACGAGCGGTGTTGCTAAGGCTCGTTCGATTTTCGCCTCGACCCCAGCAGCTCCACCATTGCTGAAGGCTACACCCTTGCCGTTGAGGTCAGCATCCAATGCCACCAGGCTTAACCGCGATGCACCTGAACTGACTGTCCAAGAACCATCTGCCACCAAAGAAGCACCTGTTACAGCGCCGGTCGAGGCTTGCGCCCAGGTTTCAGAGAAAGCTGAAGTTGGCGCCGCATAGGTGAATGTCACTAGGGTGATAGATTGAGCGGGCAATGTCACTGCGAGATGTTTGGGGTCGAGCGGTGTAATGGTGCCGGTAGTACGAGACCAGCCAACTCCTGGAGCTGCGTTGTCTTGAACTGTTGATGGGTTTAAATTAAGCCACTGGATATAGGTTGCGTGAGTGACTGTACCGTTGTTTACTTCGATTGGATAACTTGGCTTAGCCGTGTTGTTGAGGTTCACAAAGTACACACTGATATTATTACCGTTTCTAAATGCACGAGTGTGCAGTTTTCCATTGGTTAAAATGTCGTCACTGTCGGTGTCGCTCGCATAAATTGGGCGGTAGTTGAGCCAGCGTGTCGTTAGCTCCCGCATGATATCACCACGTATTAAAGAGGTTTCGCGTGCGTAGACCCACCAAATCATACCGGTCATACCCCGATCAAGAACATCCCAAGCGCTTCCAATCCCATCTTCAGCCTCTGCAAAATCGTCAACGCCAGCTTTAGAGTTCCAATGCAGTTCAGTATGAATTTTTTCGCGATTTTTTGCCAAGGTTAAGTCAGTTTCTAACCGGGTGGTATAGGTTGCATTTCTGTGTTCAGGGTAGTAATGCACGCCATATAGATCGACATATTTACCCAAGTCTTTTGCTATCAAATCGTTCATGAATTGAAACGCATTAGGGGTATATGTCTCAGGTGCTATGATCAAGGGCTTTGGCATGGTTGATTTTCCCGCTGCAACTCGCGCTGCATTTCGGGTTGCGAGTTGTGCTGTGAGTTGGGTATCTATCTCCGCGAATCGACTGGCTGTAATATTGCCTTCATTAAACTCGCGTTCGTTGTCGTAGCCCAAAATGTGTGTAGGTATACCTTTGTCGGCCATGTACTCCATATAATCCAACAGCATTCCCGCATAGCGAGTGGGGTTCACATCAGCATCGGCAATTCCATCTAAAGCGCCCCATGTGCTTGTGTCTGTGTCTAGCACCCAGTTGGGGAAGCTACCGGGCCCATTGAGCTTTTTACTAGCGAAAATAGTTAAATTGGGGTTCGCTGCTAAGGCTTTTTTTATGGCAGATACTTCATTGGCATAATAAGAGTCGACAATGTTCGCGACACCAGCCATTGGGTGCGCCGGTTTACCATCAGTTTGATTTTTAGGGTTGGTTCTTGTGCCGTAAATTGAGGTGCGCAGCCCATTAAAGCCATCCGTAGTTACAATGCTGGTGGCGTTATATGTAGCGTTTTCTTGAGCAAGATTCTCGGGCGCATTAGGGCTTTTTAAGTCAAAAAACACTTTGGTAATTTTTTGCTTTTGCGCCTCTGTGAAAATAATTGCGCCCACACTGAAGGACATGCTGGAGCTTGACGTTGATGAAGTTGAAGTGGGCGGCAAGGCCACGGATGATGCCACGGAGGACAAAGGTGCAGAGGAGCTGCGTGTTGATGACACCGATGATGAGGACATAGGAGCAGGGCTGTTGATGGATGATGCTACAGAGGATACGGGAGCCACGGAACTGGCGGCTGGCGGTGGTGTCGATCCGCCCGATTTGCTATCCCCGCCGCAGCTCGCCAGAATCAAAAGACTGGCCAGTGTTGCTAGCCGTGTCAGAATTGCGAATTTGCTCGGAGTGACGAGAACGGCTGGAGTTACCCTGGTTGAATGTTCAATTGTTATTTTATTCATGGCTATTTTCCAAAATATTTATAGCTTTTACATGGCTATGAATTAGCGCTAGTAACATTTGATGCAGTGCGCAGGCTGGCTTATATAGCCCCTAAATAGGTGTCTGCATCATTTTGCGAGCGAGAGTATTGCAGCCAAAGTATAGGAGCTAACGCAGTTATTGCGAGCCCCCTGTAATTGGCGCTATTTTATTCATGGATTTGACTTTTCTAGGGGCTGCCCTAGTCTATTCTCGCCAAGGTGGGAATGAAATTATGTGTTGTGGCTAAGCATAGGCCCAGCCGCTACGTCGTAGGTTAAAACTGTCAAAAAGGTGCATCAGTCTTTTACGGACTGAAAGCCTTTGAAAAAGCTGGCATCGTCTTTCTTGTCCCCAGCAATATCTTCAATTTCGAAATCCGTATTTGTTGCGCAACTATGCGTCATTTTAATGACCGCCTTTTGCAAAATCATGGAGTTGGGATAGGTGATGATATTGCCATCGTCGCGAAGCAAAATGACATGGAACATACTGATCTCCTCAATAATTCCGCTCATGTCATCTTCTTTATCCACAATTTTTACGCGGTCTCCGACACGGTAGGGAAAGGCGAAAAAAATAATCATACTCGCGGTAATGTTGCTGAGGATCGACCATTGTGCAAACAAGCCGACACCCACAACGGCAAAAATAGAAGAGAGAAATACAGATACCTCGCTATAGCCGAGGCCAGCCAACAAACAACAGACCACAATGCAGCAGAACACCATACCAATATTAATCAGTTTGGTAATGTACGGCACACGAGTATCCCCAAGTGCCTTGCGCACGCTAACATCGCGAATAATTTTATTTAGCAATTTAATCACTAAGTAAAAAATAATCAGGCAACCGCTAACGAGTAGCAGTTTGGTACTTAGACTTTCACTCATGATTTTTTCGTCGATAAAGTTGAGAGATAACACAGGAAAACAGCTCAAAGAATATCAAAATTAAACAACAATTGCTGAACCCAAAAGCGGCTGCCATACGTAGGTCTTTGCGTGTACTACCAAGAACCCAGTAAAGAATAAACTTCAATTCAAAACACGCCGTAAATATCCCCTATAGGTTTTGATCGGCATCCATGCCTCACAAGGTTTTGAATCAACAGACCCTATTTAAGGGGCTTGGTATTATAAATCGTCTCAGCCGTTTTTGTTGTGAGCTAGTGGAGAAAATATGGGAGCCTTATTTTGTATCGCCCATCGTGGCGGGCCGTTGATGAATAACCAGCCGTTGCCTGAAAATAGCCTTGCTGCGATAAAGCGGGCGTTAGACGCGGGCGTCGATGCAATAGAAATTGATATCTATCAAGTAGACGGTGAATTGTTGGTAACCCACGATCGCCGTTTGGGCCGTGTGGTCACTGGTGCGGGAATAATCACGGAGTTACCATTAAGTTATCTACGCAATCAGCAGCTTGAAAATGGTGAGCGGCTTCCATTTTTGCGCGATGTATTGAATCTTGTTGCTGGGCGAGCGCTTTTAAATATCGAAATTAAAGGTGCTAACTGCGTGTCGAGTTTAGCTCAACTACTGAATGCTCAAGTTGTTGATCATCAGTGCTCTTATGAGCAATTCATAGTGTCCAGTTTCGATCATCAGCAGTTGTATCAATCCAGTCTGGTTATGCCGCAAGTAAGGCGAGCGGTGCTAATAGAAGGAATTCCTTTGGATTACGCTGCTTGCTGTGAACCATTGTGCGCTTATGCATTCAACACACATCTAAGCTTTATAACGCCCGATTTGTTAGCCGATGCCCGCAAGCGCGGCTTAAAAAATTGGGTTTACACAGTCAATCATGAGGAAGATTGGCGCTGGTTAGCGAGATGGGGAGTCGATGCTGTTTTTACCGATAGGCCAGATGCGCTTATGGCGTTTAATAGAAGCAATTCAGGTGGATGACGCTTAAAATATCACAATATAGTCTTAGATAACTTTAGGAATTAATCAGAAACTTTTTCGCAAATTGCTCAGTTGGTATCTACACTTTAGTCACTAAGGCTTGGTGCAGGGGTAGTGGTAGTGAGTGAGCGTTTAAAAGTACTCATCGTTGATGATGATAAAACATGGCAAGCTTTTCTTTCGGTCGCCTTACAAGATAATTATTCGGTAAAAGCTGTAGGAAGTGGCGATCTAGGTATTGAGTGCGCCCTGCAGTGGTCACCGGACGCCATATTACTCGATATTGAAATGCCCATAAAAAATGGCTATGAGACTTGCGCAGCCTTAAAGGCGAACCCTAAAACGCGCGACGTACCCGTCATATTTCTCTCTTCTAAAGCCAGCCTTCAGGAAAAAATTTCGGGCTTTCAATTGGGCGCTGACGATTATTTGGTGAAACCCTGCGAAACAGAAATTTTAAACGCTAAGGTGTCTCGCTGCACGGCGCTGTATCGCGAAAAAATTGATTTAGATCTTAAAGCTACAGGTGCTCAGGTACTCGCATTTGAAGCCATGAATAGCAGTGCTGATCTAGGCCGTTCGCTACGTTACACTGAGCGCACCTATTCTATGCACACTTTTGATAAGCTAGCCGAAGGTTTGTTTCAAACCATGGCTGAGTTCGGCTTAGATACTGCGGTAATGTTTATTACCGAAACTGGACCTCGGTTTTACGCACAAAATAAACATGAGTTATCTCCCCTCGAAAAAGATATGTTTTTAGCTATTCATCAAGAAGGGCGCTTTTGTGACTTCGGTTGCCGCACTTTCTGTAATTTTAAATTGGTATCTTTGCTCATTAAAAATATGCCGGAAGCCGATCCAGAACGTTACGGCCGTATCAAAGACACAGTGCCTTGGATTTTAGGCGCCACCGATGGCAAAGTTGGGGCCTTGGATGTACACAATACCTTGGTCGCTCAGCATCAGCATATGTCTGAATCTATTCAACTCTTGCGGAGTAAGTTAAGTGAAATTATGGAAGGCTTGAGTGCTTCCGAAGAGCAATTAGCGGTGTCCTCACTTTGCTTACGTAATAAAGTGATCGCTGATGGTCTGCCACAAACGGATAGGGTAGATGCGGAAGAGCATTACCAACACATTCAAGAACAATTAGCGCAGCACAGCCATTTGACGACAGGATTGTTATCAGCAATATCACTGCTAAAAGACCTGTCTGTTGAGCAAGAGCGCGTTGCAAAAATTGTTCAATCAGAAGTCACGAATAATCTCACTAAAGAATTAGGCGCAGACGAGATTTTTTCAAGTGATGTTGATTTGTTTTAGATGTTGTGAAGTGCTGTCGATACTTTTTTCATAATTATTCAATTGCTCATTATCCAGTCACTAACTCTGCAAAAGTTTCTTGGGCCGCTTCCAAGGTCATGCGAATATCTTGCGCTGTGTGGGCCCCAGACATGAATCCGGCTTCGTAGGAGGCTGGTGCCAAGTAAATACCGCGTTTTAACATACCGTGAAAAAATTTATTGAAGCGTGGGATATCGCAAGCCATGACTTGTTTAAAATTAGTGATTTTTTTCTCGTGGGTAAAGAAAAACCCAAACATACTGCCTACATGATTAGTGGTGAAAGGAATCTTGGCTGCATCAGCCAATTTTTGTAAACCCTCGACCAATTCTGTTGTGTGCGCACTCAAGTGTGCATAAAAATTCTCTTGTTCTAACAGCTCTAAGGTTTTTAAGCCAGCCGCCATAGCGACGGGATTTCCCGAAAGTGTGCCCGCTTGATAAACGGGCCCTGAGGGCGCGATCATCTGCATAACATCGCGTCGCCCGCCAAATGCGCCCACTGGCATGCCGCCGCCAATGACTTTGCCCAAGGTAATAATATCGGCGCGAATGTTGTAGTGGCCCTGTGCGCCTTTGTGAGCGACACGAAATCCTGTCATGACCTCATCAAAAATCAATAGGCTGCCGTGCTGATCACACAGGTCGCGTAAGGTTTCTAAGAATCCTGCAATGGGAGGAACACAATTCATATTGCCAACCACAGGCTCAACAATAATGCAGGCAACGCTATCGCCTTCGCGCGCAAAAAAATCGCGAACTTGTTCTATATCGTTGTAATTAAGTGTGATGGTGTGATTCGCAAGTACAGCGGGTACGCCTGGCGAGCTGGGCACGCCCATAGTAAGTGCACCTGAACCGGCTTTAATTAATAGTGAATCTGAATGGCCGTGATAGCAACCTTCAAATTTTACGATTTTATCTCGGTGTGTAAAAGCGCGCGCCAAACGAATTGCGCTCATCGTTGCTTCAGTACCAGAACTGACAAAACGCACCATCTCCATATTGGGAATCAATGCACATAATTTTTGTGCGAGAGTTGTTTCGCGCTCAGTAGGTGCGCCGAAACTTAAACCGAATTTTGCCGTTTCAATAACGGCGTGAATAACGTCGGGATGCGCGTGGCCAAGTACCATGGGCCCCCAAGATTGCACGTAATCTATGTAGCGTTTGCCATCGGCATCCCATGCATAAGCCCCTTGAGCTTTCTCAAAAAAAATCGGTGTGCCGCCTACTGCGCGAAACGCGCGAACCGGTGAGTTAACACCGCCGGGAATATGAATTTGTGCTTGGGCAAATAATTCTTCAGAGCGAGTCATGGGTAAGCCTTTTTCGTCAAAGTAAAAATGTTTTTTATGTGTCTCGTTTTATTTCACTGCCCGTTCAGTGCTCGTGCTTGCGTTTCAATATCGCCGGCAGCAAATAAACCTTGGCATACCGCAATCATATCAGCGCCTGCCGCTAATACCTGTGCTGCATTGCTCAGCGCAATTCCGCCAATCGCAACTATAGTGGTATTTGGGAATTGTTTTTTGGCTTGGTTGAGTAAGCTCAGCGGTGCAGCGCGTGCATCAGGTTTTGTGGATGACGAAAAAAATCGACCAAATGCGATGTAACTCGCGCCATCATCAATGGCTTTTTGAGCCAATGCGAGTGAATCATGGCAAGTAACACCTATTATTTTTTGAGGGCCAAGTCGTGCGCGTGCACTAGCTACATCGCCATCACCTTGTCCCAAATGAACACCTTGGGCATTGATCTGCAGCGCAAGTTCCGTATCGTCATTGATAATTAAGTTTGCGCTGAAGCGATTGCAAAGATTTAATAATTTGGATGCATCCTCAAGGCGCTTAGCAGAGTTGTTTAATTTGTCGCGGTATTGCACAAATTCGCAACCGCCTTTAAGCGCTGCTTCAACTGCCGAGAATAAAAAATCGCCAGGCAATAGAGTTGAATCGGTTATGGCGTAAAGTCGCGATTTCAAAATGGCCGCACCACAACCAGAATCACAATACCGATCAACAACAGAACCGGGAGCTCATTAAACCAGCGAAAAAATACGTGAGTTTTAGTGCATTTGTCATCGCGCAGTTGCTTAAAATAAACGACACAAGCATGGTGATAAGCAGCTAGCATGCTCACCAAGGCTAATTTGCACCAATACCAAATTTCGTGTGAATAGTAGGCCCAATTCAAATGGCTCATCCAGCCGCCGAAAATAAATACAGCAATCATAGAGGGGTTACCAATGCCACGCAGAAGTTTGCGCTCCATAATTTTGAAGCGCTCACGGCTTGCTTGATCTTCACTCATAGTGTGATACACAAACAAGCGCGGCAAATAGAACAACATCGCAAACCAACAGATAACAGCGATTAGGTGTAGAGCTTTTATCCAGAGCATAAATTCATCGATTCTCGTTTTTAGATATGACAAACGTAGCTTTGTCTTTTTATTGTCGAAATTAACGCTTTGGCCTGCTCGGCCATAATTTACTTTCGATTTGTAGTTAAGGCTCTTATCATAGTGGCCTTGTTAGTTGTGCGCTATGATCTGACGATTAAATTGGCGCTTAAATTAACCTAAAGATTATTGTATGGGCAGATTAAGGGGCAAGTTGTGATAAAGGCAGGCATTGTTGGCGGTACTGGTTATACAGGGGTTGAGTTACTGCGGTTGCTAGCGAATCACCCGCAGGTCGAAGTGACTGTTATTACGTCGCGCGCGGAGGCTGGGATCAAAGTGGCAAGCCTCTACCCCAGTTTGCGCGGCCATATTGATCTCGCCTTCACTGAGCCCGATGTAAATGTCCTAGGCGAGCTGGATGTCGTATTTTTCGCCACGCCTCACGGTGTAGCGCAAGGCATGATGTCTTCGTTGATCAACACCAAAGCACGGATTATTGATTTGTCTGCGGATTTCAGAATTCGCGACGTGCCTCTCTGGGAAAAATGGTACAACCAGCCTCACGGTGCACCTGACTTGGTTGCTCAGGCCATTTATGGATTGCCAGAGGTGAATCGTGAATTCATTCGCACAGCTAAACTCATCGCCTGCCCGGGTTGTTATCCCACGGCCACTCAGTTGGGTTTTTTACCTTTATTGGAAAATAATTTAGTGGATCCCACTCGCTTGATTGCTAATGCGGCGAGTGGAGCGAGTGGGGCTGGGCGTCAGGGTAAAATTGACAACCTGCTGACCGAAATTAGCGATAGTTTTAAAGCCTATGG
>JACCDR010397879.1_pt1 | contig 14413 bp, 14 predicted proteins | sample 7446431 | NCBI WGS metagenome assembly JACCDR01 (sample SAMN15323443, study PRJNA562643) | freshwater metagenome | isolation source: river surface water | place: USA:Blue River Watershed | collected 2017-08-17 | reverse complement strand
GGCGAACTGATGGCCGATACCAAGGTAGTCACTTGTGAATTCTGCCAAGGCACAGGACGACACGAGCGCAGCCCGTCGAGGATATGTCGATCACTAGGACTGCCAAAAGGGCATGTATATCCGAAATGGGTTTCGAGGTGGAACGAAGCCATCGGGGAGCTGGATCGGGAAGAGGGCGCGGCGGCGCTTCACATGCTTAACCGCAAGCGTTGATGCTGCTAGCAATAGACTACGACGAAACAATAACGCTAGACGTCAAGTTTTGGCTGGCAATCATCCAGTTTGCGAGGGCGAACGGGCATGAGGTTGTATGCGTTACCGGACGGGAAGAGTCAGAGCCAATCCCGGAACATGTTTCATCGGTGGTTGAAGTCGTTTACGCGGGAAACAAACTAAAGTCTAAAGCTTTGAAAGACACAAAATGGGCGACATTTTCCGATGTTGTATGGGTGGACGATTCGCCCGGGCACATTGAGCCGTCACGCAAGCTGAGATGGGATTGACACGGACGGCGCAACAATATACCCTAAATTCCCATAGTGGCTAAATGCCGCTGTATGTCTGTAGCGTTGCCATTGGGCGCTATAGATCGCCAGTCCGGGAGACTCGACCGGGTAGCTGGTAAGCATGCTAAGCTCCTCTGTCGCTATGCATGATCAAGTCCGCAATAGCCGGCACTCCGGGGACGCTCGGAGTATTGATACCGCAGGTGCGCGTCACTTGCTTGCAGAACCCGCTTCGGCGGGTTTCTGCTTTTCTGCCCCCCGAAATTCGTTATCTACACGAATGTCAATAATATCTTGACGCATTAAACAAACCGCCACATTTGCCGGGCATCAGTCACGGCTAGGGAAGCCCAATGACATCAGTACCAGTAGACCGCGACATCGGAAGGCATGACGCGCAGATTGAGTCATTGCAAGCTGAAGTGGTGTTGATCCGCAAAGACCTCGACGAGATCAAGCGGCTACTAGAGCGAACAAAGGGCGGTTGGCAGGCGTTAACAGTAGTTGCCGGAATTGCTGGCGCTGTAGGAGCCGCTGTCATGAAACTGGTCACAATGGGCGCGAGTCCTCCTCACTGATGTGGACCGTTGAGCGGTTTGCCTATCTGCCTCAGTGTGTTTTAGGCGAGCTGTTCATCCCTGATTGCCCGAAGATATTCACAATCGAAAGACCATGGCGGGACAACCTCAAACAGCAGTCCTGCATCCCTGAAGGGGAGTACGGACTCAAGCCGCACACTGGAAGAATTCAACCAGCGATTTTGATCGACGGCGTACCGGATCGAACTGCGATCCTGTTCCACGCGGCGAACTACGCATCGGAATTGATGGGCTGTATCGCTCCAGGATTGCACTGGAGGACCGGCGAGCCTCCTGCCGTACTGAACAGCAAGGCCGCAATGGCAACGCTCATGGAGCGATTCAAGGCTGATGGCGAACGTGGCGTATTGAGAGTCACGACGAAAAGATCACTGGTTTAGCCCGTCCGGCACACCTCCCCTCTGATGTTCCTCCCCCTCTGCCGGGCGGGCTTCTTTCGACACTTTTTTTGTTACTACCCAAAAGGCTGGAGAAAGCTATGGGCGCAATCCTCGAATTCCTTAAAGCTCGGGCGATGGAGAAAACCACATGGGCAGGGCTCATCGTGGTGATCCTCGGTGTGGTCGGCATTGAGGCTACTGCGGTGCAGACCGAGACGATGGCAGGCGCAATCACTGCACTGCTGGGCGTGATTCTGGGCCTGATCCCTGAGCGCAAGTAATGGTCGCGCGCAACATATTGGACAATAACGCGAACACCAACACGGTGTGGACGACCTCGACCCCGCCAAAGAAGTCTAAGAAGCAGCGCATTGCTGAACTCGAAGCGCGCGTTGCGTATCTAGAGGCTCAATTGGCCTCACGCCCTTATTACGGTGGCCCGTATTGGTACACGCCTACGTATCCGACGACTTGCTACACGCTAACGAATGATGTTCGGGCATGGGCTAACTGATCGTGATCGAACTTGCCCTAGTCACGCTGATCCTCGGCTGCTTCATCGGCGCTGTGGTCCTGCTGATGAACTGGTCAGGCAAGGCCGGCGAGAACAAAGCAATCATCGACGAGCAGAAAGAGCGGATACAGGAGCTGCAAAGGGCGAACGAAGATGCACAGAAGCGTGAAGACCTTGAGCGTTCTATCCCTGTCGCTGGCGCTGCTAGGAGGCTGCAAGACGGCCCCTGGGCCCGTCGTGATTGATTCGTTCTGTGATGAATACAAAGTGGTCACGACATCGCCGCTTGACATGATGACTGACGAAACGGCGCATCAGATCGAGACGCAAAACTGGTGGTGGGATCAGAAGTGCAACGGCGGGAAGCTGACGGAGAGCATGCGTGTCAATCCCTGACTACATGCTGCCCGTTGATCCGGAGACCGAGGAAGAGCATCAGACGCGCTTGTTTACGGACTGGCTTTACGCACGCGGCGGGAACCATCCGGATGACGTTGCGCGATGGCTGACGATGTACACCCCTGAGCAACTGTCCCAGATGTACCTAGAGACCTGGGGCCAGCTTGCAGATGACGAAGAGGACTACGTGCCTGCCGATCCTGACGTTGACCAAGACATTTTTGAGGTGATTGATGGCGGCAGCTAAGAAACGACCGGCGGCAATCGACGACGGCAAAGGCCGGAAGATTCAAGCGGTGCGGAAGGGTGTTGACGCAATCGACAAAGACAAGCGGTACGTGAAGCTCGCCGATAAGCGCACGCACGCAGAACGACATAACGTCACGGCAGAGAAGCTGGCAGCAATCGTGGAGCGGATGAAGAATGGCGGAAAGTAAATCACTGCTGACGGTTGTGTTTGCTGCTGGCGTAGCTGCCGGCGGTGGTGGCGCGACTGTGATGGACAATCCTGAGCCTACGTCTTACATGGCTGCAGGCATCGTTGAAGCCATTCAAGCCGATTGCATGGATGAAGCGTGTCAGACCTTGCGCAAGTGGCAGTGGGGGCAATTGGTTGATGATCTCGAAGAGGATGTGATCCCCGACGAGACATTCAAACTAGGCGAACTGTCTCTGTACGTAGCAGAACGGATCGACTACGACGAAGACGCGCCTAAAGAACTATGGGCACAAGAGGCACTTGATACGATCAACGCAAGGCTCGCCATCGGTTATACAGAGGGCGACATATCCCCCGATGACACAATGACGGGCGAGGCGTTCGTGGCGATGCTGGATGCTGCGCGTGGCTAAGTGGCTGCTGCTTCTGTTGCTGCCCTCTTTAACCTGGGCATCAAACATCAGCGTTGTGCGTTGCTGGCAGCCTGACGGTCCTTATGTGCCCGTAGCTGATACTGCAACCAAGTGTCCCGCTCAATTGACGGGTGGTGCGACGGATACGGTTACGTCCAGTGGTTACAACATCACTGTCAGCACAAACAAGTCATCCGGCACGATTTACGTCTATACATCGACCAGTTCAACAGCTCCAAGTCGGAAAGTTCACATTGCTGGTACGGGCGCTGCGCATCACGGCACGATCACGGTTTCATCGTCTGGCAATCAAACGAGGGCGGTGAGCGGGTTATCTTCAGATACGCAGTATTACACCCATATCCTCGACATGACGACCGCTGGCAGGCCGTCTAATCGCATTGCGATACCTCAGAGGACATCGGCATCAACGCCTCCCGCTACGGTAGTTGTTGAGGGGTATTTCTGGGGCACTGGCGGGTCTGATTTCTCCGCAGGTACGGCGCACGCCACCAAGTTCGCATCCCTCGAACCCATCCAAAGCCTGAGCGGTGTTGCCACGGGAACTGACATCTGGGGCCTTTCTGGCTCGACACATAACGTCACGAGCAATGAAAAGTTTACGACGAAATGGGGCGGTGCGAGTGGTGACCCTGCCTACATTGGCTGTTACTACATTGATGGGAGTACGCCGACGGCATGCTGGGAAGGCTCCGCAGGTGGAACGCTCAATCTAACGCTTCCCGACGCGATGACGGAAAACACACTTGGTAGTCAAACCCTGCCTAGTGTGAATGGCTCACTGACTGATGCCTGTCTGGCTGCGAAAAATTGCGATTGGCAGTATCCGATTTCTAACGAATGCTCATCGGGGTCGGACTACATCTTTGGTGTCAGACATTCATACGTCCACATTTATGGGATGAAAGTCGAAGAGTCTGCATGTAGGGGTATTGATGTAAGTCCTGGAACGATAGGGCAGCGTGATGGTGCGTTGATTGGGTTCCGTATGCGTCACTCAATCACTGAACAGATAGGCACACAAGCGTTTATCGCATACAGCGGCATCAAGTATTCCCTCGTTCATGACTCAATCGGTCGGTATCTCGGTGAGTGTGCGAAATCTAGGAATTCAGGCGGTACGTATCCAACGGGGACGAGTGGATCATTGGCTGCTGGTGGTGTTGGTTGTTCCGGTGGTGGCTCTGCGTGGATTTATCAGACTAGCACAAGGGCGTTTTCCGGCTTTGATAACAACGTATTGGTTGCTGGCTGGACTGAAGTTTTCCATTGCTTGAAGTCCTCACACATTCTGATGAGGGGTGGCGTTGGCGGTAACGTGATCCGTGCTGGGCTCTATCGTGATACGTGCGGTGACACGATTGTAGAGCGCAACATGATCTGGTCGGTGAACGGCGATGTTGGGTTCGGCACCGGAACGGTGGCATCGACGCAAATCTGGGGCGGTACGCCGGACAGTAACGCTGAAATCAACCAGTACACGTCACCGATGGAGCCGACCAATCAACTTGTAAGGTCAAATATATTCCTTGGCCTTTCATGGTGTGCGGCTCTGAACCTGACCAACTCTGCTGTTGTTGGTGGTGAAACGACTGGCGGGAAGTTCTATCACAATACGTGCGTAGCCACGAGATCACGGTCGATCAGTGCGGGTAATAACCTCACCGCCTCAAGCAATCTGACCTTCGACATGAGAAATAACGTGTTCGCCGATCCTAATCCGACTGAGGCAAGCATCTGTAAACCCTCAGGGGCGAGCGATACCAACGGCAACTACAACGCCTACGCCGCAGTGGTCGCATCGGGGTGCCGGGGGGCGAATGACATGGGCGGTAGTGGGGTCGCTGTAGATACGCTGTTGACGCTCCCCGTAGGCACATCGGCAAGCCCGAACATTGCGAACATCGGGGCGTATCGTGCGATCACGTATGACAATCCGATGAGTTATGAGAATGTCAGGCCGACTGCTGGGACGTTGACCGGAACACGCCTGAACAACACGCAATGTATTACGGATGCCGATCTTGCAGAGTGGCAATTGATCTTTAGTGACATGACCGACGCGCCTACGGGGGCAACGTGGAAAATGTGCGCGGCTGAGTATTACGACGGTGAGGCGATAGCGGATACGCCTGTTATTGGGGCGTTGAAAAACTAATGCCTAGTTATTCGACTACAGCAAGCGCGGTTCAATCTGCGCTGTCCGCGTCGCTGTCTATATCGTATCCATCGGGCACGGCGCTTGGCGACCTTCTGCTGGTTTATGCGGCGGTGAGGGATTTCAACGGTGCGGGCGGGGTCACTGCGCCGTCAGGCTTCACGCTGCTTGCGACAGGATCACCGGGTACAAGTGATGCGTCATGGCTGTATGGACGTATTGCTGATGGCACTGAGTCGGGCACTGTGTCTTTTGATACAAACACGACCGGCGGCCAGTTTGCTTTCATGCTTCGATTCCCGGCCCCTGTTGGTTACGCATGGCCTGTTATTGCAACGGCGCATGTAGGCACGACCGAGAGCAGTAACAGCGCATCGACGACGACCAACATGCGTTTGGGCGCTAGAACTGTCACGTCGAATGGGAATCTCGGCATTCAGTTTGGCAAGAAGCCGACGACCGGGGCTGTTACTGCTTTAACACCGACAAGCGGATGGACTCAAGCGACCTACGGCTGGAATTCGACCGTAAACGCTGTTTTTACGGCGCAATTCCGTGAAATCTCCGGGAACATCACTGACAACGACCTGACGCCGACTGGGAACACTGCGACTAACGCGACGGGCTGTTTGACGGCTGAATTTGCGCCCGTCATGACCAGCATTGTCGTTTCTGTAGACGATTCAACGCCAGAGCCTACACAAGCGGTAGTCATCACAAAGTCGGGTGGTAACTGGAACGGCACGCCTACCGCCACGCTGACAGATAACAACGGCTCTCCCGTTGCTATGCCTGCGCTCACGTCTGTTTCCGGTGCTGTCGCTACGCTCACCCTTGGCGCTGGGTCAATCAACAACTACGACGACTCCAACGCGACGTGGGAGTTGATCCGCTGGAATCAGCTGTTAACGCTCACGGTCACTGATAGTGATGGTTCTGGTGACACGACACTAACGATAACGCCGCCGGTCGATGACCATTTCGATTCGTTGGGCGCTTCGGGTGTCTATGTCACATCCCCCGGAACATCAGGCGATGACAGCTACGTCCATATCGTTTCAGGTGATGGCGAAGGGCTCCCCGTACTAGCAGACCTTCAGGGGAATACAGTTCCCACAGTCGCAAGGTTCCTCTGCTTCGATGTCTCCGCTGATAAATGGCTGGCTCAGATCGAGCACACGTTTGACGTAACTGCTGCCACGCTGGATGGTGAGTACGCCGACGCATTTACGGGTACTAATGGCACGCTGATTACCGCGCATACGCCAACGACAGATACGGTCGGGGGCGGGTACACGATTGAGAAGGACGTTAGCACTGCCGCTGCTGTTTCAAACGCGGTAACGATCCAGTCAAACCGGCTCTACATCAACGACGCCAACGAGGGCATGGTAAAAGATGTTGGAACGGTCGAGCCCGATTTCTCATTCGATTGGGTTTGTGCCACTGGGAAGGAGTTTGTCGCTCAAGTTAGACGGGTAGACGACACCGAACACATTCACATGTATGTCAAGCAGTCGGATGGTCTTGTCCGTTTAAACGAGCGTGTTGCGTCTGCCAATATAGGGATGACGGGTACTCGGGAAACGACGCACACGTTTGTCGATGGGACGACGTACAGGTTCCGCATCTATGTCGTCGGCCTTGTAGTTACCGTTTACATTGACGACGTTCAAATACTTCAACCCTCATCGACCAGAACGGGTGAAAGCCACGCGACCAAAGTAGGTTTGTTTGCTGCCGGCGCTGGTACGTTCCCAGCGATCTTTGATAACGCAAACGTCTATTCGGACTATGTAGCCGGGCTGACGCTTTCCCTTAGTGATGAAACTCCGAATCCTGGCGATGTGATAACCGTTACGGTTGGCGGTGGTGTTTTAGCAAATACGAGTTACACCGGCACCCTAAATGGTGTTTCAGTAACGCTTGGGAGTAAAACGACTGGCGGATGCACGGTCACGATCCCTGATTACGCGCAATATGACGCCTCTGGGACGATGGTTAACGCTGGGTTTTATCGGAACCTCACGCTAGAGCTCAATGATGGGACAAATACGCCTACCACGACGCTGCAGATTGTTCCTGATGATGCCGATTCGTTTGGAACGGTTGGGGCGGATGAGCTTGTCCACGCGCCTGTCGGCACGAAGACGGGCGATGATTGTTATGTCAGGGTTCTCACGGGTTCGGCTACAACATCTCCTGAAACCTGTGATGCAACGGGCTTTTACACCGCCGACTTCATGGTATTTGATACGGTCGGTGAAGTCTGGCTTGCAAAGGTAAGCGTAGAGGAACTGATCGACTTCTCCAGAACTGAATACATCCCTGACGCCCCTGCATCGCGGAACCTGCTGAAGTGGAGCAATGGGTTTGGGAATGCGGCGTGGACTAAGACGGGCTGCTCTATCACGAGCCGCGCGGCTTCATACACCGTCGATGGGGAGACGGTCTGGTTCGATCGGATCGTTGAAAACGGCTCGACCTCAGAGCATCTAATTCAATGCGCAACGATTTACTCGGTCACATCGGATTCGCATGTGTGCCAGCTTTTGGTCAAGGCCAATGGCAGGACGGATATGTATTTTCGGCTCTATGGCAACAATACAGCGAACCGGATCACGATCAGGGTAAACCTTAGTGCCGGAACGATCACAGAGGAGACTGCGTCAGGGACGGCCACTTTCACTGACAGCACCATCGAAGACAAGGGCAGCGGCGTTTACAAGATCACGCTGATAGGGATCGCAGAATCGACCAACGCAAGCAGTTTCTTTGCTCTGCGTATTCAAATGATCAATTCCTCTACGACTTACGCCGGTGACAGCACGTCGGGGGTAGACATTGCGAGATGTCAGCTTGCGCGTGGGTCAGAAGCCACCCCCTACATCCACACCGAAACCGTCCCCCTCCGCTCCGATCAGATGATCGTAAGGGCGCAGGGTGCGCATAACCTTGTGCCGTACAGCAATGACCTGTCAAATGCGGCGTGGACGAAGACGCGGAGTGCTGCGCCGGGCACATCTTTGGCGCTTTCAGGATCAGCATCGGGCGGATGGGCTGGGGCCACGCTGTACAAGTTTCGCGAGGACAGCACCGCAAGCGCCACGCATTCTGTTCAAGCCGCCGATAACAGCATTTTGCTGAATCCATCTGGTCTTGTTACAGCGCGCTTTGTAGCTGCAAGTGATGGTGGTCAGGATCGACATGTTCAGATAAACGTGTATGGGGATTCCTACTCGAACTACTTCAACTACCGTGTAAATCTTGTCACGGGGGCGGTCCTCATTTCGGCAGTTACAGGCACAGCCGCGCTGCATTCGATCTCAGTCACTCAGGTTGATACAGTGACTATTGAAGGGACTGGAAGTTGCCCGGTATGGGAAATCGTTGTGCGTGGCTGGCCGACAACAACCAGCGACAGCGCGCAACAATCACTATTGTTCTACGTTACGGACGCAAGCGGAAATGTGTCGTACACCGGCGACGGCACCAGCGGCATCTACCTCGGCAAAATCCAAGTCGTCTCTGGCTACGACCTCCCCGACTACGCCGAAACGACTACAGCCGATCCGCTGTTTGCAGATGTTGTGTCCTCTGCAACGCTCAACAGCGTGGCGCAGGGTGTTGCTCTTGATGCGCTGATCCTCCAGACAGAGGACCAGACGCAGACGACGCCTTGGACGCGCACGAACATTCACGCGGTCACTGCAGAGGGCGTTAGTGCTGACGGGTATCCGGCTTACAAGATCGACTGTAATACGACAAGCGGCGGCCATTCGATAGGTATAGCTGCAATCCAAAAGACGCTCACGGATAACACGTTGGCAACATTCTTTGTCGATGCCAAAGCAGACGAGCGCGCATGGGTCAGTCTCGGCGCAAGAACAAAAGCAAACGCATTCCCGGGTAAATGGTTCAACCTGTCTACAGGAGCGACAGGAACAACAAACGGCACGCTTACGGCATCAGAAATCGAAAGTAGAGGGGGTGGTTGGTATCGGATGCGGATTGTTATGGATGTTGCATCGGGCGGCACAACTCCGGGGTTTGCAATCTATATTGGAGAGGCGGACAACGATGGCGTTTTCGCCGGCCTCGGCGCTAACGACGGCTTGTTAGTCTCCCGCTGTTTTGCCGTCGAGGGCAACGTCGCAATGGCCGATGCCGACGCTGCGTATGTCCGTGCTGGCTCAACGATGGAGTACGTCCGCGACCGCTCAAGCGCAATCGTCACGATGCCAGGTATTGATGAGTTCGATGCGGCAGGGGATCACGTTGCTACTCAGTGGTATGAGCCACAAACCCTAGCAATTACGGATGGATCAACGACGATCACGGGATCAACTGAGATAGAACCGTACATTCCGGCAAATTTCGGGACGGTGGGGTCTAGTGCGCTGGCTTTCGATCCTACAGGGACGCAACCTGGCGATGACTGTTACATCAGAGTCCTTACAGGCACGGCAACGACCTATCCCGCAACATGTAACATTGTTGGGACGGGAACGGGCGAGGTTATGGTATTCAACATTGCCACGGGCGAATGGCTCGATACCTATGAGGTGTCCTCATTTACCGAAGCGGGCAATTACGAGGTTGTCAGAACATTACTGCGGCCTGTTGTCAGGTCAATTTTTCATAGCGTGGTGAACTAACATGGCGGTCACTAAGACATTTTCAGCGGATGGAACGGGCGACTCCGTTCGATTGCAATACGGCAGAGGTTATCTTTTGCTTGATGCGACAAGCGGTAATGGCTTCGGGTCTGGGACGCTGACTCTTCAGGTGCAGAAGAAAGACGGATCAAGCGGCTGGGTCGCTGTGACCACGTATACCGCTGTTCCATCTCCAAATCCTGATGGCCTGGACTTTGGCGCAGATGTGATGGTGCGTGGTGTTCTTTCAGGTTCAACATCTCCAACGCTGTATATGGAAATTGGCGAGGGGCGTACTCCGTGATAAGCGGGGCTGCTGCTAAAGGTCCGGGGCCGGGGAGGCCGAAGGGATCAAAAAACAAGATTGCTGGAAAAACTCGCGATGAAATCATGCAGTCCGGCGAAACCCCGCTGCAATTTCTCATCCGTATCATGCGCGATGACGACAAAGAACTAGGGGTGAGGGTCGAGGCGGCTAAGTGTGCTGCGCCGTATGTGCATCCGAGATTGGCGAGCATTGACGTTAACGGTCGGCTCGACTCAACAGTTGTAATCGTTCACGACTGGCGAGGTAAAAACTCTGAAGGTTGACGTTCGCTGGCAGCCTCAAGGGGCAACGCTGGCGCAGTTCATGGACTCTACAAAACGAGTTCAGTTGATCATGGGGCCAATGGGCTCCGCAAAGACAAATACGTGCATATTTAAGATTCTCATGCACTACGCCTGTCAGCAGAACCCCAATGCTCAAGGCGTCAGACCTACTCGATGGGTTGTTGTTAGAAACACATACGACGACCTCAAAACCACGACGATAAGCGACTGGCGTGAGATGTACGGTCCAGAGTTTGGCGATATGAACATGGGGAATCCTCCGACATATCGCGCAAAGTTCGGTCTTCCAGACGGGACGAGGGTGGAGACTGAGGTTGTATTCCGCTCTATGGATCGACCCGACGACATTAGAAGGGTAAGGGGCGGTAACTACACGGGGGCTTGGTTAAACGAGATCAAAGAGCTTCCGAAAGCCGTTTTAGACATGGTTGATGGCCGTATTGGCCGTTATCCAACTCCCGTAGCGGGCGGGGTTGAATGTTCTGTAAACAACGGTAACGGGGTTTTGATCGGCGACTATAACGCGCCTGACGAAGATCATTGGCTAGCAAAACTTGAGTCTGAAAGGCCGGAAGGTTTCGCGTTCTTCAGACAGCCTGGCGGGGTCATTAAACGTAACGGGGTATGGGTTCCTAATTCTCTCGCTGAGAATGTTTTAAACCTTCCTCCCCGATATTATGAAACTCGATTAGCGGGTAAGTCTGAGGACTGGATACGGGTCAACCTTGCCAACGAATATGGGTTGGTCATTGATGGGAAGCCTGTATTTGGTGACTACTCGGACGCTGTTCATTGTATGGCGTTCGATGCTGATCAGACCTTGCCTTTGCTTCTGGGTTGGGACTTTGGCTTAACCCCTGCTTGTATTGTCGGGCAACTATCAAGACGCGGGCAGTTGAGAATTCTTGAAGAGTTCACGACCGAGAACATGGGCGTTCGGCGGTTTGCTAGGGACATCGTTAAACCCGGACTGGCAAAGTATCGCGGGTTCCACATTGGGCTTTCGTGGGGCGATCCGGCAAATACGAGAGGTGACGCGGATGAAAAGCGCGCTCTCGGCATTTTGAATGATGAGTATGTCGATAACGAAGACGGCGACACGATGGCTCCTCTGAGGATGGGGTTTGATACAGAGCCAGCATCGACAAACTTCCTAACTCCTAGACTGGAAGCTGTCAGGTTCTATCTGACAATGATGATTGACGGCGCTCCGGGGTTTTTGATTCACCCGAAATGCTCAAAACTCCGTCAGGCTCTTGCTGGGAAATACCGTTACCGAAGGTTACAGGTGGTCGGCGATGAACGATTCACCGATACACCAGAAAAAAACGAATGGAGTCACTGTTTCATCGGCGAAACTCTTGTTCAAACGCCAAATGGACAAAAGCGTATAGATTCGATCAGCCCGGGCGAAATGGTCGAAACGCATTTAGGCCCAAAAATTGTGACTCATGTTATGAGCAGCATTCCGGAAAATCTGTGCCGTGTGCGCGGTGTGGTTTGTACTCCTGACCATCCGATTTACACGGTTAATAGAGGCTTTGTTAGGGCAGATGCATTACAATACTCGGACGTAATTGTCGAGTATGAAATATGCGATTCAACGGGAAGACCTATCATAGATCGCCGGATGGTTATTGGCGGGGAGAGCACAGGAAGGGCGGAGGCTACATGCATCGGGATGTTTGGTCCCATCACAATGGAGCCATCCCGGATGGGTGTCACATCCACCACAAAGACGGGGACAAATCTAACAACGCAATTGAAAACCTTGAATGTCTCAGTCCAAAAGATCACAGAGATGTACACGGGTGTACGTGGTCTGATCGCAACGCGCTTGAAGAACATCTTGAGAGAATACGCCCTCTTACGGTTGATTGGCATCGCTCTGAAGAGGGTAGAGAGTGGCATCGTCAACATGGGGCGGCTGTTGCCGCGACTCAACTACGAGAGTTTCGCCACTGTGTGCGGTGCGGGCGCGAATACAAGGGTGTCGCAAACAAAAACAAACGTGGATTTTGCTCTCCGTATTGCCAGACAGCAGCAAGAATCGAGTCCGGAGTCGATGACGAAGATCGTGCCTGTGTCATATGCAACGGACTTTTTCGAGTTAACAAATACAAAAAGAAAAAGACCTGCTCCAAAGAATGCAATGGCAAAAGTATTTCTCAACGTAGAAAAGCAGCGGGTTTACGATCTAAGAGTTGAGGCGGCCCACACGTTTTACGCGGGCGGAATACTTGTATCAAATTGTAGTGACGCTTTGCAGTACCTTTCACTTGGTGCGCAAGGCGGTTACGTGACCGAGAAGGCTGACCGATACACACCGGAGAACTTCCGCAATGACGCAGACCGCGTGGCAGGTTATTGATGGCTGAAATCAGCTATTTACAGGAGCAATCGTTTCCCGTGGAACAATTGCTTTCCTATATCGGCCATCCGAATGTGGCGGAAGAACTGGACGAGTCCACACGTTCCCTGATTGGTGAACGGTGCCGGCATGGGTATCAGCTCGACCTCGATTCAATGTCTGACTGGCTGAAAGCTGTTGAAAGAGGCATGAAGCTCGCGAAGCAGGTTTATGAGGCAAAATCGACTCCGTGGGCTGGTGCTGCGAGCGTAAAACTGCCCCTTATTTCCACTGCAACGCTTCAGTTCGGCGCTTCTGCATATGCTGAACTGATCAAGTCTGGCGATGTCGTACAGGCGCATCTTCCAGGATTGTCCCCATTAGCTCAGGCGATCAAAGCTGAAACACCAGAGCAGGCCGCAGAGATTGCGGGGCAAATGGGCGTGATGATGCGGGAAAGGGCAACCCGTATCGCGACTTACATGAATTGGCAGTTAATGGAGGAAATCCCGGAGTGGGAAGCCGACATGGACTTGCTGCTTCATATGCTTCCTGTCGTCGGTTGTGTTCATAAAAAGACGTTTTATGACGTTGTAGAAGGCCGGCCGGCGTCTTTGTTATGTGATCCGATGGCATTGGTCATTGATCAGGGCGCGAAGTCTTTAGACAAGGCTAGAAGGGTTACTGAGCGTCTTCCTATCAAGACTTCTAACGACTTGATAGAGATGGTCAGAGGTGGTCTTTATCTGGATCAGAACTACCAGCCTTGTGAAGATACACAAGATGGGAAGCTGTACGAATTCCTCGAAATGCACCGCTGGTACGACCTTGACGGCGATGGGTACGAAGAGCCGTATGTAGTTACTCTGAATCTTAAGGACTGGAAGGTCGCGCGGATTGTCGCAAGGTTTGAGGAACAAGGGCTTTCAGTGAATGAACAGGGTGAAGTGATGAAGATCACCCCCGTTCAACATTATACGAAGTATGAGTTCTTCCCCGATTTTGAGGCTGGTTACTGGTCTTTAGGTTGGGCGCACTTCCTTGAGCCTTTGACCGCTTCGGCTAATGGAATCGTGAATCAATTGATGGACGCGGGGTCAATCTCGAACACCCGTCCGGGGTTCATGTCTCAAACTGTGAAACTTCAGGAGGGTGGCGAACTTCGGTTCAGGATGGGCGAGTACAAAAGAGTCAAGGCCACGGCTGGGAGGCTGGCTGATTCGTTCTTCACACCCCCTACTCCAGAACCCTCACAAGTTCTGTTTTCTCTTCTTGGGTTTATCACCGAACAATCACAACAACTTGCAAGTGTAATGAGCGTCGGGCTTGGTGATATACCAGCTAACACCCCTGCGGCCACCGTT
>JACCDR011512591.1_pt1 | contig 14419 bp, 11 predicted proteins | sample 7446431 | NCBI WGS metagenome assembly JACCDR01 (sample SAMN15323443, study PRJNA562643) | freshwater metagenome | isolation source: river surface water | place: USA:Blue River Watershed | collected 2017-08-17 | reverse complement strand
GCCTTTGTAGCCCATCATGTTACATTCTGCGCACCCTTTTGGTTTGTAGAAGGTAGCATCTTTGTATTTTGCAGGATCTGCGCCCAAACTACGTATCACCTCTGCTGTTGGCTTGTAAGCCTCTTTGCATTTTGGATCTAACTTACGCACAAGGCGCTGCGCAATACCACCTACAATAGAAGAGGCGATTAAGAATGGCTCAATACCCATATCAATCAAACGGGTAATAATAGAAGGTGCATCGTTAGTGTGAATGGTAGTTAACACTAAGTGCCCCGTTAACGCTGCCTGAATGGCAATTTGTGCAGTTTCTTGGTCACGCGTTTCACCAATCATCACAATATCAGGATCTTGACGCAAAATGGCACGCAGTGCCGTTGCAAAGGTTAACTCCACTTTGGGATTTACTTGTACTTGCGTGATACCAGCAAGTTGATACTCAACCGGGTTTTCTACCGTAATAATATTTACGGTTGGCTCATTAATACGACTTAAGATGGAATAAAGTGTTGTAGTTTTACCAGAACCGGTTGGTCCAGAAACCAGAACAATACCATTAGGACGCGCAATACTCTTGGTTACTACTTCAAAGTCTCGCGCGCTGAACCCTAAATCTTGTAATTGTGCAAAACCTTTTTCTTTATCAAGCAAACGCATAACGATACTTTCCCCATGCACGGCAGGCAGTATAGAAACACGAATGTCCATACGCTTGTCGCCAATTCTGATCTCTATGCGACCATCTTGTGGTTTGCGTTTTTCTGCAATGTTCAGGTTAGACATAATTTTGATACGAGAAGAGACTGCCCCTTCCATACGTTTGGGAATCGTAATGAACTGGCGCATTCTGCCATCAATTCTAAAACGAACCCGAACATCTTTTTCTTCACACTCAATATGAATATCAGAAGCGCTCATTTTGTCTGCTTGAAACAGAACATGATTTACTAATTTTATAATAGGAGCATCGTTGGCACTGCTTAAGATATCACGCTCATCAATCTCCCCAAATGAAAGGTCAGCAACATCACCATCTTTTTCAAGATCCTCCATCATGGTGTCTGCACCTTCAAGCGGATAGTAGTGGTTGAGCGCATCAAGTATCACTTTGGGAGTTGATACAACGGTATGGATCTCTTTACCAAAGATAAGCACTAACTCATCAAGCGGCTGAAAATGTGTAGGGTCGGCGGTGACTATAACGGTACTCTCTCGTTTAACAGGGATCACCAGATTTTCACGCAGGAACTTGAGAGGAACTTTTGACAATAAAAGCGGATCGGCCATTTGATCAGTAATAACGGGCAGGTATTCTAAAGCAGTAAATGCGGCGTATGCCTGAGCAAGGGCATCTTCTGAAACCAATTTTTGTTCTTTTATGTAACGAATCAACGGAAGCTTTGCACTCTGTGCATCAGCTTCATACATTGCAAGCTGCTCCTGCGTAAGAGCTCCACCTTCTACTAATAACTGACCAACTGTTTTTTTCATGTTCCGTTCTCCGCCTTTACCTCTCTATTAACACCCATACCCCGTATTGCTCTTTAAAGAAACCATACCTACGCAAGATACCAAACTCAAAGAGATCTTGATAGAGCCTGCCCGCTTGCGACCAACCAGATGATGTGTTATCCTCTGCACATACTGTTTTATGGTAAGTCTACGTAACTTTTTAAGGACAGAAATGTCTACACCGACACAAAAGTTTCTCACTTTTTTTGCACTGTCTCTTATACTAAACTCCCTTCAAGCACGGCTTGAAAAAACACCCACTACCCCTGTAAGAATAAAGTTTTTTACTATTCCTAAAGAAGAAAAAGATCGAGCGCCACTCATTTTTACCCACAAAAAAGAACTTTCTCCAAAAGAAAGAAAAGAAACCAATAAGGCTTTTGTTTCAATAACCAAGACTCCGCTTAAAAAGATGACTGACGCAGAACTACGAAAAAGTGCCGACCTGGCACTCAGCCTGAGTATGTTTGACGATGCACTACGCTATCTTAATAGACTCATAGTGCAGACCAAAAACACCAAGGTGGTTAAAGAAGTAAAGCTTGAAATTGCAGACATTAACTTTGACCGCGGGGCACTTAAGCTTTCTGCCGAAGGGTATGATGAATTTTTAAGACTCTACCCTGGTGATAAATACGCAGAATATGCACAGTATAAAGGCCTTTTAAGTAACTATTATTCTATTCTAGATGCTGACCGAGACCAAACTGCAACACACAATACCGTGCGCCTTGCCCATGCATTCTTAGAAAAAAGCTCAGTCTATAAGCAGTATAATGAAGACGTTAAAGTGATTCTTTTAAGTTGCTATGAACGTCTGTATGACCATGAGGTTGTTGTTTTTGATTACTACATGCAAAAAGAAAGCTTTAAAGCAGCAGAAACACGCCTTGCCTCTCTTAAAAAATCATACGGACCTAAGTTGCCCCACTATGAACCTAAAATGCTCCATCTTGAATACAAACTTGCTCAAGCACAAGGCAAAAGTGACGAAGCTCAAAAGATTCATTACAAACTTGCCAGCAACTTTCCAAGCTACAGTTTAAAGATGGCTTTGGACACTACGCAAAAACCTAAAAAAGATTATGTCGCTTATTTGTAATAAGGATTTACCCTTCGATACATCCTCCTGCGCAAAGCTACGGAGGACACTCAGGGTGACTCTTAAAAATTGAATCATCCCATTAGTGATAGGGGCACCCAAGATGATTTTTCAAAATATACTTGAATCATTCTGAGTGATTCGAGCACAGCGAGAATCGTATCGAAGGATAAATCATATTAAGATACTCAACACACCACCATTTAAATCATCCTTAGGGTTGCAGGGCGAAGAAAAGGCCGTTCACTACTTACAAGCTGAAGGCTTTACTATTCTAGAGCGCAACTTTGCAAAACGTGGAGGCGAGATAGATATTATCGCCTGCAAAGACGACCTGCTCATCTTTGTTGAAGTTAAAACCCGCAGCCGCGCCTACTTTAGTACCTCAGAGGTGGTGACCCCGTCAAAACAGAAAAAGATCATCTACACGGCAAAAAGCTTCCTTGCTCAGTCAGAATATGTTGATAAGGCTTGTAGATTTGATGTAATCTTGGTTGAAGGTGGGTCATTACAAGTAACACATATTCCACACGCATTCTGCGAAAGTTCTTAGTTTGTAAAAAGCATAAGGGGGCGTTTATGCAAACATGTTCAAATCTAGAGTTACGAATCACAACCAGCATTATCGGGTTGATAAGTTTTTTTTCAGTCTTCTACTGCGCTGATCCTATCTACATAACAATACTTACAGGCGCACTGCTCTTCTGGATACTCGTTGTTGAGTGGCCACGCTTAATTAAACCAACATCTAAAGCTTTTATACTGCTCACCCCTGTCTACCCCATCATGCCCTTTGTGTTACTTATGCTGTTGAATGAAGACCCCGTGCATCGAACACTTATTCCGCTCATGTGCTTGCTTACCTTTACCAACGATGCTGCTGCTTACTTTTTTGGCAACCTTTGTGGCAAACATAAACTTGCACCAACTATTTCACCAAAAAAGACTATTGAAGGCCTCGTGGGAGGCTATCTGTTTACGTTCTTAGTTTTCTTAGGATATTTGGGATCCATGCCAGAACAGCTTGCCCCGATTCTCTTTATATCGCTCCTTACAAGCACCTTAGCAACGGTGGGTGATCTTTTTGAGTCATACTTAAAGCGTCGACAAAATGTTAAAGATTCAGGATCGTTACTGCCTGGCCACGGCGGAGCGCTTGATCGTTTTGATGCGCTTATGTTTGTGGGTGTCTTTTTTTATCTGGGGCGTGGTTATATTTTGAGTGTACTCAGTTAAGTTTGACCGTTTGGCCAGTTAACAGTACCTTACCCCTTACTTCCTTAATCGAACTTATCCCTAGAAGGATCTGCCGGTCTCTTTCTACGGGGACCAGCCTGTGCTAAGAATGCATCAGGATCTACTCGCATCATCCCCGCAGCTGCATAATCAACCTCACTTAACACACCGTCAACAGCAATGTCCGCAAGATACTTCTTTGCTTTAGGTTTCTTACAGCCCGGTATGTTTTCATTGTCCCAGATAAACGCTCTGAGTACGCCTTCTCTGAATTTATAGCCTTTTTGATCGCTATGCAACTCTCTTAGATGTCTGTAAACATCCCCTATATTTTCTAGGGCAACATGAAAAACTCCTGCACATGAATCAGGTTGAGGTATGAATTCTCCATTCGGACAGCACTCAGGACAAAACCAAATACAGTGTTCAGGCAGCCCAACAGGTGGAAGGGCTGGCGCCTCTGCAGAATGCACAACAGAACTTCTCAACAATAAAAGAACAAAAACAATCCGGACTGTCATATATACTCTCATCTATTAATAATATACTGTGTTATATCTTTTTGCTTTACTACGTGCGACTCTCCAACCTGCATATCTTTAAGGGTGACCGTACCATTTTTTTGTTCATCTTCACCCACTAATAAGACTGCCTTTGCACCCATTTTATGTGCTCTGCGCATCATACTTTTAAGTGAACCATCAAAAAGCAGATCGGTGCAGATTGATTCGGCATTCAAAGTTTTTGCCAGCAATAATGCCAGCGGGTGCTGTGCTTTATCAAGCGGGATAATGACGTACAGTGGTTCTTCTTGTTGCGCAAGCAGAGGTGAATTAACTGCCTCAAGCAGCATCATCAAGCGATCAATACCTATGGCGGCCCCAATAGAGGGCTGATCCTGTTTGCCACCCAATAATGCAACTAAAGAATCATACCTGCCCCCGCCACAAAAGGCACTTTGCGCACCAAGCAGCGGACTAACAAATTCAAAGATGGTCTTATTATAGTAATCAAGGCCACGCACAAGCTTTGAGTTATGCACAAAGGAAACTGAAAGTTCTTCAAGCCTGTCACGTAACTCTTGCCACTCAGTTGCACATGGAGCACAAAGCGAATCTGTAATATGAGGAGCTGTTGCATAGACACGATGACATTCGGCCTCTTTACAATCAAAGACACGCAAAATGTTAGCCTCTTTGCGTTTTTTGCAGGTTTGGCAGAGCTGTGCATCATGATCACTTAAAAATGCATAGAGCTTTTCTTTAAATCCTTTGCGATCATCAGGACAACCCAGATAGTTAACATGCAAGGCGTATTCACTCAGGTCACATTTTTGGGAAAAAAGCACATCAAGCATTGAAAGCAAGCGAGCGTCTTCTGATACGCAAGAGGATCCTATAATTTCCATACTGCATTGATAAAATTCACGAAACCTACCCTTTTGCGGCCGCTCATACCTAAACATGGAACCACAGCAAAAAACCTTCCACGGAACATCTTGAATGCCATGTTCTATAAAGGCACGCACCATAGAAGCGGTAGCCTCTGGACGCAAACAGATAAGTTCATCAGATTGCGCAGATGAAGAACTAACCACGAACATCTCTTTTGAGACTACATCAGTTTCTTGGCCGAGGGCTCTTTTAAAAAGATCAACAGACTCAAGAGTAGGCAAGATAATTTCTTTAAACCGATAATGAGCAAGATGCTGCTTAATAATCTGAAACAACCCCATATACTCTTGGGCATTTATAATGTCTCTTGTTCCGCGTACACGTGAAATCATATAGGTTATCCTCAGACTAAAACTCTGTTATACAGGCCTTTTTGACAAGTCTATCATGAAATATCCACCCTCGCCAATTATAGAACGAAAGAAGCTACCGCACAGAAAGAATCGTCTTTAAAAGTAAAGAATTGCTTTTTAATTTAAAACCATGCTATGACTATTTATCACTGTTTGAAATGAAAAATAGGACACAAAATAAAAAGGAGAGCCCTATGAAATACCGCATCTATGTAGCAGCATTACTACTTGCGCCCCTCTGTGCTCAGGCAGAGAATGTTTCCGGTAAAAGTTTCTTCTCAGATTTTCAAGATTACTCACTCTACTCACTCAACGGGTACATGCTCACGGTGGATCAACACCACGATGAAGGGCACGTGCTCAACAAGCCCCAAATATCTGCAACCGTTTTTGGTGGACGCTCATATGACGTAGAGGGCCTACGCGAGTACTTCTTGTTTAATGGAAAAAACTCTCTCCGTGTAAAAGAATACGCCACGGTAGCCCCAGGAAACGCTCTTGCTCAAAAAGATCAAGACATTCTTTTTGGTGATTTTAACGTACAAACACAAGCAGGAACACAAAATAGTATTATAACTATGAACCCACAGCAAAAACGAATTGGTTTTGCGTTCTCCCTTCGTTACCCCTTCAAAGAAGAATTCTGGGCAACACTAGAAGCTCCCTTTGTTCACCTACAAAACAATCTTAATCTAGAAGAACGCTATGATGGCAATCCACTTATCACAATTGGTGGCGCTGCGGGTTTTGATGGCGCTAACCCAACAGTAACCACCTTATTTGAAGCGTTCCGCCAAAAAGGAATGAACTACGGCCGTATCGATGGCGTACAAAAAAAGGCTGGCCTTGCTGACCTTACTGTTCGCCTTGGATACAACTCAGTTAACAGAGAAGATCTGTTTATGAGCCAAAACGTTGGGGTAATCTTGCCAACAGGTAATCGTCCAACTGCCAAATATGTGTGGGAACCAATTGTTGGTAACAATCACCACTTTGGCGTTGTTGGCGGAGCAACTACACACTTTTGTGCACACCAAGCAGACAATGGCAATAAGGTTTGGATAACCACCAGTGTTGAAGGTAAAATGCTTGCTCAAAACACACAAAAACGTTCTCTGGATTTAAAAAATGGTCCATGGACACGATACTTAGCAATGTTTGCAAACAGCGCAGCACGTACAGCAAACACACAAACCTTTGGTATTAACCTGATGACACAAGATGTTAAGGTATGCCCAGGAGCATCTGCATCTTTTGCAACACAGCTTTCTCTAATGGGCGATAAATGGAACTTGAATCTTGGGATGATCTCACGCTACCGCCAAGCAGAAAAAGTTAAACTTGCACAAGACTGGGTACAAGGTGCTCAAATAGCAAATATTGGCGGCACGGCTCCAGGTTCTGTTATCCCAGGACGCCGCATGGGCGAATGTATTAATAATAACGCTGCAATAGCTGGCGGAGCAGCCCCTACAGACTTCTTTATTACACAAGATGATATAGACTTTGGCTCCGCTGCACACACAAACATTATGGCCTATACTGTACATGCATCAGCCGCCTACTACCACCACACTGGCCACCCACAAAACTATGAACTTGGCGGATCATATGAATTCTCAAGACAAAACACTGCCATCGACCGTTGGTCTGTCTGGGCAAAATTACAACTTACATTTTAAGAGTTTTTAAAAAGGAGACGTACCTATGAAACACAACGCTCTCATACTAACCGCCGCGTTACTACTCCATACAGTAGTTTACGCAGGCAACCCCAACACGCTCATTAGAAACGCGGTTAACAATCCCAATTTTTCAGGTCAAGATCTTATAACTCTCTGTGGCCAAATAAACATAAGTGATGTAGAAGGATCGCCTCAATATGATGCTTTTACTGCTAAATTTAACGCCCCATTAGCAACCGCTTGTAGCGCAGATGCTTTAACAGAGCTTAATACGCTTATAGCTGCCGCTAATCAGTATAACAGTGCTAAGAGTGATACAAATGCGCAAGCATTTTTAAATGCAGCTATTGCTTATAACGAATTCTTCAACCCAGCGCTGCTTTATGAAGCACTTCTTACAGAAGCAAATACTCAAGTGGCTACTCTTAATGCCGCCAATGCAACTGCCGCTGCTGCTGCTGCAAGAAATCCAGGCACTGTAGCTTCTCGTGCTTCTGCGCTGAATAACATCGTTGATGAAGCTACAAATTTTGCGCCTGATTATGCCAGAGATCCAAATGGAGATGTTATTCCTGATCAAGTAGTAAGAGATATAAGAAATGGATTTAACACCTTTGAAAGAACAATCAATATTGATAGAAATACTACATTTTTGCCAAACTGGCTCACTGAAATTAACACGCAGCTTCAAGATTACAACAACACAATTACAAACGCTAACTGGACACTTAATGGGTATGCGTATGTTCCTAGGAACAGCTTGAGACAAAACGTTGATGACGCGCTTGCACAAGCACAAAATCGAATAGCTGCTGGCGGTGCTGGTTGTACACCCGCACAAATGAATACACTCAACGCAATTGGGGCAGAAGCATTAAGGTTTAATAATGAAAACAGCGATAGATTTATCGCAAATGTATCAGGCTTGTTAAATACACTAACTGGTGATCCACTGCGTATGAACTTAGGCAATGACAGTGGTGCATTCTTTGATAACCTAGTTAGCTATGTAACAGCATCCATAGACGCCATAAATTTCCTTACAAGTAGAAGCACGAGAGGTTCTCAACCTGTAGCTGGATTCAACTATAACACAAGACAAACTATGACCGCTAACCTCACCGCGTTCCAAGCCGCAGTTACCACTGCAGCAGGGGGACCAGCTCCTGCCGCACCAGCCGCTGATAGCGCAACTCTTGCCGCTGCAAGAACCGCTTTTATACAGGCGGTAGCAGCCCACAACGCTGCAGTTGACGCGCAAGAAATCAACAACAACCCCGACGGTACTGCATTAAGAAACGCAACTTATCCACCGTATACTGGTCCATATCAAGAATTTGGTATGCGTGCTCTATTTAGGCAAGCATCTGCTGGAGGCCCAGGCCAGTTTTACGTTCATAAGACCCTATTAAACAGTCCTAATACTCAAGGCCCGTACACTGCCAGGGTTGCACCTCTTCTAAGAGATACCTATAGAAGTTTGGCCAATAATGCTCGCAATCTGTATGCCCTACAACAAGCATTAGGGGTTACCCTACCAGCTGGCATTAAAACAATAGTAAATGACCCTGCTTTGAGAACAGGGACACCTGCCAGTGATGATGTTGTTACTCAACTAACAAATACAGCTGTTACCGATGCGCAGATAGACTTTTCTAACGCAATTGAAAGCGTCAACGGCCCATTCCCTACAACTTTTCTACAATTCAATGTATACGTCTGCACCTACCCAACAGCATAAACATCAGAACAAAATCGAATTCAAAAAAGAAGGCCTCGCAAGGGGCCTTCTTCTCTTTAATACACATTTTTTAAATATCTTTATAAAGCTCCGACCTGTATACCAGAAGCATGCTGTACCTGTTTGTGCAGATGCTGCTCGGCTAGCCAGGCAGTATGCACAATCGTTTCCAATCCAGAGTAGACCGGCTTCCATTGCAAGATATGTGCCGCCTTGGTTGCATCGGCCACCAATACTGCAGGATCACCTTGACGGCGTGGCGCGTGCACCACTTCAATCGGACGGCCAGTAATTTTAGACGTAGCTGCAATAAGTTCTTGTACTGATTGCCCAACACCTGTGCCTAAATTAAAAACATCAGAAGGCCGTTGTTGTTCTAAATGGAGCAATGCTTTGTAATGGGCTTGCGCAATATCAGCAACATGCACATAGTCTCGCACGCAGGTGCCATCAGGCGTTGGATAATCGGTACCAAAAATTGAAAATGGTTTGCCGGTGCGCGCTGCACGCAATAACAAGGGAATCGCATGGGTTTCTGGTACATGCCATTCGTAAAGCCCTTCATGCGGTTGGGCACCAGAGGCATTGAAATAACGCAGACTTACAAATCGTAACCCATAAGCACTGGCGCAATCTTCTAACATCATCTCAACCATATATTTGGTTTTGCCATACGGATTAATCGGGTTACGTGAATGTTCTTCTGTAAGAGGCAATCTTTGGGGAATGCCATACACTGCACAGCTTGATGAAAAAACTATATTCAAAACATTATGTTTAATCATGGCCTCAAGCAGTACGCGCGTGCGGTCAAAGTTGTTATCGTAATACAACAGCGGATGCTTAACTGATTCACCTACTGCCAAAAAGGCAGCAAAATGCATAACCGCAGCAATTGAATAAGTAGTAAAAAGAGCTTCAAGCAATGCAGCATCACCAGAGTCGCCCCGTACTACCGTTGCCCACGGATGGTTAAACAGTTGCTGTTGATAAAAGGTATCAAGAATAACAACTTGATAGCCCTGCCTTGCCAACAGCCATGCGGTGTGGGACCCAATATAACCCGCCCCACCGGTAACCAGTATGGTAGGTTGCTTCATACCTTTCCTTTACCTGTGTATCACTCGCCGCAACACTTCTTGAACTTTTTACCAGAACCACATGAACAAAGCTCATTGCGCCCAACACGAGACTCATCACGAATAGCCTGTCTGCGCTCTCCAGAATCGTCACTAGTACCACTCAATTGAAGTGATTCAAGTTCACGTTCACGCTTTTTTTCTATCTCTTGGCTGTTAAAACGGAAAGTGCTGATATGAAAAATACGACTTACAATCTCCCAACGGATTTGTTGCATCATCTCTTCAAACATCGCAAAGGCTTCTCGTTTGTATTCGATCAGAGGATTTTTTTGTCCCCAGCTGCGCAAATTAATACCTTCTTTAAGATGATCAAGATTGAGCATATGTTGCTTCCATGCCTGATCAATCGTTTCAAGCATGGTCCATTTTTCAGCATCATTCATCATATCTTCTTCCTGAGAAGAACGATTTAAAGCATACTGTTCAAGTAAGAAATTAATAACGTCTGATCGAAGCGTTTCTAGATCATTAAGAGCAAACTGTCTTTTTTCAAAGATACTTTTTTCAAGATGCGTTGTAGCTGCAAGAAAACCAAAGAGATTATCTGCCTCTTCTGGAGTAAGCGCTGCTCGATCTGGTAGAAGGCGAGCGAATACATCTTCAACTGCAGAAATAATCATGTCGCGCACCAGTTCATGCATGTCATCAGCGCCCTCAAGCACGCTGCGTCTATACATGTACACCACTTTGCGATGCTGATTCATAACATCGTCATACTCAAGCAGATGCTTACGAATATCAAAGTTATGCTTTTCTACTTTTTCTTGAGCAGTTTCAATTTGACCAGAGATTAACGATGATTCTATCGTTTCATCTTCTGTCATGCCAAAACGTTGCATTGTTTCACGCATTGAGAATTGGCCACCACCAAATACTCTAATCAGTTCATCTTCAAGCGAAATATAAAAACGTGATTCGCCAGGATCACCTTGACGCCCAGAACGGCCACGTAGCTGATTATCGATACGGCGCGATTCGTGACGCTCGGTACCTAAAATATATAAGCCGCCTGCTTGTACAGAATCGGGAGTTAATTTAATGTCTGTTCCACGACCGGCCATGTTGGTAGCAATCGTAATACGACCAGCTTCACCTGCATGAGCAACAATTTCAGCTTCACGTTCGTGCTGTTTTGCATTGAGCACTTCATGCTTAATACCTTCAGCTTTTAAAACACTACTTAAGCGTTCTGATGTTTCAATGGCAATAGTACCAATAAGTACCGGCTGCCCCTTTTGATGGCGCTCTTTAATGTCTTGAACAATCGCTTTAAATTTTGCTCGTTCAGTTAAAAAGATAATATCTTGTTTATCAATACGGGCCAACACACGGTTAGTTGGAATTGCGATAACATCTAATTTATAAATATTGTGGAACTCTTCTGACTCAGTCATTGCCGTACCGGTCATACCTGCAAGTTTGCCAAACAATCTAAAGAAATTTTGCAAAGTAATAGATGCAAGAGTTTGACTTTCTCGTTCAACCGTTACACCCTCTTTTGCTTCAATTGCCTGATGCAATCCATCACTATACCGACGACCACTTAAAATACGTCCAGTAAATTCATCAACAATAAGTACTTCATCTTCACGCACAACATACTCAACATCACGTCTGAATAAAGTATGTGCACGTAACGCTTGGTTAACATGATGCAAGATATTTAAATTTTCTATTGCATACATATTGGCAACACCAAAGGCACGTTCAACTTTATCAGTACCCTCTTCTGTTAAAAGAACAGTGCGCTGTTTTTCGTCAATTTCATAATCGGTATCTTTAATTAAATGTTTTACCGCATCATTTGCTCTTTGATACAGCTTGCTGCCTTCATCAGAAGGGCCAGAAATAATAAGAGGAGTACGAGCTTCATCAATCAAAATAGAGTCAACTTCGTCAACAATAGCGTACGCAAGGTCATTTTGAACATAATCAGAAAGCCTGAACTTCATGTTATCGCGCAGATAATCAAAGCCCAATTCATTATTAGTTGCATAGATAATATCTGATTGATAGACCTTTTTACGATCTGCATCTGACATATCATGTTGAATAACACCAACGGTAAGACCTAACGCTTCATAAATAGGAGCCATCCATTCTGCGTCACGTCGAGCCAAGTAATCATTAACGGTAACCAGAAAAGCACTCTTACCAGAAAGGGCATTTAAATAAAGCGGTAAGGTTGCGGTAAGGGTTTTACCTTCACCGGTCTTCATTTCAGAAATTTTTCCTTGATGGAGTACGATCCCACCCATCAACTGCACATCAAAGTGACGTTGCCCTAGCTTTCTTTTTGCCACTTCTCGCACAAGCGCAAAGGCTTCAGGCAGAATATCATCAAGCGTTTTGCCTTCACTCAATTGCCGACGCAACTCATTGGTTTTTTCAGGAAATGCATGATCAGGCAATGCACTAATTTCTGGTTCATAAGCATTAATTTGTTCAACAATGGGTTGTAACTTTTTTAACTCTCGTTGGTTACGCGTTCCCATAATTTTAGCAAGTATATTGGTAATCATGAATTCTTGGCCCCTTCATTGGTCACAGGTCTTGCTTGCAATGTTTAAAAAATTTTATCGTTTATCGCTCTAGTCTAGACTACGATACAGACTATTTCAATGAGACTACCGTAACTTGCCGTTCACTTGAGCCTTTTTGCCTTCTGTAGGAACAAAAAGCATCATTACAAATAGTGCATACGTTATACCTAAAAACAAGTTGTTCCGGTTTAAAACCTAACCCATATAACTGCGCAGCGTTGTACAAAGCCAAATCAAAGGTGACACGATCCTGATTTATAAAAAAAGCCTGCTCCGCTAACGGATCTTGAGATAACTGCTCAATAAAAGGAGCATCAACCTCATAACAACAGCTCTTTGCTGCAGGGCCAAAAAAAATGTTTATATCATTAATAGCAGAAGAAAAATGCGTCTGCATTGCCATTAAAACCTCTTGCCCTATATGAGCAGCCGATCCTTTCCATCCCGCATGAGCTACCCCAATAATCTTTTTTTTCTTATCAATAAAGACGATTGGCAAACAGTCAGCCGTAACAATACCCAACCCTATGCCCGGCTGATTAGTTACCAGAAAATCTCCGTCTTTTGTAAAAGGATTAAGATGAGCAATTTCAGATTCTTTGCTAACCACCATACCCCCTTTGCCATGGACTTGATGCAAAAAAACAAAGGTGGATACATCCATGCGGGTATGAAAATCAGAGAATGGATGCACAGAGACTAATGATGTACTGGTAAGTTGCTTGTAAGCTGCAGGGTCAATACCGTAACGCCTTCCCCCAAATAACATGGAGAGCTTCTCTTCTGTATACATGATCATGAAATAATTCCTCTTGCAATGGTGTATAGCTGCTGTTTCTTAGTATCGCTCTTTTTTTAAAAATTGTACTCTTACCTGGACCATGCTACCATGGCTCTACTTTTAGAGGGAGCCACTATGCAAATCATCAAACAGCTCTTTTTGTTTTTACTGATGCTACCTACACCCACACAACCTTGGGGGATACCGGGAAGCGCCACACTTATGAAACTCTATTTAAAGGTTTCTCCGCTCTTAACTGCGGTATCTAAATCTGAAAGTCCCAAAAAAGATCCAATTTCTTTAATACAAGATCCATCAGCACTTATTGCTGGAAGCGCAGCGGCATGCTCCATTGGAATAAGCAATCAAGCTATGAACACTAAAACAATTAGACGCTTACTTGAACGAATCCCTCCGACAAGAAACCCACATCTGCGAAGTGCCCCTGGATTAATTCTTTCCACTGCTGTTGGAATAGCAGCATTTCAAGTTCTTTACTTGTCGGGTATAGCTGCACATAGGAAAGCAAGTAAACCATAATGTTCCCTCGATACAACCACCTAATGGTGGCCACTCGGGATGAACTCATTTAACTTTTTAAAGATAAAAATCACTTACAATTCAAAACCATAAATCTGTTCATATCGAGTGTTCTTCGAAACTTTAGTGAAGAAGAATATATCGAGATATCATTAAAACAAAAAAGGAGCAGCGGTCACCTGCTCCTCGCTCGTTGGCTTTTTAATAAAACGTTAGTCGTTTTTGTGTTGTTTTTGTTGCAGATTTTTTCTCATAAAAGCTGGTATATCTAGATCTTTAACATTTATAGAACCTTTAGCATCAGGTGCATATCCAGATCTGTCTGCTGGT
>JACCDR010823937.1_pt1 | contig 14419 bp, 39 predicted proteins | sample 7446431 | NCBI WGS metagenome assembly JACCDR01 (sample SAMN15323443, study PRJNA562643) | freshwater metagenome | isolation source: river surface water | place: USA:Blue River Watershed | collected 2017-08-17 | reverse complement strand
GTTCGTCCACGACATGGGCGTCGTGGATGCGCTGCCGCCGCTGACTGCCGGAACCGACGCCCGGGATGCGAAGTGGGTGCGGGCTTGCACGTTCGCAGACCTGGTCGACCACGTGGAGATCGGCCTGGGCGGGGGCCTGTTTACCGCTCACGAACACATGATCCGCGAAGTGATTGGAGGGCTCGAATGAGCACACACGACAACGACCCGCGGCTGACCCGTTTTCCCGACGGGGTGGTGCGGGTCTCAGGTGGTTGGCCTGCCGGGACGTGGGAGGTGTCCCCGGAGGGTGGGGTGTGGCTGCTGCGGTACGTCGACGGCGGCGACACCGACCTGTTCGCCGACAACGAACGCTACTCACCGCCGCCCCGGTTCGACACCGAGGATGCGGCGGTCGACGCCGCGTTCGCCCGAGTCGCCGCCCTGCACGCACGGCACGGGCGGCGGCAGTGAGACCGGCCGCCCGTCGACTTCCCCGGCGGGCGGCCACCCCAACCCGAGCAACGACAAGGAGAACCGACATGGACGCGGCCTACTTCGCGGCACTGACCAGCGACGGAGAACTGTCCATCCGTCAGCCCGCCACCGGCCAGAACTGGCAGATCATCGGACGGCACGACACGCTGCACGACGCCCAAACGCAGCTGCGGGGCGAACGGTGGCTGCCCGACGGCAGCAATCACTGGGATTGGCGGGACAACAACACCGGCCGGCCGTGGGACGGCTGCGGCCACCAGCCGTCCGAAGTGGTTGTGCGGATCCGCCCAGCATGACCGCCACCGTCCCGCGCCAAACCACCGCCCGCCTCGGCCACGTGTATGCGTACGACGTGCGTATCGGCGGTGTGGTCGTCGAGTACGCCTACATCGGCCGCGCCCGCGACGTCGAGCGCCGTGACCGGCAGCACCGTGGGCTGGCACCGCAGCGGGACGGGACGGTTAAGGAGCAGCCGTGGGCGGACCAGATCGTCCGCCTGCGGGTGCTCCGAACCTGGGTCTGCACCGATGCCGAGTTGGACGCGGAGGAGATCCGCCTCATCCACACGCTGGGCCCGGCCCTCAATGATCGCGACAATCGGCACAACCCGAACCGCATCCCGATCTACACCCAGCACGAGCAGCGCAAACAGCGTGACCCGAACTGGGTCAGCCCCGACTGGCGCCGTCCTGCCCCGTCTCGCCGTGTCCCGGGACGTCTCGGGACGGTGTGGCGGTGGCTGTCGGCCACCCTCGCCTTCCGCGCGGCCGTGTCGTGGCTGATCGTCGCGTTGGCCGTGTGTGTGGCTGTGGCGTGGGGGTCACACGCAATCGGGCACCTGGCGCCGGTCGAAGCCGCCCTAGTCGCAGGTGGGGTCGTGTCGACCGCCGTGCACGTCAAGTACTGGAAGACCATTCGGCGCCGGCTGCGGCGCCTCTAACCGAGGAGAACCCCGATGACCAACCACGACGCCCTCGCCGCCATGGCCCGGCTGACCCTGGCACAGCCGATGCTCCACGACGATGTCCAGGCCAAAGGCAGTTGGGATGGACGCGACCTCCGTGACGTCCTCATCGAGACCGACGCCACCCCCGAAGACAAAGCCGCTGTCGCTGAGGTGTTCGGCGGGCAGGGTGCTGGCGCCGAATTCCTGAACGGAGACACCCGATGAGCTACACCCTCGAAGAGGCCGGCTACGACGTCACCTACGTGCGCCGCGACGGCGAACTGGTCGGCATGGTCCAACCCGACACGTACAACCCGCAGTCGGGCCGGTGGACGTCGTGGCTGCAGACCGGCAACCGGCACGACGCCTACAACGGGTGGGAACTGGACCAGTACCACCAGACCCGCGAGCAGGCACTCGCCGCGGTCGGCTGGACCGACAGGAGCAGCAGGTGACACCGCCCGTGACACCCGACGACGTGAAGAACCTCTACGACGAACTCCTCGAACTCGACGACTCAGGCGGCTCCTCCAACGACTGGACGCAGGCCGTCGACGACTGGTTCGTCAAACACGGCTACCCCACGATCATCTACCGGGAGAAGTGATGAGCCGCAACTGGTGGAACCGCGCCGATCCCAAGGTCGGGGTGATGGGCGACATCGGTGGCGACGCACAGGTATCGGAGGCGTACGGGGCGAGGTTCTGGCATCCACTCGCCGACGGCCGGTTCGCTGTAATCGACCGCGCGTTCTACGTCGCCGAACTCGACAGTCGACGCTACGTGGAATGCATGACCGAGTACGTGGTCTGCCGCGACTGGCGACGCCCGTTCGACACCGAGGACCGGTCCGACGCCCGCTACGAGGAGCACCGGGACCACCCTGCAACCGAGGCCGCCGCGAAGCGGGCCGCCGAGCGGAGCGAGGAATGGACCTGCACCTACGAATGGGGCCGGATCTACCCGCAGGAGGTGCTGACATGACCGTCGCCTACCTGCTGACCGCCGCCGAACCGTCGAAGCCGCTGTACCTGGCCCACCCCTGCCGCGCCACCGGCCGGGCCGGCTATGCCGAATACCGGCCGTCGCTCGGCGGGGTGTTCGTGTGCGGCGTTTGCGACGAGGTGTTCGGCAGGGACACGGTCGAGGTCGGCTGCCCCGAATGTGCCGAACTGATGACGTGGGGCGACGACCGGTTGGCGTGCACCCGGAACCCGACCCACGAATGGATGCTGCCACGGTGACCTCCGCTCTGTATCCGCTCGACGGACCCCACTACCCCGAAACCGTCGCCGCTGCCGCCCGCGACGTCGAACACCTCGTCCACTACCTGACCCTCGCCACCCGCCACCGTGGCATCTTCCCCAACCCGGGCGACGCCTCCACCGTCATCGGCGCCTTCCACCAAACCGCAACGATGCTGTTCCAACTCTTCGACCAGATGGCGCAGCACGCCGACCGGTGGGTGGGCCGGCCCGGCCTGTACGACCACCGCGGCGACGACCCCGGCTACACCGCCACCAACGCCGGCCTCCACCTGCGTGGCGCCGCCGCCGCAACCCTGCCCGTCGCCGCCCACCTCGCCGCCGCACACGAAGCCGTGTCGCGGCTCGGCACCCGCCCCAAGGAGAACTGACATGGGCCGCAGCTACGGCCAGATGTACACCGACACCGGCGGACACCTCGCCACCTGTTCACGGTGCGACTGGCGGCGGTTCATCACCGACGTCAACGCCCACGGGTCGCGGTGCCCGCAACACCCCGACGCCACCGACCTCATCCCGGACGGGACGCCGGTCCGGGTGCGGTGCTTCACCCACCGCTGCCCGAACCCTTCTGTCGACATCGTCTACACGCAACTTGTCGGCCCCGACGACCTGCGATGCCCCGACCACCTGACCTGATCAAGGAGAACTGACATGGACCACTACATGGGCACAATCGCTCACACCCGCGACGGGTTCGAAGTGATGGTCGGCCAAGTCGGCTGGTCACCGGAAACCCTCGGAACGGTCGACGGCGACGACCGCATGTTCGAACAGGCCACCGAACTGCTGGATCGCCGCTACGGCTACCGCCCGGTGCGTGGCGCGCAGTGGTCGGCTGTGCCCGGCTCCGACAACAACCTGTTCGTGGTGGCGGTCTCCCAGTGAGCGCCTACGCCAACGACCCCCGCGTCACGAAACGCCGCACCGGCGACTGGGCCATCGCGGCCACCTGCGGCGTCACCTACATCGTCGACGTCGCCAACGACGGGCTCCACTACGCGTGGGCACCCGACGGGCGGCTCCTGGCCTCGATCTCGGGGCGCGACTTCGACACCGTCGTCAACGCCCTGGTCGGCGACCCCCAGTGAGCGATGACGCAGTCGAGCAGGCCCTCACCGAATTCGACGCCCGCGAAGCCGCCCTCCAGGCCATCGAGGACGACCCGCACATGGTCGGATCCCCGGCGTGGGCCGCCTACTACTGGGAGAACGGCGGCGAATACCCCGACGGAACACACGCACTCGACGGAGACGACTGATGGCCGACCACATCTACGAGGTGCGCTACTCGTACCGGGTCACCGGAACGGTCACCGCCCGGTTCGACGGGCCCGTCACCGAAACGGACTGGCCGACGATCGCCGCCTACATCGAACAGCACCACCCCGTCGTCGGGCCCGTCACCGTCGAAGCCGCCACACCCACCAAGGAGGACTGACATGGACAGCTGCATGGAACCGCTGCTCGACCTGAAACGCGACTACAGCAAGGCGCTCGACCTCATCCGTGACCTGACCGACCGCGACGGCTGCTGGTTCGACCACCACGGCGGCTGCCAAGCCCACGGCTACCTGTCCCTCGAACCCGGCGAGAAATGCCCGCAGCAGGAGGCGAAAGAACTCCTCGCCGCCAACAACATCGACATCTGACCGCAGACGCAAGAAAAGCCCGCCCCCCGATGCTGGGGGCGGGCTTCTTCATGCACGAGCACCGCACGGCGCCGCTGTAGGAACCCTGATCGTAGCCGCCCCTACGAGTTCGCGACCCGGACCTTGTGGACGCAGCCGAAACACAGGTCCAGCAGGCCGGTGGCGTTCACGAGGCTTCCGCAGAGCCGAGGCCCAACTTCTCCACAACCGAGGTAGCGATGCCCGCGGGAAACCCCGCCCCGAGCAACTGGGCGGTAACGGCGGCCGCCGACACGTTCCGCCCTCGCAACGCAGCAGCGACCTCGTCGACCAACTCGGCCTCCGTCGGCGCGAGCCTCCGCATGCGGGCCTCCAACTCGTCGACGCTGTGGGCGTCGTCGATGCAGTCGCAGCCGCGGCACCTGCCGCAGTTACGCAGCCCGTCAGGGCCGGGTGAGCAGGGGATGCACACGAGGAGGACGGTCACGGGCCGAGTGTAGATCCAACACGGCTGCCGGGACCGTTGGTGCGTGAGGCCGGGACTCCAACGCCCGTTGGACTTCTACCCCTCGTTGTTGGACTTCTCCTCGCCGTCGACCAGCCACATCGGTGGGTACACCCGTTCCGGCGCCCAGCCGCCCAGGTCGCGGATGGCGGCGGCGACCTCTTCAAGCAGTTCCGCGTTCTGCTTCTCCCTGCGCGCCCGGACTTTGAGGATGAGGCGGAACAGGTCGGATTCGGTGAGGCCGGCACGGTGGAGCAGGGCGACCAGGGGCAGGTCGTCGCGGTGCAGGTGACGGGCGATGCCTTCCGGGGTGGACAGCCACGACTCCTCATGCTCGAGCGGTTGACGCGGGGTGGCGAGGATGGCCTGGATGCGTCCCTCGGGCCACTTCAGGGCGTGGCGTAGCCGCTCGAGCGTGACCTGGTCGAAGTTGGTCCGGTTCTGCTTCTCGAGATCGGTCAGGACCCGGGCACTGATCCCGACCGCCTTGGCGAACTTGTCTCGAGCGGGGTAGCCCATCTCGACGCGGCGTGCCCTGACCTGTTCGGCGAGCAGCGCCCAGTTCCCCGGTTCATCCATGGCGGCCATCATGCACGGTGGTCCGGCTGTGGTGCAGTCCCGCGCCGTCAATGCCGTCTCAGCAGTGCGAGATGCCGTCTCGTGCCGTATGATGACAGCATGGCACCCGAGCCCATCACCACCAACGGCAGGGCAATCCGCCGCTACCGGAAACTCGCCGGTCTCAGCAACCTCGCCCTCGCCCGGCAGGCCGGCATCAGCTCGAGCTACCTCGCGCACATCGAAGCCGAACGGCGTGGCGGATCCCCAGCAGTCCTGGCGCGGATCGCGAAAGCGCTCGAGCGGCCGATCGCGGACCTCGTCCGCGACGAGACGACCCAGGCCGCCTGACCCCTGACAACCGTCAGGCCCCGACCGGAGGTTGCAACTCCGTGGGGCCTGAGCAGCGATTGGTGCTAACTGTGTCTGCACAACAGGGTAAGCCGTGCTTGCCTCGATCGGTAGTCGGAACGCGGCCGGTGACGGCGTGACCGACGCCCCGCTCGAGAGCGACAAGCCGTCATGGCGCGACGTCATCCGCCTCACCCCCGCATCCGCGTTCAAGATTCGCGCGGCGCGGTGGGCATGGGAGGGGCGCATGCCGGTCGGTGAACTCACCCTCATTCCCGGCCGTGAAGGCGTCGGCAAGTCCACGTTCCTCGCCTGGATGGCCTCGGCAATCACCAACGGGAACCTGCCCGGCCGCTTCGAAGGCCAACCTCGAGCGGTTCTGTACGCCGCCACCGAGGACTCGTGGGAGTACACGATCGCCCCGCGCCTGCTCGCCGCTGGCGCGAACCTCGACATGGTGTTCCGCATCGAGGTCGCCGCCGAGGACGGAAGCCGATCAGGGCTGATCCTGCCTCGAGACTGCCACCACCTGCCCGACATCGCCCACGACGTCAACGCCGCCGCGCTCATGTGCGACCCGATCATGTCGATGGTCGACGACCGCCTGTCGAACTTCAAAGCACAAGAGTTGCGCCGCGCGCTCGAGCCGCTGAAGAAGTACGCCGAGAAGGCCGGCATCGCGGTCCCCGCGCTCGTGCACTTCAACAAGGGCACCACTGCGGACGTGTCGACGCTGATTGCCGGTGCTCGAGCATGGGCGGAGGTTGCTCGAGCCGTCATCGGCATCGCGGTCGACCTCGAGCAGGAGGACTACACCTGCATCGTCTCGCAGGTGAAGAACAACCTCGGCCGTCGCAATCTGCCCAACCTGACGTACACGATCGACGACGTCACTCTCGAGACTGACGAGGGCGAGGAGGCGCACGTCGGGCGGCTCCGGTGGACCGGCGAGACGGACAAGTCGGTGGAGGACGTGCTGGCATCCGCGATGTCTGGCGACGACCGGCGCTCCGGTGAGGCGTTCAAGAACGTGGTCGCGTACGTCGTGGACGAGGCGGTGAAGCGGCAGCGCGAGATTTCGACCGCCGACATCATCGCCGCGTTCGACGACGAACTGAAGGGCGATCACGTCCGGAAGATCCTTAGCCGCGCAACTGCTCGAGGTTCGCTGGTGTCGTCCATGCGCGGCTTCTACGCCGGCCCGATTGGTGCGGGCGATGGGGTGTCACAAACCGGGAGCGCTCCCAACGATGCCCGCTCTACCCCCACCGTCACTGTGTCACAAGTGTCACTTACGCAGGTCAGGGGCGATGTGACACCCCCTATGGATCTTGTCACTAGACCCCTGTCACATGTTGTTCAGGCAACAAGGGACACATGTGACGGAGTGACAGTGGGGTACGGGGGTGTCCCAAACTGCACGCGCTGCGGCTTCCACCCCAACTCCGTCGGCCACTTCGAGAACTGCATGGAGGACGCAGCATGAACGCCGCAGCCAAAGCGCAAGCAATCCTCCATTACAACGAGACCACTCGAGCCGAACTCAAGGCCGCCGCCGAATGCTCGCCGCCATACAGCCCACTGCGTCGCGAATGGGCGACGGTCCGCACGTTCGACTGGCTCGCCAAGGGCGCAAAGGGTGAACCGCCGTCGTTCGGTTCCTGGCTCCTCGTCCAGACCGACCGTGACGACGACGTTGGCCTGTTCGCTCGCGAGTACGACGAGACGACGCTCTCGGCTGTGGCCAGGACCACCTGCGAGGTTGCCGCCTACTACGCGGAGATGGGCGGCTTCACGGCCGTCGGACGCCTCATGTACGAGGACGCCTGCGCTGAATTCCTCACCGCAGTCCGCGCGAACGGCTGGCGCAACGTCCTCCGCGACGAGAACGCCAGCACCTCCACCACCCACGCCCTATACCGCTTCTTCGGCGCCAAGGACCGGCTGCTCTACATCGGCCTCACCCTGAATCCGGGCTCGAGGTGGAAGGCGCACGGCAAGAACAAGCCGTGGTGGCATGAGGTCTGCACCATCACCATCGAGTTGTACCCCGACCGCGCCTCCGTCGAGGCCGCCGAACGTTGGGCAATCAAGCGGGAACGGCCGTTCTACAACGTGGTCCACAACCGCAGCGGTGGGCCGGTCCCGGACCACACAGAACCGCCACGGTGCCGTTGCGAGACGTGCCTCGAGTATGCGGACTTGCCGGTCCGTGATCGGCCCGAGTGGAACGGCGCGGACAGGCGGCTGACTACGGCGCTGACCGTCATCACCCAGGCCAGGCTCGGGCTTCCCCATGACTGGTGGGACTGGTCGGCCGCCTCCCACTGCGACCTCGAGCGAGCCGTGAAGCTACTGCCGGCCATCTGCACCGTCACCGCCGACCGTTTGGAACCCCGATGACCATGACCGCCTTCGACCCTGACTGGTACCGCGAACGCGGCTACACCGAAGACTCCATCCTCGGCATCATGTACGCCCGCGAGATGTCCGACGGAGACCTGCTCGCCGCCGCCCGCGACAGCGACAGCGAGCAGCACCAGGCGTTCATGGCGTTCCTCGGCGCGGACACCAACCCGACCTGGATCACCGCCAGGTGTGCCGAGACGGCCTACGAACGTGGGCTGATCGACGAGCAGGAACTGGACTGGATCACGCGATGACCCGCAGCAGCCGTCCAACCTCGACCCCGACGAGCCCCGCGCACTCCACCGCGGCCCACTGCCCAGCCCCGAACGATCCGGAGGAACCCCGATGACCTACGTGATGCGCGGCGCAGGCCGCGACGTCGAAACCCCACCCGCCCTCACCGAATCCGACGCACGCCGCTACGCCCAACAGTGGGCCGACGAGACCGGCACGCCGATCATCCTGTTCCGCGACGACAACGGTCGGCTGCGCCACGTCGACAACATCCAACCGAACCCGCACGCCGACATCGACCCGCTACGTGACCGGATCTACGACACGCTGCTCGCCGCCCTCAACGAGCACAACGTGATCCACTGCCCGGCTACTGGGACCGGGCCGAGCAACGGAATACAGGCCGCCGACGTCGAAGAGATCGCCGAGAAGGTGGCGCGGGTCGTCCGGGAGTTGACCCAGTGACCTGCCCCTGCGGCCTCGACGCCGAACTGTGGCGCTGCATCGACGGCACCATCTACGGGCCGTGCGTGTCGGAACACTGCGGCGGCGTCTGCGAACACTTCGGGGCATGCGACTGCGACTGCCACCTGAACCCGGAAGGACCCCGATGACCGATCAGACGCGCCGCTACCTGGACGAAGACCCCACCCTGCCCGGCCTGCGCCGCCTAGTTGCCCTCGGACGTGAAGCGGTCACCGGTGGTATGCCGCTACGCCCCGACTGGCGTACCCACGGCGCCGACCTCGTTGACGTGCTCGAAGAGGCGATCGAACGGGCCGCGCACCCCGACGACCGGATCCGCACTACCGACGCTTTGTCGTGCCTGCTGGCGATGTTCTTCGTCACTGAGCAGAGGGAGCGGGTCTACCTCGGCGGCGGTACCAATGGTTCGGAGGAACCCCGATGAACCGCATCATCCTCTGCGGCGGCGGCCCACTCGTCGTCCCCAACCAGGACTGCCCGAACGCCGCCGCGCACGAACCCCAACCGGCCGGCTACGTCGCCTGGCACCAGTGGGCCGGTCGCATGGCGCAAACCCACAAGCAGCGACGCTGCGACGGGTGCGGCCTGCACAACATCTGGACGCCATTCCGAATGGCCAAGACAGACAAGTAGCCCTGTTCCCGATGCTGCCGGCGCCCCTGCCGTACCGCAGCCCACCAACCAACGCAAGGACCAAGACATGGCCACCGACCCCGACGCCAACATCGGCCCCACCGACACCCACCCGGGCCTCGGTGCCTTCCCCGCGAACGTCGGTCACCGCATCGTCGACGGCAACCCTGTCGTGCATCTCGCGGTCGGGTTCCCGTTCGACCGGCACGGCTGGTACGGCACCCCCGAACAGGCTGAGGCGTTCGCGGCCAGCCTCACCGAAGCAGCGGAGCGAGCCCGTGAACTGGCAGCCGAACACGAGGCCGAGAGATATCGCCAAGGAGAGGACTTCGCATGATGGCCGACAGCGGTGCGTTGTGCTGCGGCGGCAACCACTGCGCCGGGCACTGTGGCACCGTCACCCCGACCCGCCGCCTGCGTGCCTGTGTCGAGGCGTGGCCCGACTGCTACACCGGCGGCTACGACCCGACCTGCTGCCGGTTCCCGAAGTCATGCTCGGCGCCACGAACGGCCCCGGCGTTGTGCCGGACCCGCGAGGACTGCCACGCGTTCGGCGGCCGGACCTGCGAAATATGCGGCTACGGCGATCAGACCGCCCCCGACTGGCCGTGCCCCGACCTGCGCGACATCGCCTCGATCTACCTGCCCGACACCGACCAAGGAGAACCCCGATGACCAACCCCGACATGCCTAAGGCATGGGCCGACCTAATCCACGGCCTCACCATGCTGGCTCGCCACCAGTCGAACGACATCAGCCCGTTCCACTGCGAACACGACGAACTGACCGTGATGGCCGACCCGGCCAAGTTCACCCCGGACGAACTCGACCACCTTGCGGCGCTCGGGTTCCTCCCGGGCAGCGACGGAACGTTCACCTCGTTCCGGTTCGGGAGTGCCTGATGGCCGACCACGCCCCGTACATTCACGCCGTCGCCGACCATCTCGACAAGGCCGGCTTCTTCACCCTGTCCGTCCGCTGGGAGCCACAGGGTGGGCACATCGAACTGGGCTGCCAGGACGGCTGGGACCACTACGACCGCGGCGATGCCGACGTGCTGTGGGACGTTCGGGACGGGTGGCGGATCCGGTGGGGTGGCCTCACCGACGATCTGTGCGTGCCGATGCTGGCTCCGCCATGGGTCGTGGCCCTGGCGGTCGGTGACCACGTCGGACAGGCTGCCCAGATCGGCGACGTCGACGGCACGTACCAGGGCCAGATCACGAAGCCGGGAACACCCGAATTCGATGCGGCACTGGCCGCCTACGACACCGAAAGGACGCCCCGATGACCGAACTGCCAACGGCATATCTCGTCCCGCTGGACGAGTGGCTCGGCCCCGACCGCCGCACGTCCGACTTCCTGATGGCAGCCGTCACTGACGACGGCGACATTCTCGGAACCCACGTGTGCTCGTCGCCGGGCTGGGCACGCAATGACCTGCATGACGCGCCGTTCCGTCACCAGATGTGGATCGAACGGTTCGGCGGCCATGGTGACGGCCAGTTCTACCGGCTGGTCGAGTTGGCCCAGCCGGAGGATTTGCCGGATGCCGCCCGCGCCCGGATCTTCACGATGCCTGAAGGGCAGGCGGTGGAAAGTGAGTGAAACGAAGCGTGCCGCCGAACTTGAGCGCGGCGACGGTGTTCGCCTGTTCAACAGGACCGAGTCCCGCGTCGTCGAGAAGGTCGAGTTCCGCGACAAGCCGATCGACACGAACGGGACGACCGGCGTCAAGGTGTGGTGGTACGGCCGCACCAATCCGTCGCTGATCGCGGCCGACAAGGAAATGGAGACCTACTGATGGTGGTCTTCCGGCTGCGTCTGCGGGTCATGCACGGACGCCGCACCGGCGGTCCGAGGCGTGGCCAGCGGCGATGCAGGCCCTACGACTGGAGCCGGCCGTGACCGGCGCGGCCCGGACACCTGACATCGCCGAGGAGCCGCCCCACCCCGGCGACCCGTGTTGTTGCGGCAACTCCACGGACCCGGGGCACCGCCGCGCCGACCACACCCCGACCTGTGGCAGCCTCGATTCGTACGGCGTGCCCTGCACCTGCCCCAGCTTCGACCTGCTCATCCTGGACGGCTGACATGTACCCGCACCAACTGGCCGAACATCTCGCGGTGTGGCTGGGCGACGCCCAGCACCCCGGGATCGCCCAGGTCCGTACGTGTGCCGATATCGGCCGGTGGGAGCAGCCCGTCGGTGTCGCGGTCACCCTGACGGACGGCTGGACGTGGATCCTGCAATGCGTCGGCGGGTCACCACCCGGCGGCGACATCAACCGGTCTCCGTCGTCAGTGAATCCGGATCTGCCCGAGGGGCCGTGGGAGGACATGCCCGCCTACCAGCAGGCCCGCCGCGCGTTCGAGGCCGAGCAGGCGGCGTACCGGGGGCCGAAGACCCGCACCCCGCAGGCGTCGGTCGGGTCGCTGCTCGCCCTGTCCGCCGACGTGGTGCGGCGGTACGAACACCTCGGCATCACGTCGGTGGAGACACCCGACCGGCCCGTCATCCTCATCGGCTTCGAAGACGGGGCCATGGTGTACGCGCGGCACGCCGGTTTCATTCCGCCCGGATCGACGGACCTCCAGCCGTAGCCTGGACATGCCGAATGAGCCCCGCCCAGCCGCCGTGAGGCGACCGAGCGGGGCTCAGGTGTCGGTGGGGGTCAGGACGACAACAGATCCACTAGCGCTTCCGGCCGATCGACTCGTCCGGTGAGTTGGCGTGCCTGAACGATGAGATTTGCCAGAACCAGCGCAGGGTCCCGGTCGTCCACGTTCACCCCGAGATGGGTTCGCAGCCAGGGGGAAACCTCGCTCCACCGGTAGAACGCGGCGCCCTCGCGGCCGGGGTTGACCGGAGATGGGAAGCCGCCTGGCCCGCGTTCGCCGGTGACGTACCGCCGTACGGATTCGCGGCTTTGCCCGACCCGTGCGGCGATGTCGGCGAGGGTGAGCAGGTCTCCGTCGATGACGCGGACCGCTGTCATTCCTGCCGCGTCGAGGTCACGCACCGCAGAGGCGACGGCGGCGGCGAGGCTGGGAGCTTCGCGGTCGAACTCCACGACGGGGACGCCTCGTTCGCTGCCGAACGTCGCGTCGGTGGTGCCGCTGGCAGTGAGTTTGTCGAGGTTGGTGTCGGTGGGCCGTCGGTTGAGCACCAGCGTGAAGATGTGTACGGGCATCGGTCTGCCTCCCCAGTCGCCGCGGTGGTGCGATAGTACACCAGGGGTGGGAGGCGGAAAGAGAGCCGCTCAGCCTCGCGCGAACGCACGATGGCTGAGCGGCTTCTCGGTGCCGAATGCCCCGCGGTTAGTCCAGGTCGACCCCTGGCGCGGCGACCCAGAAGATGAACGCGACGGTCAGCAGGATCATGCCGAGGTCGTGCCACGGCACCGCCCCGGCCTTGCGGGTAGCGGACACGGCGAAGCAGACCGCGGCGAGGACCAGGAACAGGACGATCACGGTGCGATCCCCCGTTCGCGGCGGGCCTTCGCCAACTCGGCCCGCGCCACGGCCCCGGCTGTGAACGGGCTCCCCGCCCACTGGCGGGCGAGCAGCCCCAGCACGATCGGGGCGATGACCGCGATCGCGGCGAGGATCTTCGCCTGGACGTCGTCGTCGACCGGCAGGCCAAGTGCCGTGACCAACGCCAGGACGGCCGTGGCGACGGTGACGATCGATGCGGCGGACAGGACCGGCTCCGACGGGGCCGTCGGTGGTGGCGGGGGTGGGGTGACGGTGTTCGTCTCCGGATCTAACCCACTAGACGGGGACTGTTCGGACATGAAGGCCCTCCTTCGGGCAGGTCGCCACAGACGGCGAGGGGTTTTGTCGGCGGTGCGCGCTACGATCGGCGGCTCTGCACCCGAAGGGGGTGGGCTGGTGGGGTTGGGCAGCATCGCCTGCCGCTGGGTCGTCGGGAATGGCGACTGCGGCCCGTACGCCGAGACGGTCCGCCAGTTGCTCGACGACGGCGACGACGGAACGACCCCGCCACTCGCCGACGCGGTTGCGGAACTCCGGGCGGCCGGCGCCACCCCCGACACGGCCACCAAAGCCGCCGCGCCGTACACCGACGACGACGAACTCGAACCGTGGAACCGGTGGATACTCGCCCTACTCGTGTTGGTCGGCGCCGACGAGGGCGAGGCGCGGCGGCTACGGGCACAGCGGCTCAAGCGGCCGACGTGGGACCCCGGGACGTGGCGAACATGACCGGCCAGGCAACGCCCTAGCGAGGCGACCCGGAAGGCTGCGGCGCCACCGACGGCCCCGCCTGCTGCGCCTGCCGAAGACGATCCATCACACAAGCCTGCAACTTCACGTCATACTCGGGGCCCGACTCCCCCGGATACAGGCGCCCACACTGGCTGACGTAGATCGAGATGCGCACCACGGCGCTGACAGCCCCATCGGTGCGGGTGCGGCCCTGCTCGTAGCACGCCCCACCGGGTGTCGTACATGACGCCACCTGATCGTTCGTGTCGTCGACCCGCTGAATGACCTGGTTGTTCTGCCAGCCGATCGCCACCAGCAACGCCACAAACAGGGCCAGCAGTGCCAACACGCCCAAGTTGATCTGGTTCGCCCGCTTCCGGGCCACCTCGGCGCCGTGGACATCCTGACGTAGCGCCTGCGACTCGGCGATCAGCGCCGACAGCGACGCCCGCAGCTGTTCCACAGCCGGCGGCTCAGACACCCCGGCGGCGGGGCGTATCGGTGGGGTAGTCGTCACGTCACGAGTCCTTCGGTTCAGGCCGACCGGCGGCAGGGGTTGAGGGGGAAGGCGGCGAACCCTGCGACGGAGTCACGGCCTTGATCTCGTCCATGGTGCGCCGCACCTCCGCGACAGCCCGTTCCAACATTTCCGCCACCACAAGCAGCCGGGTTTCGATCTGGACCGGGTCGTGGAG
>JACCDR012490431.1_pt1 | contig 14420 bp, 14 predicted proteins | sample 7446431 | NCBI WGS metagenome assembly JACCDR01 (sample SAMN15323443, study PRJNA562643) | freshwater metagenome | isolation source: river surface water | place: USA:Blue River Watershed | collected 2017-08-17 | reverse complement strand
CACTGACGCGCCACTACCCTTACGGGGAAGTCGAACCCTTCCAGCGGCCGCGCTTCGGCGACCCGGTCGCGCCCAGCCGTTACCGGCCCGACCTGCCACCGTGGCTGGAAAACCTGCTGCTGAAAGCGGTGGCAAAGAATCCGGCAGACCGCTTCGAAACTGCGGAAGAAATGCTGCTGGCGCTGGAGCGCGGCGCGTCGCGCCCCTTGCAGGCGCCGGTCCCGCAACCGCTGATGAAGCGCGATCCGCTGGCGCTATGGAAAATCGTCGGCGCGATTTCGCTGGTGGTGAATCTGTTGCTGCTGTATTTGCTGGTGGTCGGCTGAGAAGCGCCGCCGCCATCGGCGAATTCGATCGGTGAAATCATGACGCGAGCGGGCCGGCATTCAGGGAAGGAACGCAGCCCGCAGGTGTCATCGCAGCGCAAGCACCATCAGGCGGGCCTTGCCCCAAGACGGGGCTGACCCACACCGCGCGCACCAAGGCGGCACGCACGACGAAAAATCGCACCGTTGCGGAGCGACTGAGGTTCAGCCCAGCAGTTCGGCCACGTCCAGCATGCGCTGCGCGACCTCGACCAGCTTCAGGTTCTTGTCCATCGCCAGTCGGCGCAGTTTCGAATAAGCCTCATCTTCGCTGCACTGCTGGCGTTCCATCAGCAAGCCCTTTGCGCGTTCGACGATCTTGCGCTCGGCGAGCTTGTTGCGGGTTTCTTCGAGCTCCGAACGCAGTTCTTCCTCGACCTTGAAGCGGGTCACCGCCACGTCCAGCACCGCTTTCACGCGGTCAGCCGACAGGCCGGCCACCACATACGCGGACACCCCCGCCTTGATGGCCTCATGCATCTTCGCGCGGTCGTCGTCTTCGGTGAAGCAGACGATCGGCCGGCGGGCCGTCGCAGTGGCTGCCACCACGCGCTGCAGCGCTGCGTCGGATTGCTCGTCGACGATGATCAGGTCGGGCTGCAGCTTGGCGATCTCGGATTCCAGGTCATCTGACGGCGGCAAGGCCGCGAGGATGTTGTAACCGTTTTCCAGCAGGCCGATGCGCAAGGCGCGTGCGCGGTCTGCCTGCTCGATCGCCGCTTCGTCGGCGCCATCGGGAGCGACCAGCGAGTTCACCACGACGATCTTCAGTCTTCTTGAATCATTCATAATTTGATAATCAAAATAGAAGCGACATTGCCCAGGCAGGCCGTACTTTACAATACGCATTTGCAAGAACCTTGCCATCCCCTACGCCCCCTCCGAAGCTCCAGAATGTTAGTCCTTGGCGTCGAATCCTCCTGCGATGAAACCGGCCTCGCTCTGTATGACACCGAGCGCGGATTGCGCGCGCATGCGCTGCATTCGCAGATAGCGATGCATGAAGAATATGGCGGCGTGGTGCCGGAACTGGCCTCGCGCGACCATGTGCGGCGTGCGCTGCCGCTGCTGGAACAGGTCATGGCCGACAGCGGCGCCGCGCTGGCTGATATCGATGCCATCGCCTACACACAGGGGCCCGGTCTGGCCGGCGCCTTGCTGGTCGGCGCATCGGTGGCCAACGGACTGGCGCTGGCGCTCGACAAGCCGGTGCTGGGCGTGCACCACCTCGAAGGCCACCTGCTGTCGCCGCTGCTGTCGGCCAAGCCGCCGGCCTTCCCTTTCATTGCTTTGCTGGTATCGGGCGGACACACGCAATTGATGCGTGTGGATGGCGTGGGCCAATATGAAATGCTGGGCGAGACGCTCGATGATGCGGCCGGCGAGGCTTTTGACAAATCAGCCAAGCTGCTCGGGCTCGGCTATCCGGGCGGGCCGGCGATTTCGCGCATGGCCGAGTTCGGCGATCCGAATGCGTACAAGCTGCCGCGCCCGATGCTGCACTCGGGGAATCTGGAATTCAGTTTCTCGGGCTTGAAAACGGCGGTCCTGACGCTGGTGAAGCAACACCCGGCCAACCTGTGCGAGCAGGACAAGGCCAATATCGCGCGTGCCTTCGTCGATGCGATCGTCGAGGTGCTGGTCGCGAAATGCCTGAAAGCCTTGAAGGACACCGGCATGAAACGGCTGGTGATTGCGGGGGGCGTCGGCGCGAACAAGCAATTGCGTGCCGCGCTCGATGCAGCCGCCGCGCGCAAGCGCTTCGAGGTGTTTTATCCGGAGCTGGAACTGTGCACCGACAATGGCGCGATGATTGCGTTTGCCGGTGCTTTGCGGATGCAGGCCAATCCTGCGGCGGCCAAGCGCGATTACGGCTTCAACGTGAAGCCGCGCTGGCCGCTGGATGCGATCGACGCTTGATAAAACCAGCTTAGCTGGCTTTCTTTCCGATCCGGCTTTCCTTGCCACTCAACAGGTTCGCAATGTTCTTGCGGTGGCGGTAGATCAGCAGCATGCTCATCAGGCCCACGGCGGCCAGTCTCACATCCGGCCCGAACAGCAGCGCGTAGTAGAACGGCGCGAATACTGAAGCGATCAGCGCCGCCAGCGATGAATAGCGAAATGCATACGCGACCACGACCCAGGTCACCAGCGTTGCCAGCCCGAGTATCGGGTTCAAACCCAGCAGCACACCCAGCGCCGTCGCCACGCCCTTGCCGCCCTTGAAGCGGAAGAACACGGGCCACAGGTGACCGGCAAACACCGCGACCGCAATCAGTGCAATGCCGGCGTCGCCCAGCGCGAACCTCTCATCGAACTGCACGGCGAGCCCCACCGGTATCCAGCCCTTCACGCAATCACCGATCAGTGTCAGCACTGCGGCCAGCTTGTTGCCGGTGCGGAGCACGTTCGTCGCGCCCGGATTGCCGGAACCGAAGGTGCGCGGATCTTCCAGCCTGAACAGCTTGCTGACGACGATCGCGAACGAGATCGAGCCGAGCAGATAGGCAGCGATGGCAAACAGCACAGCGTTCATGTCCATTCCTTGTTTTTGAGCCGCCAATTATGCAACAGGAAAGCAGTGCGTCGATGAAATCGACACCGAACCTGGTGCAACAGCATCCGACATCAACGAATTTTCCTTTTTGACATGCGAAGTTGCGACCGCGACTGCGCATGGCTGATGCGTCACTCGCACCAGTCTTCGCTCCATGTCAAATTCGGGATGATTCGTTGCGCTATAGTTTTGATGCCCCCAAGCTGGCCAGCAATGTGCGCAAGCATCTTGTGTGGTTCGAAGAAGCCAATCTCTTCAAGTGGGAATATGCGATCATCATCCATGACTGGCGAAGGCGTTATCCGGAAACGCGATTCCAGGCGTCGAGTTTGATTCGTGATCGAATTCATGTGATGGTTTTCTGCTTTCGAGAAACTTCGATTCGATTGATCAGCTTGCGCAAGGCCAACCAGAGAGAGGTGAAACGATATGCCAAAGCCAGAGCCTTATTTCGTGCTTCCGACACCTGAAGAAGAGGCGCGCATCAACGAAGGCATCGCCCAGGATCCGGACTCTCCCGAGCTCGATGACGAATGGTTCGCGCGGGCTCGTCCGGCAATCGAAGTGATGGGCGAGGAATTTATCCGGGGCATGAAGAACGCAAGATTCATCGAAGTGCCCGATGAGATCTGGAACGATCCGAAATTGTGGAAAGAATTTTCGGAAAATCTCGATAAGCAAACAGCACCATCGGAATGAACGTCGCTCGCGCGCGCTTGCTCACCCGCGCGGGTGATGTTGTGCATGAATCTGTTTCAGGCGCTCGCGCGCAACGTGCGTATAGATCTGTGTCGTCGATATGTCTGCGTGCCCCAGCAACAGCTGCACTACGCGCAAGTCCGCACCATGGTTCAGCAAATGCGTCGCAAACGCATGGCGCAGCGTATGCGGCGACAGCGGCGCGTTGATGCCGGCCCTGATCGCATACTTCTTGATCAGGGTCCAGAACATCTGGCGCGTCATCGGGCCGCCGAGGCCGGTGACAAACAAGGCATCCGATGATTTTCCGTCCAGGATGGCTGAGCGCGCTTCCGCCAGATAGCGCTCCATCCAGCGCCGCGCCTCTTCACCGAACGGCACCAGCCGCGTCTTGCTACCCTTGCCGGTCACGCGCAACACGCCTTCATTCATGCCGACCTCGACGCCCTTGATCAGCACCAGTTCCGACACGCGCAAACCGCTGGCATACATCAGCTCCAGCATCGTGCGGTCGCGCAGGCCGAGGGCCGTGTTCACGTCAGGCGCACCCAGCAGGGATTCGATATGCTGCTCGGACAGGGTCTTGGGGAAACGCGGTGCTTGTTTGGCGGATTTGAGCTTCAGGCAGGGATCGACGGCGATGCGATGCAGGCGCAGCGCATACTGGTAGAAACGCTTGAGCACCGCCAGCCGGCGGTTGGATGAACTGGCCTTGCTGCTCGCGTGCCTGTACGCGAAATAAGCGTTCAGGTCGATATCGGTCGCGTCATACAGGGTCTTGCGCCGTTCCTTGTGCAGCCACTCGGCAAACAGCAACAGGTCGCGGCTGTACGCATCGCGGGTGTTTTGCGACAGGCCATCTTCCAGCCAAAGCATGTCGCAGAACTCATCGACGATATCCTGCCCCGGCCGCCGGTCTTCGACGGCACTGTCGCCTGTTCCGGGCGCTGTCGCTTTCCTGCGCGTTGCCGCCATCAATAGCCCGGCACCTGCTCATGTTGCAGCAACCAGCGCTTGACCTCGTGATGGAAACCACCATCATGCAGCGCATAACCACCGAAGCCGCCGATGCCGCTGGCCGCGGTCACCCGGTGGCAGGGAATCGCAACCGGGAACCAGTTCGCGCCGCAAGCCTGGCCGACCGCGCGTGGCGCAGAGCGGATCATTTTGGCGACCTGCCCATAGGTCAGTACTTCGCCGCGCGGAATGGCGCTGATCACCTTCCACACCTTGCGCTGGTGCGCGGTGCCGACTTCGGGCAGGTTGAGCGTGAAGACGAAGTCGGGGTCTTTCAGGTAGGCGCGTATCTGCGCGGCCGCTTCCCTGGAAACGGGATCGCGCGCCGGCTTGGCATCGTAAGTGCGCGGCAGGTAGGTCAGTTCCTTCAGCTGTCCCTCATCGACACGGATGCCGACGCCGCCAAACGGCGCCGTCACGATCGCGGTAAACAGCTGTTCGGTTTCCTTGCTCATGGTGCCTCCTGCACGCGCAGCGCTGCCGTACTTACCCAAAGACCAGCCGCGGCAGCCAGAGCGAAATCTGCGGCAGGTAGGTAATCATCAGCAGGAAGGCGATCATCGTCAACAGCCAGGGCATCACGGCCACGGTCAGTTCGCTGATGCCCATGCGCGCGATGCCGGATGCCACATACAGGTTCAGGCCGACCGGCGGGTGGCACATGCCGATTTCCATGTTGACCACCATGATGATGCCGAAATGCACGGGATCGACGCCCAGCGCCGTCGCCACCGGGAACAGGATGGGCGCCATGATCAGCACGATCGACGAAGGCTCCATCACATTACCGGCCAACAGCAGCAACAGGTTCACCACCAGCAGGAAGCTGACCTGGCCGAGCCCCTTGTCCATGATCCAGCCCGCCATCGCCTGCGGTATGCCTTCGCTGGTCATCAGGAAGGAGAACAGCACCGCATTGGTGATGATGTAGAGCAGCATCGCCGACATCGATGCCGAGTCCAGCAAGACCTTGGGCACTTGCTTCAGGCTCAGGTCCTTGTACACGAAGACGGCGATCGCGAATGCATAAACGGCCGCCATCGCCGCCGCCTCGGTCGGCGTGAACGCGCCGCTGTAGATGCCGCCAATCACCACCACGATCAGCAGCAAGCCCCACAGGCTGTCGCGGAGAGCCTTCCAGCGTTCGGCGAAGGTGGCGCGCGGCAGCCGGGGGGAATCTTTTTTCTTGGCCAGCACCCAGGTAGTCACGCCCAACAGGAAGGCCAGCAGCAGGCCCGGCACGACGCCAGCCATGAACAGCTTGCCGACCGAGGTATTGGTCGATACCGAGTACATCACCATCACGATCGACGGCGGGATCAGGATGCCGAGTGCGCCCGAGGTCGTGATCACGCCGGCACCGAAACGCTTCGGATAGCCCTGTTTCACCATCGCCGGCAGCAGGATGGAGCCGATCGCGACCACGGTTGCCGGCGACGAACCGGATACGGCCGCAAACAGTGCGCAGGCCACGACACCAGATAAAGCCAGGCCACCATGCCAGTGCCCGACCATCGAGGTCGCGAAATTGATCATCCGACGCGCGACGCCGCCATGCGTGAGGAAATTGCCCGCCAGGATGAAGAACGGGATCGCCATGATCTCGAACTTCTCGATGCCGGTGAACAGCTTCAGCGCCACTGCCTGCACTGGCACGTCCGTCATCGTGAACAGGAAGGTCAGTACCGTGAGGCCGAGCGCAATCGAGATGGGCATGCCGGTCAGCATCAGCACGACCAGCAGACCGAAGATGAACAGGCTGTTCATTGACGGCCCTCCGCGGCATCGGCCACCAGGCCTTCGACATGCGCATGGTCATGCACCGGCAAATCGCCGCCGTGCGCGAAATGCCACGCCACCTGCAGGAAGCGGAAGCACATCAGCGAGGAACCGAGCGGGATTGCGAGATAGACGATCCAGATCGGCAGCTCCAGCACTTCGGAGGTGCTGGACGTGGACGACAGTTCGAACACGAAGTCGGCGCCAAAGGCGGCGATCAAGCCGGTGAACAGTGCGCCGGCCATCAGCCCGAACAGCACCATCGCGCGTCGCCTGCCTTCGGGCAGGCGGTTCACGATCACATCGACGCCGACGTGAATGCCGGTGCGCACGCCGTAAGCGGCGCCGAACTTGGCCATCCAGACGAACAGGTAGATCGTCAGTTCCTGCGCCCAGCTGGTATTGAGGCGCAGCAGCCAGTCCTGCACGCCCGGTATCGGCAGGCTCGATGCATAGCGATGCAGCACGGCGATGAAAATGATGATGGTCGCGACGCCCATCAGCGTCGCGATCAGCCATTCCTCGAGATGGTCCAGAATTTTAGTCATTGTTGTTCTCGTCTCCTGCCGGGCCATCCTGCTGCGAGGACTGCCTTTTCTCCCAAAGGCTTATTTGCCGGCGACCGTCTTGTTGACGGCTTCGATCAGGTCTTTGCCGATGCGGCCTTCCATGGTTTTCTGCACCGGCAGCAGCGCGCGGCGCCACTCGGCCTTTTCATCGGCGGTCGGCATGTAGATCGTGGTCTTGCCCGACTTGCGCACCGCTTCCAGCGCCTTGTCGTTTTCTTCCTGCGCGATCTTGTCGGCGTAGACGGTGGCCTCCTTCATCGCGCCTTCGAGCTGGGTGCGGATATCCGCCGGCAGCTTGTCCCAGAATTTCTTGTTCACGATGACGGCATAGCCGATGTAGCCGTGGTTGGTCACGGTCAGGTGCTTCTGCACTTCATGCATCTTCTGCGTGTACAGGTTCGACGGCGGATTTTCGGTGCCGTCGACCACGCCGGTCTGCAGGGCCTGGTAGACCTCGGAGAAAGCCATCACCTGCGGGTTGGCACCCAGCGTGCGCATTTCTTCGTCCAGCACCTTGGATGCCTGGATGCGCATCTTCAGGCCCTTCATGTCCGCCGGCACCCGCATGGGCCGGTTCGACGACATCACCTTGAAGCCATTGTCCCAGTACGCAAGACCGAGGATGCTCTTGGACTCGAGCTTCTTCAGCAGGTCGCGGCCGATCGGGCCATTGGTGACGCGATTGAGCGAAGCTTTGTCGTTGAAGATGTAGGGCAGATCGAACAGCTCGAACTCCTTCACGCCCAGCGGGCCGAACTTGGCCAGCGACGGCGCCAGCATCTGCACCGCGCCCAGTTGCAGCGCTTCGAGCTCTTCCTTGTCCTTGTACAGCGTGCTGTTCGGGTAGACCTCGACCTTCACGCGGCCCTTGGTCGCGGCTTCGGCCAGTTCACGGAATTTGTCGGCCGCCTTGCCCTTGGGCGTGTCCTTGGCCACCACATGGCTGAACTTGATGACGATGGGGGCGTCGGCCTGCGCCGGCAGCTGGAAGGCGACGAGCGCGCAGGCAAGCAGCGCCGCGGCAAGCGGGAATCGGGATTTCATAGGGTCTCCGGGAAAGGGGGATATTTTTGTTCTTGTCTCGCCGCGTATTGTCTCTGCTCACTGACAGGCTGACAACCTGTTGTCGACACCCATTGTCGCCTCCCGTTGTCGCCACCCATCAGATTGGCGCGTCATTGTCAGGCCGGCAGCCCGTGCCGGGCCAAGGCCCACTGCACATGCTCGCGAACCAGGGCCGACGGATGCGCGGCACGCGCACGCAGCACCGCCACCAGCGCCGGTTCGCCGCGCATGCCGGGATGGCCGGCCGCATTGCCGAGGGCGACGGCGATATTGCGCAACCAGCGCTCATGGCCGATGCGGCGGATGGCGCTGCCTTCCAGCCGGGTGCTGAAGTCTTCTTCGGTCCAGGCAAACAGGTCGACCAGCGATGCCGAGTCCAGCCCGTTGCGCACATCGAAGTCGGGCAAGACGCCGCGCTGCGCGAATTTGTTCCACGGGCAGGCCAGCTGGCAATCGTCGCAGCCAAGCACGCGGTTGCCTATCAGCGGACGCAGTTCTTCCGGGATGCTGTCCTTGAGCTCGATGGTGAGATAGGAGATGCACCGCCGCGCATCGAGGCGGTAAGGCCCGACGATGGCCTGCGTCGGGCACACATCGATGCAGGCCCGGCATTCACCGCAGTGCGCCGTGGTCGCTTCGTCAACCGGCAGCGGCAAGTCGGTGTAGATCTCGCCGAGGAAGTACATCGAGCCCGCATCACGGTTCAGCAGCAAAGTGTGCTTGCCGCGCCAGCCGAGCCCGGAACGCTGCGCGAGTTCGACTTCCATCACCGGCGCCGAGTCGGTGAAGACGCGATAACCGAAGGGCCCGACTTCCTGCGCGATGCGGTCGGCCAGCTGCTGCAGCCGCGCGCGCAGCACCTTGTGATAATCGCGGCCGCGCGCATAGACCGATATCACCGCGGCCGCCGGGTCAGCATGGCGGCGCTCCTCGACGGCGCGCCAGTCGGAAGCCTCGTTGGATGCCTCGTTGGAAGCCTCTTTGGAAGCCTCTTTGGAAGCCTCTTTGGACGCTTCGTTGGGTGCCTCATCAGACCCGGCATCCCCGGCGTCGCGCGGCAGGTAATTCATCCGCGCGCAGATCACGCGCAAGGTGCCCGGCACCAGTTCTGCCGGACGCGCGCGCCGGCTGCCGTGGGCCGCCATATAATCCATTTGCCCATGAAAGCCCGCATCCAGCCAGGCTTGCAGCTGCGCCTCCGCATCGCCAAGATCAATGTCGGCGATGCGCACCTCGGCAAAGCCGAGTTCGCGGCCCCAGTCGCGCAGCGACTGCGCCAGCGTGGCAAGTTGGTCGGGAGTGGCAGGCACGGTATGTGGCAGGATGGCGATCGGAGCGGTGGTGGCTGCGCCGGCAGAAAACACCGGGCGCCCTAAAATCATTGAAAGCACGGACATTGTAAGCAATGCGCACCTGGAAGGATTTTCTGAAGGATGAAGCCGGCACGGCCGCACTCGGCCATGCGCTGTCGCGCGTGCTGAAACCGGGCCTGTCATTGCACCTGCACGGCGATCTCGGCGCCGGCAAGACCTTCGTCACCCGCGCCTTGCTGCATGCGGCCGGCTATGAAGGACGCGTCAAGAGCCCGACCTACACGCTGGTCGAGCCCTACCTCGTCACACTCGGTGGCAAAGCCATTGAACTGATGCATTTCGACCTGTACCGGATGGGCAGCGCCGAAGAATTCATTGACGCCGGATTCCGCGAACATTTTGGGAGTGACAAGGTTTGCGTGGTCGAATGGCCTGAGCGCGCTGCCGGACTGATACCCACCGCCGATATCGATCTTTTTCTTGCACCCAAAGGTGAAGGGCGTGCGGTAGAATTGCGCGCGAACACTGATCTGGGCGCAACATGTCTGGAAAATCTGCACCTGAGCCCCAACCTGTAGCATCCCGAGCCCGCCGCACCGTACTGAAGGCGGGCGCCACCCTGCTGCTGTCCCTCGTTTCCACCCGCATCGCCCATGCTGCGCAAATCGTCGCGGTACGCGTGTGGCCGGCCGCCGATTACACGCGCGTGACGCTGGAGAGCGACAGCAAGCTCAAGGCGACCCATTTCCTCGTACAGAACCCGAACCGGGTCGTGATCGACATCGAGGGCCTCGACCTCGACCCCAAACTCAAGAGCCTGGTCGCGAAAGTGCAGGCGAATGACCCGTATATCGCGCAGGTGCGCGTCGGCCAGAACCGGCCCGGCGTGGTGCGCCTGGTGTTCGACCTGAAGGAAGAAATCCAGCCGCAAGTCTTCACGCTCGACCCGGTCGGCGAGTACCGGCACCGGTTGGTGTTCGACCTGTACCCGAACAAGGAAGTCGACCCGATTGCGGATCTGCTGAAAAAGGGGCCGGCCGCCCCCGGCAATCCGCCCGTGGCAGCGCAGCCGGCCGAGCCGGCAAAGGCGGCGAAGAACGCCGACGACGACAAGCTGCCCGAAATGACGCGCATGGTCACCATCGCGCTCGACCCCGGCCATGGTGGCGAAGACCCGGGCGCGGTGGGCCGCGGCGGCAATTATGAAAAGAATGTGGTGCTGGCGATTGCGCACCGACTGAAGGCCAAGCTCGAGCAGCAGCCCAACGTGCGTGTGATGCTGACGCGCGATGGCGATTACTTCGTGCCACTGAACGTGCGCGTGCAAAAGGCGCGCAAGGTACAGGCCGACCTGTTCGTGTCCATCCATGCGGATGCCTTCATCGAACCGACCGCGCGCGGTTCATCGGTATTCGCGCTATCGGAAAAAGGCGCCAGCTCTACTGCTGCGCGCTGGCTGGCCAACAAGGAAAACGCGGCCGACCTGATCGGCGGCATCAATATCCGCAGCAAGAACCAGCAACTGGCCAGCGTGCTGCTCGATCTGTCGACCACGGCGCAGATCAATGACAGCCTGAAGTTGGCCAAGTCGGTGCTCGGCGAAATCGGCTCGATCAACAAGCTGCACAAAGGGCAAGTCGAACAGGCGGGCTTTGCGGTGCTGAAGGCGCCGGACATCCCGAGCATCCTGGTCGAGACGGCGTTCATCTCGAACCCGGAAGAAGAAGCGAAGCTGACCGACGAGAGTTACCAGGATCAGATGGCGGATGCGCTGATGCGCGGCATCCGCAAATACGTGCAGAAGCACCCTACGCTCAACCGCGGCCGCATGACCTGAGCTTGCAACCTCAGGCTGCGACTCGGGCCGGCCTCACTTCAGGCAGCGTCGTTGCCCGCGCGGCCGCGCGCAAGGATCTTCTTCGCGAAACGCCATGCTGCGGCTGCAGCGACCGGGCCGGCTGCTGCCGCAAAGCCCACGAGCACTATGGTGTTCAGGTGGTCGCGGATCACCGGCATGTTGCCGAAGAAGTAGCCCGCCATCACCAGGCCCACCACCCAGCCCAGCGCACCAGTGATGTTGTACAACTGGAAGCGCGCCATGCCCATGTCGGACACGCCGGCGACAAAGGGCGCGAAGGTACGGATCACCGGCAACCAGCGCGCCAGCACCACGGTTTTTCCGCCATGCTTTTCGAAGAAGGCATGCGTCTTTTCCAGGGCCGCACGGTCAAGCCAGCGGTAGTTGTGCGTGAAGGCGCGCGATCCAATCGCACGTCCCACCAGATAGTTCACGGTATTGCCGCTGACGGCTGCCACCACCAGCACGGTCATCAGCAGCGGTGCGCTCATGGCGCCGTTCGCGCAAACTGCACCGCCCATGAACAGTAGCGTGTCGCCCGGCAGGAAGGGGAATATGACGAGGCCGGTTTCGGCGAAAACGATGGCAAACAACACCACGTAAACCAGCGAGCCGTGCATGGCCAGCAAGCTGTCCAGCGATTTGTCGACGTGGAGGATGAGGTCCAGCAGTTGCGAGAAGTCCATGGCGGAATACAGGAAGTTGGCCTAGTTTGCAGACACACCCCTGCGGCTGGATAGGCCTTGCTCGGGTGACGGCTGCGAAAGCCCGGATGATACACGCAGGCCGCGTCCGCCCCGAGCGGAAAAGATGGATCTTTCGCTCGGTATAATCGCGTGATGAATACCGCGACCCGCGCCGAGCGCATCATCCGCCAGCTTCCCGACCAGCTGATTTCGCAAATCGCGGCCGGCGAAGTGATCGAACGGCCCTCTGCCGTCGTCAAGGAATTGCTCGAAAATGCACTGGATGCCGGCGCGACGCAGCTGACGATACGGCTGGAGGCCGGCGGCATAAAGCGCATCGCGATCAGCGATAACGGTTGCGGCATACCGCCGGCGCAAATGCCGCTGGCGCTCGCGCGCCATGCGACATCCAAGATCGCCAACCTGCACGACCTCGAAAACGTGACCACGCTGGGCTTTCGCGGCGAAGCGCTGGCGTCGATCGCATCGGTCGCGCAGCTGACTTTGACTTCCCGCACCGCCAGCGAGCCACATGCCTGGCAAGTCGATGGTCAGCGGCCGGACGCCATCAGCCCGGCCTCCGGTGGCCAGGGCACCATCATCGATGTGCAGGACCTGTACTTCAACACGCCGGCGCGCCGCAAATTCCTGAAATCCGAACAGACCGAATACGGCCACTGCGTCGAAATCGTGCGACGCCTTGCGTTGGCGCGCCCCGATGTGCGCTTCACCGTCACCCACAACGGCAAGACCACCGAACATTGGCAGGAGGCCGAGCTGGAACAGCGCAGCGCGCACATCCTTGGCGACGAGTTCGCGCAGGCACGGCTGCCGCTGCAGGAGGCGGCTGGCCCGCTGACGCTGCAGGGCTTCGTCGGCTTGCCCACCGCAGCGCGCGGCCGCGCCGATTCGCAGTACTTCTATGTCAACGGCCGCTTCGTGCGCGACAAGCTGCTCACGCATGCGGTGCGGGCGGCCTATCAGGATGTGCTGCATGGCGACCGCTTCCCGTCTTACGTGCTGCAAATGGACCTCGACCCGGCGCTGGTCGATGTGAACGTGCATCCATCGAAGATCGAGGTGCGCTTCCGCGACAGCCGCGCGGTGCACCAATTCGTGTTCCATGCCGTCAGTCGTGCGCTGGCCAAGACTTCGGCCAGTGCGCAAGGCAGTTCGCCGGCGCAGCTGCCGGGTGCCTCGCCGTCATCCGGCGGTCCGCTACCGTGGATGGCGATGCCGCAGCGGCAGGCCTCGCTGATGGTCGCGCAAGACCCGGTCTTGTACGGCACGATGTTCGCCGATTCGCTGGGACGCGCGTCAGGCGATGCCAACCAGGCACCGGGCCAGCTATCGGCCTTGTTCGGCACGGGCACTGACAGCGCTGGCATGTCCGGTGCAGCGGGCCGGGTGGGCCCGATGGGCAACGCTTCTGCACTTTCCAGCTTGGGTGCTGCAGGCGCCGGCACCATGGACGCCAACGAAGAATTCCCGCTCGGTTTCGCGCTCGCGCAGCTGCATGGCATCTACGTGCTTGCGCAAAACCGCGCCGGGCTGGTGCTGGTGGACATGCATGCCGCGCACGAGCGCATCCTGTATGAACAGTTCAAGCAGGCGCTGGAATCGGAATCGGTGCAGCTGCAGCCGCTGCTGATCCCGGTCACCTTCCACGCAGACCCGGTCGAGGTCGGCACGGTGGAAGAGAATGCGTCTGTGCTGGCTGCGCTGGGCTTCGACATCGCGGTGATGTCGCCGACCACGCTTGCGGTGCGCGCCATTCCAGCCCTGCTCAGGAACAGCGATGCGCAGGCGCTGGCGCGTGATGTGCTGCGTGATGTGCGCGAATTCGGCGGCTCGCATGTGCTGGTCGAGCGCCGCAATGAAATGCTGGGCACGCTGGCCTGCCACACGGCCGTGCGCGCGAACCGGCTGCTGACCCTGCCCGAGATGAATGCGCTGCTGCGCCAGATGGAAGCCACCGAGCGCTCGGACCAGTGCAACCATGGCCGGCCGACCTGGGTGCAGCTGGCCCTTGGCGATCTCGACAAACTGTTCCTGCGTGGCCAGTAAGCACTGTCTGCCTGCCCTGCCCCCCCCACAAACAATCAACGCGACGCGACTTCCCTGATGAGCCATCCTCCGCATTCGCAATTCGCCCATGCACCCATCCTGGTCCTGGTCACCGCGATGTTGATGATGCAGCCGCTGTCCACCGATCTCTACCTGGCTTCGCTGCCAAGCCTGGCCAGCGTGTTCAACGTGCCGGTCGCGACGGTGCAGCTGACCCTGAGCCTGTTCGTGATCGGCTTCGGCAGCGCGCAACTGCTGGTCGGCCCCTTGTCAGACCGCTTCGGACGCCGCCCGGTGCTGTTGACCGGCCTCGGACTGTACGTGGCCGCCAGCGCCTTGTGCGCGCTGTCGCAATCGATTGAACTGCTGATTGCTGCCCGCTTCCTGCAGGCGCTGGGCTGCTGCGCAGCCGTGATGATCGCGCGTGCCATCGTGCGCGATGCCT